>Ga0208225_1000275_pt1 | contig 13462 bp, 9 predicted proteins | sample LakMenEpi15Jun10_FD_150701 | JGI IMG/M metagenome (GOLD analysis project Ga0208225, IMG submission 150701) | Freshwater microbial communities from Lake Mendota, WI - 15JUN2010 deep hole epilimnion (SPAdes) | ecosystem: Environmental > Aquatic > Freshwater > Lake > Epilimnion/Euphotic zone ... | reverse complement strand
CCGGAACTGAATCTGCTCGCAGTCACAAGCGTTGGTGGAAATGCCGACGTCCATCACTGCACGGAGAATGCGCTTCGACTGATGCATCTCTACGGAGCAGGCAACGTCCCTGTTGCTGAGGGGGCGGTCGGCCCTCTGACCGGTCCACTTGAGCGCGCAACGGAGGTACACGGCGAGAGCGGACTCGGCAACACGAAGCTGCCCGTGGCTTCTCGCAAAGCGGAGAGCGAGGGGGCCGTTGCCTTGATGGCGCGCCTGATCGCTGCTTCTCCCGATCCTGTTGCGCTCGTGCCCATTGGCCCACTTACGAACATCGCACTCCTGATTCGCAGTTATCCGCACCTGGCGCAAAAGATTGCGCACATTTGCCTCATGGGCGGGTCGGTTGGTGAAGGGAATTCTTCAGCATCCGCCGAGTTCAACATCTATGCCGATCCCACATCGGCCGAGGTTGTCTTCGCCAGTGGTCTCCCAATCACAATGATTGGCCTTGATGTGACACATCACGCGATTCTGGACCGCAGCATCCTCACGCGACTGTCAGCGCTCTCGGGGGCATCCGCCAAAGTTGCTGCTGAAGTTCTTCAGTACTCCTTTGAGCGTTCTGCCGCGTGGGGCCAGGGTGAGAAGATGGCAATCCACGATGCAGTAGCCGTGCTACACCTTGCGATCCCTGACCTCGTGGGGGTTGCACGCTATCACGTGACTGTAGACGCAACATCAGGGCCGGCGAGAGGCCGCACCATCGGTGATGCAAATCCGTATCGCTTGAATCGTGACGGTCGCGCAGCAAACTGCGATGTTGGCTTAACCATTGATCCAGTTCGCTTTGCGGACCTGGTGGTTGACGCGTACGAGAAGCTTCCGTAGCGACTGCTCGCGTTGCGCTCAGCGCGCTCGTAGCGACTCTAGAATTCCTGGCAGCGCGGCACTGATCTCTTCGGCGGCGCGTTCATACGCACTCTCTGGATAGCCCCACGGGTCATCGAGATCGCTCCCTTGAGCGGCTGGATCAAAGTCGCGAATGAGGCGAACCTCGGCGCGGCGGATCCCACTCGCAACAATGCCGCGCGCATCGCGGAGGTTCCAGCGGTCGGCTACCAGGATGAGGTCTTGCTGGTCTGCCAGCTCAATCGTCAACTGACGTGCACGGTGCTCAGCCCGCAGCCCGCGACGCGCAAGTAGCGCCGCGCTGTGTTCATGCATCCCTTCTCCTTCGTGCTCGTTGGAGGTTCCCGCGCTGCTCACGCGCACTCGTCTAGAGAGGGCGGGATCAGTGGCGATGGCCGCCTCGAGGAGCACCTCCGCGAGCGGGGAGCGGCAGATGTTGCCGTGGCAGAGGACGAGGACGCTGATCATGCTGCGAGCCTACCTGAGCCGTCCAGGGGAGCGAGAGCGGGGTACTGCGCTGCAGGCGCGGGTTCGGTATCCTTGACTGAGCGCGAGGCGGGGTAGCTCACCGGTAGAGCAGGGGATTCATAAGCCCTTGGTAGCAGGTTCGATTCCTGCCCTCGCTACCAGCGCCACGAAGGTTTGAGAGCAGAGGAGGTCCACGTGATCCCGAAGTCCCTCCGTAATGGTGCCGTGATGCTGATGCTCCTGTTGGGCACGGTGTTACTCCTTGGGAGCGTCCTCCTCTCGCCGACACCCGCCCCAAGCAAGGAATACTCCGCCTTCTTGAGTGACGTGAAGAGCGGTCGCGTGGACGCGGTCGTTCAGCAGGACCAGACGCTCACCATCACACTGAAGGGGTCGCCGCCTGAGAACTATCAGGTGCAGGTCCCTACGCAGTTGACAGACGTCTACAACGACCTGCTCACCGCTGCCTCCGCGGGTGGGCAGAGCGCCGACAGCATTACCTTCGGCGCCAAAGCGCCCGATGACTCAGGACAGCTCTTCAGCCTGCTGATCAGCGCCTTCCTCCCCGTGCTGTTGATTGGCGGACTCTTCATCTTCATGATGCGCAGCGCGCAAGGCCAGAACAACCAGGCGATGAGCTTCGGCAAGAGCAAGGCGAAGATGTTCGTGGCGAACAAGACGCCAGTCACGTTTGCTGAAGTTGCTGGTGTGGAAGAGGCGAAAGCCGAACTCGCCGAGGTCGTTGAATTCCTCAAGTTCCCAGAGCGATTCGAAGCGCTCGGGGCGAAGATCCCTAAGGGCGTCCTCCTGATCGGATCACCAGGGACGGGAAAGACGCTCCTCGCCCGCGCCGTTGCTGGTGAGGCGGGCGTGCCGTTCTTCAGCATCTCTGGCTCGGAGTTTGTTGAGATGTTTGTCGGCGTCGGGGCGTCACGCGTGCGTGATCTCTTCGATCAGGCGAAGCGAAACTCCCCATGCATCGTCTTCATCGATGAGATTGATGCCGTTGGCCGACAGCGCGGCGCGGGGCTCGGTGGCTCACACGACGAGCGCGAGCAGACGCTGAACCAGATCTTGGTGGAGATGGACGGATTCGAGACCGGCACCAACATCATCATCATTGCGGCAACGAACCGTCCTGATGTACTTGACCCGGCACTGCTACGCCCTGGCCGATTTGATCGTCAGGTGATCCTTGATCGCCCTGACTTGAAGGGTCGACTCGCCATCTTGAAGGTGCATGTGAAGGGGAAGCCGCTCGACAAGACGGTTAACCTTGAGGAGATCGCACGCCGTTCGCCAGGATTCTCTGGCGCCGACCTTGCGAACCTCATGAATGAAGCGGCAATCCTTGCTGCGCGCCGTAGTAAGCGCGTGGTAGGTATGGATGAGTTTGCCGAAGCACTGGATCGCGTCATGGCTGGCCCGCAGCGGAAGAGCCGCCTCATCACCGAGCCAGAGAAGCAGATCATTGCGTATCACGAAGGTGGCCATGCGGTAGTTGGACGCATCCTTGAGAAGTGTGATCCAGTCAGCAAGGTGACGATCATCAGCCGTGGCATGGCGCTCGGCTACACGATGAACCTGCCAACAGAAGACCGCTACCTACAGAGCAAAAGCGAGTTTGAAGACAAGATCGCCGCCATGCTCGGTGGAAACGTTGCGGAGCAGCTTGTGTTTGGTGATACAACCACCGGCGCATCCAATGACATTGAGAAGGCGACCGATCTTGCCCGCAAGATGGTGACGCGATTCGGGATGTCTGAGAAGCTCGGGACGGTCACGCTCGGTCGTCAAGACGAGATGATCTTCCTTGGCCGTGAGATGTCGGAGCAGAAGAACTACTCCGATGCGGTTGCCAAGCAGATTGACGAAGAGGTACGCGCGATCATTGATCGAGGCGCAGCACGCGCACGCGAGGTGCTGACGAAGCATCGCGATCGCCTTGATGCGTTGGCGGCGAAGCTGATCTCGGAAGAGACGGTGGAGGGCGAGGCGTTTGAGACGCTCTTCGCCGACTTGCCACCGAAGCCTGCGGCGTACACCGATCTGATCGCACGACTCCGCTCCGCTGGGGTCAACATCCCAACGAAGGAGGAGGTTGAGGCGGCAGCAGCCGAAAAGGCGAAGGGCTCCACTCCAACCACTGGAGGGGCGGCCGCAGGGCAGCCCGCGTAATGGCGTACGCACCAACGCTCGCCTGGGTGCCACTCAGTGGCCCGGAAGAGGCGCAACTCGTTGCCGCGCACGCGGAGCGGATGCAGCGCTATGCTCACTTCTTGGCGATCCCAAGCGTCTCGGCGATCCCTGAATATGCGCCTGACTGCCGGAAGGCTGCAGAGTGGCTTGCTGCGGAGTTGCGTCGGATCGGCGCTCAGCGCGTCGAAGTGAGTGAGACGGGTGGCCATCCCATTGTGGTGGGCGAGCGCATTGAAGATCCGAACCTGCCAACGATCGTCATCTATGGACACTACGACGTGCAGCCTGGCGACCCGCTCGATCTCTGGAAGACGAGTCCCTTCGAGCCGATCGTTCGCGATGGGCGCATGCTCGGTCGCGGCTCGGCCGACGACAAGGGGCAGATCCTTATCCACCTCGCCGCACTCGAGGCACTCTTGAGCACGCGCGGCAAGCTTCCCGTCAACGTGAAGTATCTCTTCGAGGGGGAAGAGGAGTCGAGTTCCGTCAACCTAGAGCGTTGGATGGCGGCGAATCCTGAGCGTTGCAGTGGTGACGCCGTGATCATTAGCGACTCTGGATTCTTCGATGGGAATCGTCCAGCCCTTACAGTTGGACTCCGGGGGATCACCTACATGCAGGTTGACGTGCGCAACTCAGATGTTGACCTGCACTCTGGTAGCTACGGCGGTGCGGTCATCAATCCAGCGAACGCGCTCGCATCAATGATCGCCTCCCTACACGACGAGAACCGTCACGTGACCGTGCCCGGCTTCTATGACGATGTTGTGGAGCTCACCTCAGACGATCGCGCTGCTTTTGCCGCGCTCCCGTTTAACGAGGCCAGCTATCTCGCAGGGATTGACGCCAAGGCGACGCAAGGAGAGGCAGGGTTCAGCACCGTAGAGCGTCGTGGTGCCCGGCCAACGCTCGATGTAAACGGGATCTGGGGCGGCTTTACTGGCGATGGGAGTAAGACGATCATTCCAGCACACGCGCACGCGAAGATCTCGTGCCGCCTGGTCACCGCGCAGGACCCAGCGAAGATTGCGCTGCAGGTAGAGGCGGCACTGAAGGCGGCTGCCCCGCGAGGGCTTCAAGTTGAGGTGCAGAACCTCGGTAACGGATATCCGTTCCTCACCCCGCTCGGCGATCCGTATTTGAGTGCGGCCGCGAATGCGTTGAAGGAGACCTTCGGTGCGGATCCGTTCTACATCAGAGAAGGTGGCTCAATCCCAATCGCTGCGCTCTTCCAGCGTGAGCTCTCACTCCCAGTGGTGCTTCTCGGCTTTACGCCGCCAGATGACAACGCGCATGCGCCGAACGAGTCGATGGATCTTGGAAACTTTGAAGGCGGGATTCGTACAGTGATTCGCGCGCTCGACGCGATCGCGGCCCTCCGCTGAGCGCATCGTGCGCATCGCACTTCTCGGCCTCGGACTGATCGGCGGTTCCATCGCGAAGGCCCTTCGCGAGGACCCGGCGGGGGTGGGCCCATTTGACCCGACCGGCGTAGAGATCGCCGCCTGGACGCCGAGTTCGGCGGGCCCACGAGCGGCACTCGAGGCGGGCGCGGTCGATCACGTGGCGCGGACGATCGCCGAAGCGGTGGACGGGGCGGCACTCATCGTCATCTGCGCACCACCGATCGCTGCGACGAGCATTCTTGATGAACTCGTGATCTGCAGGCGCAGCGGCCGTCTGGCGGAGGGGGCGGTCATCACCGACGTGCTCTCCACGAAGCGGTGGATCATGGCTGAAGCGGCGAAGCGAACGTTACGATTCTGTGGTGGGCACCCAATGGCGGGGAAGCATGAGGCAGGATTCGGAGCGGCAGAGGCGAGCCTCTTTGTTGGTCGTCCCTGGGTCGTTGTCCCTGATCACCACGGCGCGAGCAGTGCCGCCGCTCTTGTTGAACGGCTTGCATCCAGTTGTGGTGCGAAGCCGATCATGATGGATGCCGATCTGCACGATGCCGCCACGGCGGCGGTCAGTCACCTCCCACTTCTTCTCTCTGCCGCGCTGGTGAGTGCCGTTTCTCAGGGGGAGCAGGGGAGCGCGGTCGATGGTTGGCGCGTCTCGCACCTTCTGGCGAGTAGCGGATGGAACTCTGCAACTCGGCTTGCGCGTGGTTCCGATGAGATGGGTGCCGACATTCTGGCGACCAATGCACGGGAGGTACGTCGCCGACTTCGTGCGCTCCGCGACGAACTCGAACGATGGGATGCGCGTCTCGCGGCTGCGGAGAACGACCCAGTCGTAGGACGCACCGATATTCGGGCACGTCTCGCTGAGGCTCGTGAGACGCTTGAGGAGCTTGGGTGAGCCAAGGTCCGGAGCGCACCGACCCACTTGCACGCGGAGCCGATGAGATGATCTGGGGGATCCCGCGCGCGACCGCGCTCCCGCACGGAGCATGGCGCGGCTTTCGGGCCTTCGCTTCGCGTGAAGAGGGTGAGGCGGAGATCGCACGACTTGAGGGGGCGGTGCAGGTGCGTCCTCGCCGAGAGCTTGAGATGGACCCCGAATGGAAGCAGCCGATCCCGTACGCGATCGCGATCTTTCGGGGGGCCACGAACCGCGCGCATCTCTTCTGGATGGATCGACTCGAGGGGACGAGTGACCGTCGACTTCACGGTCGTGCCTCGTTTGGTGTTGGGGGGCATATTGGCGCTGCAGACACAGGAATTGAGGCGGCACTCGCGCGTGAATGGAACGAAGAGGTTGCTACGCCAGCACTGCCCCGTTTCACGCCGCTCGGGCTGCTCAATGACGACGGTGATGATGTTGGCCGTGTGCACCTCGGGGTCGTCTACCTTGCGCTACTCGCGTCGCCTGAGATTCAGGTGAGGGAGCGAGAGAAGCTCGCTGGTGCGCTCGTACCCCTGGAGGAGGCGGTGGCCCGCGCAGACGAGCTTGAGGGCTGGTCCGCGGCGCTCATCTCACACATTGAGGCGCTCGCGACGTAAACGCCTCTTGGTACTCGGCGCGTACCTCTTCGAATGCAGGATGGTGCGATGCCACTCTCCATTGCAAGTAGCACCCTCATTGGGATCCGAGGTGCCCCCGTTGAGGTGGAGGTTGACGTTGCTACAGGGATCCCTGCGGTACGCATTGTTGGGCTCCCAGATGCCGCGGTTGGCGAAGCCCGCGAACGGATCCGTTCGGCCATCCGCTCCTCAGGATTCACCTGGCCGGCACGCCGAATCACCGTAAATCTCGCCCCCGCTGATCTTCGAAAGAGTGGTGGCTCCTTTGACCTTGCGATTGCACTCGGAATCCTTGCGGCGAGTGGTCAACTGCGCCTCGCGAGCCGGCAGATTGCCGCGCTCGGAGAACTCGCGCTTGATGGGAGGGTTCGCGACGTACCAGGCGCGCTACCGCTTGCCCTCCCACTCGTGGCACATCACGAGCGCACCCTCCTCCTTCCAGTGGAGACCGCGGCGCAGCTCGGTGCGCATGCTGGGGTATCAGCGCATGGTGTTGCGACCCTGAGGGAGGCGGTGGATTTACTTCACGGCGCTGCGCCAGTTGTCCACCGGATGCCAGCATCCAGCGGTGAAGTTGATCTGCACAGCCAAGAGGATCGTGTTCTCGCGCCAGATCTCTCTTCAATTCGTGGTCAGCCAATGGCAACGCGCGCGCTGATGATCAGTGCGATCGGACGCCTCCCACTACTGCTTGAGGGGCCTCCAGGTGTTGGGAAGTCCATGTTGGCGCATGCGCTTCACGGCATCCTGCCAGATCTCACGCGCACTGAGGCGACTGAGGTTGGTGCAATCGCTTCAGCAGCGGGTCGCCCCTCCCCAGTACCGCGACCCCCGTTGCGCACACCACATCACGATCTCACGGTCGCAGGTTTGATTGGAGGTGGCCCACGGATGACACCGGGAGAACTCACTTGGGCGCATCGAGGCCTGCTCATTCTTGACGAGATCGGGGAGTTTCGTCGTGACACGCTTGAGGCACTTCGAGAACCGCTGGAGCGCCAGGTGGTTCGCCTCTCGCGTGCTGGGCGATCAGAGCAGTTTCCTGCAGCGTCACTCCTTGTTGCAACAGGGAATCCGTGCGGATGCGGCGAGCTAGATTCGTTAGACGGATCGTGTCTCTGCACGCCCCGCGCACGACGTCACGGCAGCCTATCGCTCTCCGCACCGATTCGTGATCGCTTTGCGTTACGTATTCGACTCGGCCGACCGGTTGCACCGATCAGCACGCTGCCAACAGGGGGCCTCACAACTGCAGCTGCACGGGAGCTGGTCGCCACGGCGCGTGCTGCGCTGCCAGCGGAAGGAGAGACCTCCAAACGAGTTGACCCGATGCTTCTGCGCGCATACGCACGCGGGCACACGGATCGAATCAGTGGACGCGGCTGGGAACATCTCGCAACGATCGCTTGTGTCACAGGTCTGTTGGGCGGCCGGGAGTCGTTTGGCGAGTCGGAACTTGCCGAGGCGCTGCACTTTCTTGGTGCTCGCTGATGCGGAAGATCCTGCCAGGTGACGCGGAGATTCCGCATCGCCGCCAGATTCCACTCGGCCTCAGCCCAGACAGAGACCGCCGCCGCCCACTCTGGGTGCACGGCGACCCTTCGGTGTTACGCCTCCCTGCAATTGGCATTGTGGGGACGCGGCAGCCGAGTGCACACGGACTTGCATCTGCCCGCGCGATCGCAGCGACGTGCGTGGCTGAGGGGTGGGTTGTGGTGAGCGGCGCGGCGCGCGGGATTGACGAGGCGGCGCATGAAGCGGCACTCAGCGCTGGCGGGAGAACGATTGGGGTGTTGCCGAGTCCGGCACCCGGGGGGTTGCGCCAAGGAGCACGGCGGCTTGGCGGCCAGATGGTGAGCGCGGGCGCGCTGATTTCCGATCGGCCGCCCGGAACTCCGCCCGCAGCATGGAGTTTTGTTGCGCGAAACAGCCTCCTCGCAGCACTCACCGATGGCCTGATCGTGGTTGAGGCACCCGAGGGGAGCGGGGCCCTCATTACCGCTGAAGCTGCGTCTGAATTCGGTCTCCCGCTTGCCTTCGTCACGGCGCCATATGGTGCGAAGAGCGCCGTGGGCGGCCTCTCATGGCTCGCACGCGCGGTAGAACCCACCCTGCTCCCTCCTGATGTGCTCCCACCGCAGCTGCTGGTCGACGATCAGGGGCTACGAGCGTGGCTCCGTGTCTGTGCGGCGTCGTTGCGCGAAGACAGAACCGTCCGTGCACCTCAGGACACGCTTCCAGCAGCAGCGCCAACGCCCGGCGGGTTGCGCGGTTTGATCCTTCACGCCCTCGGCCGCGCTGGGGCGGCGGGGCTCACTGAGGGGGACCTGCTCGGGGTGAGCGAAGGGGTGGAGGGGGCGCTGCCAAGTGCGCTGACCCTGCTGGCGCTCCAGGGCCTCGCTGAGCAGCGAGGAGGGCGTTGGAGGGTCTGTGAAGGGGCGGTGCTACGCTCTCGCGCATGAGTAAGGGAGTGACGAAGAACTTGGTCATCGTGGAGTCGCCTGCCAAGGCGGCCACGATTGAGCGCTACCTCGGCCCTGACTACACGGTGCTTGCCTCGTATGGGCACGTTCGCGATCTCCCCCAGAAGGCGCGCCGCGCGGCAAAGGGGAGCGTGGCGGCGAAGCGTCCGCGACGGAAGAAGGGCGATCCCCCCGCACCGAAGGCGGCGAAGGGGCTCGGCAGCCTGGCGGTAGATGTGGAGAACGGCTTCACCCCGCTCTACGAGATCATTGAGGAGAAGGAGGGGCGCCTCGCCGACATTCGCCGCGCGGCGAAGGGCGCGGAGTCCGTCTGGCTCGCCACCGACCTTGACCGAGAAGGGGAGGCGATCGCCTGGCACGTTGCCGAAGCGCTTGAGATCCCCGAGGCGGATCGGCGCCGGGTCACCTTCAGCGAGATCACGAAGGGGGCGATCCTTGAGGCCTTCAGTCATCCTCGCGCGATCAACCTTGACCTGGTGAATGCGCAGCAGGCTCGACGCATTCTGGACCGTCTCGTCGGATACAAGCTTTCGCCACTCCTCTCACGTCTGGTCGCCCCACGCTCTTCAGCGGGGCGCGTGCAGTCCGTTGCCCTTCGACTCGTCGTTGAACGTGAACGTGCCATTCGGGCATTCATCCCGCGCCATTACAGCACGGTTGAACTTGGCATTCGCCCCGCCGTGGACCCGGAGCTGGTGATCCCAGCGAGCCTCGTTGGGCCCAAGGGCGAGAACCTCGAGGTTGAGCCAGAAGTTGCTGACGCTGCAGTCGCACGGATCACGAACGGAAGTGCCACCGTCACCGAGCGCAGCGAGAGCACGCGGAAGCAGCGACCAGTACCGCCGTTCACCACATCAACGTTGCAGCAGGAGGCTGGCCGAAAGCACGGCTACCGTTCACGCGTCACGATGCAACTCGCGCAGAAGTTGTACGAGGGCGTAGACATTGGCGGTGAGCGCACCGGTCTGATCACGTACATGCGTACGGACTCTCCCACGCTGAGTCAGCAAGCGATCAGCGAAGCGGCAGAGGTGATTCGTGTGCGCTTTGGGAACGAGATGGTCGTTGAAGGTGGCCGCCAATACGCATCAAAGTCGAAGAACGCGCAGGAGGCGCATGAGGCGATTCGTCCCACGAGCTTCCATCGAACACCAGAAGAGGTTGCCTCCTATCTCGACGACCGCGAGTTGAAGGTCTACACGCTGATCTGGCGCCGGGCAATCGCATCGCAGATGCCCGACAAACTCTCTGCAACCACCACACTCTTCTGGAGTGTTGGTGAGGATCGAATCAAGACAAACGCGACGCGCACCCTTGAACCCGGGTTTACCGCCGTCTACCTAGAAGGGAAGGACGACGAAGATGAAGACGCCGAGGCGCAACTCCCTGATCTCCCTGAGGGCTCGAAAGGGACGGTGGCAACAGTGGAGGCGGTTGCGCATCAGACTAAGCCAGAGCCGCGTTTCACCGAACCAACCTTGGTCAAGGAACTTGAGAAGCACGGGATTGGCCGCCCCTCAACATACGCGGCGATCATTGAGCGCATCCAAGAGCGGGAGTACGTGGATCGAGACCGCGATAATCGACTTCGCGCCACACGACTTGGCGAGACGGTGTGCGATCTTCTGACTACTCACTTCACCGCATTTGTTGACCTTGGCTTCACGGCCGGGATGGAAGAGGAACTCGACGCAGTTGCAGAAGGGCGTGCGGACTGGCGTGAGGTGCTTGGCAAGTTCTGGGCAACCTTTGAGCCGCTCGTCACCGAGAAGGCGGCAAGCATCGGGGCGGGTGACTACCGAAGCCGACCGAGCGAAGAGAAGTGCTCTGAGGGGCACCCAATGGAGGAGCGCCTCGGACGATTCGGTTGGTACCTCGCGTGCAGCCTGTACCCAGAGCACTCCGAGAGAAAATCGCTCTCCAAAGTGATCGGCGATGACACGCCAGGCGGCGACGTCCCTACGCTCGAAGGGGCGGGGCTCGCGTGCCCGCAGTGCGGGGCCGAGCACGGTGGGAAGATGGCGCAGCGACGGAGTCGTTTCGGCTACTTCCTTGGTTGTGATCGTTACCCCGAGTGCAAATTCATTCCGAAGCCAGAGGTCCCTGAGGAGTTCCGCCTCGCCTTTGAAGCCGCATGCCCCGTCTGTGGCGACGAGCATCGTGGAAAGTTGCGCCCACGACGGAACACCAAGCGGAATACCTACTTCTATTCATGCGATCGCTACCCGGAGTGCAAGACGATCCGCCCGCGCCCAACGGGGGCGGTGCATGGTGGCTGCGGGGCGGTCATTGGCAAAGATGATGAAGGAGGAATCTGCACGCGATGTGGCGCGCGCGTTGATCTCCCAGAGGGCGAGCTCCTCGGACTTGTGATCGCTGGCGGCACACCTGATCCGCTTGCATTCGCGCCGAAGCGTGGACGCCGCGCCGCCGCGGGTGGCGCGAAGGCTGAGGGGAACAAGGCGAAGGCTGCCTCTCGTGCCCGAACGACCAAGTCAAAGGGGAAGCCGAAACGAGTGCCCGTTGGAGTTGCGGTTGCAGATGCCGCTGCGGAGAGCGCAGGCGGCGCACCTGCTCCTGAGGACGAGGCGACCTGATGAGTGGGGGCCGGAGAGCGGCTCCAGTGACGCGTGGCGGAGCGTCCGAATCGGACCCTCGCGTCGCCCCCTTCATGCAGCACCTCGCCGCTCGCACGCTCTCTGTCGCGACAACTCGCTCGTACCGTACGGTCGTGGAACGATTTCTCGCCTGGTCCGATGGAGAGGGGATTGATTGGCGCCAACCTGAACGTGCCGATCTTCGACGCTACGTGGCTCGACTCGGTGATGGCGCGCAGCGTTCAACGGTGCAACAGCGCCTGGCGGCGCTCGGAACGTTCTATCGGTTCTGGGTGCGCCAGGGGAGCGTTCCGAAGGATCCACTGCACGCGCTGGCACGTCCGCAACGGGAGCGACGACTCCCCGACGTCTTGAGCGCGGAGCAGGTGTCGCGCCTCATTGACACAGCCGCAGCCGGTGAGCCGGCGGCGTATGCACTACGAGACACCGCACTGATTGAGCTCCTTTATGGTGCGGGGCTTCGCATTGCAGAAGTCGTCTCAATTGAGGTGAGAGATCTTGATCTCGCGCGCGGCGAGGTGCGCGTCACAGGGAAGGGTGAGAAGGAGCGCGTTGCGCTCTTTGGTGCGCCGTGCGTGAACGCACTCCAGCGCTACCTTGCTGACGGTCGACCGCAGTTGATGGCCTCGTCTGATGGGACGTCGTCCGCGCTCTTCCTCAATCGGAACGGTGCGCCGCTTGGCGAACGCGGCGCACGCGCGCGACTCGACGCAACGGCGAAACGCGCCGGTCTCCCCGCCGGCTTCCATCCGCACACGTTGCGCCACTCCTTTGCAACACACCTTCTGGATGGCGGCGCGGACCTCCGCGTAGTTCAAGAACTTCTTGGTCATGAGAGTCTCGGGACGACGCAGGTGTACACCCATGTTTCTACAACTCGGTTGCGAGGCCTTTATGCGTCGGCTCACCCGCGTGCGCGCCGAGGAGGTGGTCGATGACGAGTCAGGCCGTCCGCAACAGTGCCCTCCTCTCTGTTGCCGCCTTCGCATCACGCGTGCTCGGTTGGGTGCGACTAATCGTCCTGCTTGGGGCGTTCGGTGCTGACGGTCGACTTGACCCGTACCTGGCAGCTTTCAAGGTGCCAGACATCATCTATCAGTTGATCGCTGCGGGGCCACTCTCTAGCGTGCTCGTCCCACTCGTTGTCCGCCTGCGAACTGAGGGTGATCCGGCGCGAGCACACAGGATTATCAGCGCCGTCTTTCTTCTCTTCGGGATTCTTGCACTTGCCGTTGCGCTCCTCGCCATCACTCTCGCCTCCGGGCTGGCGCAGGTGCTTGCTCCAGGAATTGGCGTTGCTGGGCAGGAGGAGGTGGCGCAGCTGAGCCGAATCTTGGCCCCTTCTTCCGTGGGCCTCGGGATCGTTGCTGTGGCGAGCGTCTGGAGTGCGACAAGTGAGCGTTTCTTCGCCTCCTCCATTGGGCCGCTGGTGTACAACCTCTCGGTCATCCTCTTCACACTCTTCGGCGCATCCACCTTTGGGACGACGGCGCCAGCGGTTGGCACGGTGGTCGGTGCCGCTCTCTTCGCAGCAATCGCGCTGATTGACGCTCGAGCGGGCGGACTTCGGCTGGTGCGGCCGTCGTTTGGTGACCCGCTCCTCCTGCGCGCACTCCGGTCACTAGCGCCACGCATTGGTGGACTCTTGGCGATCCAGGTGGTGCTCACCGGACTGATCGCCGCTGCGAGCACGCTCGGCGCGGGAAGCATCACCGCCTGGTCGTATGCGCTCTCGCTCGTTCAATTGCCACTCGCGATGGTGGCTGGCTCGATCGGCACCGCACTCCTCCCAGTTGCCGCACGCGTGTTGCACACAGAAGGCCGTGCGGGCCTT
>Ga0208225_1000271_pt1 | contig 13543 bp, 15 predicted proteins | sample LakMenEpi15Jun10_FD_150701 | JGI IMG/M metagenome (GOLD analysis project Ga0208225, IMG submission 150701) | Freshwater microbial communities from Lake Mendota, WI - 15JUN2010 deep hole epilimnion (SPAdes) | ecosystem: Environmental > Aquatic > Freshwater > Lake > Epilimnion/Euphotic zone ... | reverse complement strand
GATCAACCATCGTCGGGGGATACAAGGTAACGCGAGGAATCGTGAAGTGGTAAGCAGTTTCGATGGAACCAGCGACGTTCGTTTCGGGAAGTCACCAATCTTATTTACGGAACCCTCGCGTTCTAAGTCCACCTTCGGTCGCTTAGCAACTTGGATTATCGCACAGACGGAACTCTTAGCTTTGTTTTCCGATTTGGAACAACGGAAGAAGCCTTGAACCAGTCCTTGTTATCCAGCCTACACAAAATCGCAGATACTCTCGGCATCGAAAATTGCGTCTATCGATGATTCTGAATAAAATCATGGGTTTTACAGATGCTTTGGAAATCCTGTCATGCGATTGACACAACCCACCACGGACTTTGGTGATGATGCATCTCGTGATGAGAGGCACGAATTTTGCAGCCGATATCAATGGAGAATACGACTCCTTCCTAGATCAAAGCCATGGATAGAACCAAGCCTTAGCTTGAGAAGTTTTCGATGATCAAAATCCCTCGACAGTTTACACTCTGGCAGTTACTCAAGGGGACCTTGATTGCTGCATTGATCACACAAGCGATCCTACCGTTTATTCGCGACTACGAGTCTATCTACGCGAATCCAGGAATCTTTCTTGCGATGTTCGCTCTGGTCTTTCTTATTCAATTGCCCATCTTGCTCCTGCCGATGTTCATCGACTGGCTACTTGGATATAACCCATCGAAACCCAATCAGACCACCTCCAATAAACCCAATCATTCTGAGGAATAACCAGAGGTTGCGAGTCAAAACCGAATGTGCAACTCCATGCCAAGCGATGCACTTTGGTTTGGCGAATTGCATTCAACAACAGGAAGCCGTTACAATGATCAGGGTTCATCGAGAAACAGGCTACCACTCCCCAACTCGATTCAATTTCATCCTCTTCCCCCCTTCTTCCCCCCCCCTCCCCTACTTGGAGTCCCATTGTGCAAAATCCTTTCGATCAACTGCGGGTGATTACTCGATATCTGTTCGCTCACGATTCGCTTACTGGGTCTCCGCTTACTGGGGCATCGCATGCTGGGCGTCCACTCGGTCTATACGTCTTGAGTATTGCTTTATGCTCCCTCGGATATTCGAACTTGAATGCAGAAGAACTGCTCATCAATGATGCGCCGGCATGGAAAAAGCATGTGATCAATGATCGCTCCCCTTTCGAAGCTGTGGGTGTAGCCGACTTCAATGGGGATGGGAAGCTGGATGTATTCAGCGGCGACTCGTGGTATGCAGCTCCAGACTGGACCCAATACAAAGTAAGAGTTGTGCCACCTGGCACGAATCCGCAATATCATGAAGATTTTGCCGATGCACCTTTGGACGTCAACGGCGATGGGAGGATGGACATTGTAACTTGCGCGTACTTCAGTCGCAGAATCGCTTGGGTTGAAAATCCTTCGGATCCGACCAAGTCTTGGATGGAGCACACCATCGATGTTCCGGGTTCGATGGAGACGAGCTATTTGCTGGATCTATACGGAGATAAGACACCGGTACTGATCCCTAACGTTGGGGGCCAAGTTTTACTTTACGAACTGATTGCAAAAGCTCCTAAGGTGGAATGGAAAACACGCAAACTCGATCCAAAGGGGGCGGGTCATGGTGTTGGACACGGCGATATCAATCGCGACGGGAGGATTGATTTGATCACTCCTAATGGTTGGTACGAACAACCATCAGATCGGGAAGCCGAGTGGAAACTTCATTCTGAGTTTCAGCTTGGTGCGGCAAGCATTGAGATCATCGGTCATGATTTCGATGGGGATGGTGATACCGACATCGCTTGGGGGATGGGACATGATTTTGGATTACATTGGCTTGTTCAGTCAACCGACGAAGCGGGAAAAAGGGTTTGGAGCAAGAAGGATATCGATACAAGTTTCTCCCAAGTCCATGCACTTCATCTTGCCGATTTCGACGGTGATGGCCAAAAAGATTTTGTGACAGGGAAGCGAATCTATGCGCATGCAAGCGAACCGGGGGCAACCGCTGAGCCATGTCTATACATCTTTCAGTTTGACCGCTCGAAATCACAATGGCGAAGATCGACGGTCTACTTTGGCGATCCTGCGCCTGCCGCCCCCATTAACCCTGAGCAACGGGATGCCCTCAAGGATTTTCGACCTGGCACGGCAGGAACCGGCTTGCAAATGGCTTTACGGGACATGGATGCCGATGGTGATATCGATATCGTAGCACCAGGAAAATCGGGTTTGTACTGGTTCGAGAACCCCTCCAAGTAACGCAATGCAGCTTCATCAGCTCACTTCGATTTGGTTTGAGCGTTTTGTTACTAGAGTAGTCGTGCCATGGATCTTGTAAGACAGATCAAATTATTGTGACAAGCGTTAATTCAGGTTACAGCTTCCGACATGTTCTTGGGCCAAAAGCAGCAGGACACACGACCGTTACGTACTTGGTAGAAAACTTTGATCATTCAACGCGAGAGGAATGGCTTGAGCGAATTCAATCACAGGAGATTCGACTGGATGAAGCGATCGCGACCGGGGATGAGGTTCTAAGGCCAGGAGGAATCTTGACCTGGAATCGGCCCGGCTGGATAGAGGAAGTGGTTCCAACGGACTATCGAATACTTTATTGCGACGAAGTCCTTTTAGCGGTTGATAAGCCAAGCGGCCTACCGACTCTTCCTGGTGCTGGTTTTTATCAAAACACGTTGCTTACCCAAGTGCAGCTAAAGTTTCCAACAGCCATACCACTTCATCGACTTGGTCGCGCCACATCCGGAATCGTCTTATTCGCATTGGACCGCAAACTCTTACCAATCATGTCCAAGAAGTGGGAGGAGGTTCAAAAGGAATACCGTACGATTGCAAAGGGAACTACGGATTTCGAATCGATTTGTATACGAACCTCCATAGGTTTGATCCCACATCCACGACTGGGCGAAATCTATGGTGCTTCGGCGAGTGGAAAAGCTTCACGAAGCATTGCGTCTGTTTTGCAACGGCGAGAGAACGCAACGGTGTGTTCCGTGCAATTGTTGACAGGCAGGCCGCACCAAATCCGAATTCACCTAGCCTCCATTGGCCATCCACTCATAGGAGACCCAATCTACAGCTCCGGTGGAGGGATTCTTGATAATCCTGGGTTACCGGGAGATCCAGGATACAGCTTACATGCGCATAGGATGCGATTGGGACATCCGATTCACGGCGCTTCGATATCGATCGAATCTCCGCTGCCGGAGTGTTTGCGGATTTAGCTTCAGGCCGCAGAAAAAATTTGCCCAGAAATGAGCCGATGACGTCCGTTTATCTGTAACGCGTCAAATTCTCGCGCATTGATAGTTGCAGTATGAACCAGAGATTTACGAACGAACAAATTGAGCCAAGGGATGACTTGGTCAAATCGGCTCGCACCGATCGCGAAGCGTTTGGCGAGCTGTTTGACTATTTCTATCCACTTGTCTTTGCCTATTGTGTTCGTCGGCTTGTAGTGCGAGCCGTTGCCGGGGACTTTGCATCCGAGGTGCACTATGCAGGTGCAGACGCTCGATTGGGAGAGCGGGATCGCCCAATCTTTTGGTATAAACCCAAGGGGTCCGAGGCTTACCGAGTAATCTATGCGGACCTAAGTGTTCGGGAGACGAACGAAGCACCCAAAATCCCCGATGCCATCCGGGTGGCGAACTGACCTGCGACTCAAAATACCGCTACGCTTACGATCGGATTTGCTATACTTTTTCCATAAATAGCTTCCTCACCGATTTCAAGGAGCAGAGCATGTCCGCCGTAGGTGAACCGATCCTGACAAAAGAAGTCGACTGGGAATCATGGGCGGGTGAGATACGAGTTAATTATATCCGACTCGTCGCAATCGCCTTATTCTATGGTCAGCATTTACTTCATGTATTGCTCAACGGTTCTGCATCGTTTGACGAGCATTATCACCTGAGAGCGACCGTTCTGGTCCTAACTTGGGGATTATTGGTCATCGCAATCTATGCAATGGCCCTTCAACAGTATTTCCCTCCTTACCTGAAATACGTTGCGACCGCTTTTGATATTCTCATGATCGCCGCGACGATCAAACTTACCGAAGGATATCTCGGCGTATGGAATATCATTTACCTTCTGCCGATTATGGCAGCATCGCTTCGACAGACGCTCAAGCTTATTTATTTCGCGACCGGTTTCGCCTTGGCAACCTATCTAGTCACTCTCGCATACTATTACTTAGGTCATATCGGGGCTGATCGATATTGGAGTGAACCCTCACTACAAATTCGAACATCAGATCTGGCAGTCGTGACGCTATCGATACTCACCGCCGGATTGCTTGCTGGTCAAACGGTTCGCCAAGCTCGCCGATTCGGGAATCTTTCCGCGAAGGGAGATACCGAGTCATGAATGCCACTCCCACATGCGGAAGCTGCGGTCATGGTCCCATTGAGTCTTCATGGAAGCTCTGTCCGGTTTGCGGACAGTCGGTCAATCGCGATGCTATAACTACCCTCGCGACAAAGGACACCAAGCCCACTGAGCAAGATCAAATCGACAGGAAAAGAGTCTATCAGCAAGCCAATCAAGATCTACAGAACAAAGCGCGTTGGATTTTATTCTTGGCAGTGCTGGGTGCATTCGGGGTTGGTTGGATCTTACTCGATCGAGGAAACTTTGAAGCTGGCGCTATCGCAATTGTGATTTCGTTGGCAATCCTGCTCTATCTAAGGACAACTGGATCACGGAGTCAAAAGCGACTTGCAAGCGGATGTTTAACCAGCATTTCGGCATTCTTCATAGTAGCGTTCTTTTTTATGCTATGGATGATTGCCTCAATCATCTTCATGCTGGAAACTTGCTTGCGCATCATGGGGCCATGATGGATTCTCTCGAATCAGGACGTATGTTTTATTCCTTTTTTATGGCACTGGCTTTCGTCGCGTTCATCGCTGTACGACGTTTGTTGCCACGCGAAAGTTCACCGATTTCGCGACTTGATCTTCGCCAGCAATTTCTCTTGGCTACAGCAGCGTTCGTCGGGGGGACGATGTTTGCGAAGATTCCCTTCGTGCTCACATCGATTGGAAAGTCCCCTGGTTTACTTGCGTGGGCGGCGGATGGAAAAACAGTCACTGCTGGGTTGGTCGGTGCATACGTGTGTGTCGAGTTAACCAAACGCTTGATCGGAATAACCTTTAAAACGGGCGATAGTTTTGCACTTCCGTTGGCAGTCGCATTAGCCATCGGTCGGCTTGGGTGCTTCTTCAATGGTTGCTGCCATGGGACAGCGACGAATTTACCATGGGGAGTCGATTTCCATGGGCTCGGGCCGATGCATCCCACACAATTGTATGAGGTTCTGTTTCATGCTTCGATGGCGATGATTCTTTGGCATTTGACGTTATCGAAAAAACTTGCAACCCATCGGTTGCAGTTCTATCTTATCGCTTACTGCATCTACCGATTCATCACGGAGAGTATTCGACCGGAACCCGTGTTCGCGACGGGGCTTACGATTTTTCAGTGGACGATGTTGCTCTTCGGAATCGGACTTGCAATCCAATGGATAACCGAGGTGAGGACTGAAGTTCGAGAGGATGCAAAACAGGAGTTGTCATGAGTGCTGAGGAACGCTGCAAACACTGCGAATACCCACTTGCATCCTCTTGGAAATGCTGTCCGAATTGCGGTTGCGATCTTCCTCAAAAGCAATTGCTCGATGAGGAAAAGGATCTAAAGGCTGTCAACACCGAAGCCAACTCAGAGATGCGGGAGATTAGGATTGGTATCATCGCCTTGGCATGCATCGGTATACTGGCATTAATCGTTGCATTCTTAAGCGCGACTCAGGCAGATATTTCATTCTCAAGATTGAAGGGCAACGCCCTTGAGTTATTTCGGGATTTCATCCTTTATCACAAATTCACTTCATTAGCAGTTATCCTGATCATTTTCTTGAGCTTGATCGCCTGGATAACTTATTCCGATCCAGGAAGCAAATCGAAAGCATCCAAAAAGAGCAAATCAAGCAGGAGCAACATGATCTTGATAAGTCTCATTCTTGTGCTCTGGATATTTGCGGTCTTTATCTTCTATATCGAAACATGCTGTAACTTCCTAGTGGGTAAATAGAAATCCGAGGGCCATTCATCCCGCCAGCTCGTTCTTGTCGAGGCTTTCGAGTACCTCATCGGCTGCGCGCACCCCATGATGAACGGCTTCCTCCAACAATGCGAGTCCGCTTAAGTCCGTATTAGCAAAATGGACGTTCCGATCGGGCATGGCAGCCATACGTCTGGTTTCACTCCATAGGAAGTTTGTGTAGGGTTGCACCATAGCATGGCCCCAACGCATCACATCGACTCGTGTGACCAATGATCGGATTTCACGATGCGCGACTTCCAGATCGCTGAGCACCATCTCTACCCAGTGCGACCAAGGAACCGAGAGAAGTTGCTCGCGAGTGAAAGGAGGATTAGCGTCGGCGAATGGGTAGTACCAAGTCAACACGGTAGGTCCGTGATCGACACCCAACTGATGGGTCGCAACCACATACCCCAGCGATTTACTTTCGTAAATGATGTTGTCCCAGCTCATAGGGAAACCCGAATCGCTCGGTCGTGAAGAGAGATGTAGGTTTGCAACAAGCCACCAACCGTATTGGAACGGGAGGTCTAGTGCTGCGGTTGATCGATCGGACCTAAAATCTTCAATCACATGTTTCGCGACGAATTGCGGCGCAGCAAAGATTACTCGATCGCACCGATATCCCACAAATCGCTTTTGGACCTTGTCATAAACGATCAATTCGCATGAACGGGAACGTTCCGATTGCTCCTTCGGATCAATCTTGGCGACCATCATCCCGGGATTCAGGTGCGCTTTCAATGATTCCTGAAGATGTTTGACGATATGGCCATTTCCTGAGGGCCAAGTAATCACATCTTGGGAAGCTTGTGAGCCGTTTTGTATCCGCGAAGCGTAGTACAGGATTCCAGCCCAAGCACTCGTGCGATCGATCGTCAAACCGTAATCATCTCTGCAAGCATAATCGACATACCACCGCAGCTTCGATGAAGTCCATCCCTGTTGTTCCATCCATTGAAGCATCGATATTTGATCGAACTTCCTTGCTTGTGGATCTTCAGAACTGAGGGCGATCGGAAGTGCAAAGAATCTTTTTCCGTGCTCGTCGCGCATCAAGGAAAAATCAAGCATCCGTTTGTGGAAACTAGCGAGTTGGTCGAGATCGTCTTGAGTAGCCCCTGCAACCGGAAACAACCCTTCCTGCCAGTGTTCGTCCGCAAAGACACGTTCCTCAGGCTCGCGGCACAAATACTCCTCGGCAATCACCGGCTTACCATCACTCGCTAAATCTTCAACAACACCCATTTCTCGCAGCAGTGCTATTAGTTGCGTGTTCTCAGGCATCGGGGTGGTAATGTAATGAGCCCCCCAAGGAAATTGGAATCCTCGATGCTCGCCACTGCGCGATGTGCCTCCGAGGTGATCCTCAAGCTCTAGCAGTTGAAATTGCTCAAACCCAGATCGCTTCAAGCGCCATGCGGCGCACAGCCCAGCGATTCCTCCACCGACGATTACAACCGGTATTTCTCTCCACTCTTCAATTGCCCCAATCGTATCGGCGGCCCAGTTCGAACGTCCAGCTTCACTCGATTCAGGGGACGCGGTTGCCAGCCTGAAGCGATGGCCAGTTTCGAAATCGGGCGCAAAGAGTTCGCCTTCGATTTGCAATCTCTGCGATGCGGAATCCCCTGTGGAGCAACCGGTGGCTCGTAGTGCAGCAGCCCCTAGCAAGCCGCTAATCAAGTCACGGCGGTTAATCGTAGCCATGCCATTCCTCGTCGTAGTATCGCACTAGCGCTTGATTGTCCAACCGATTGATCTCAGGGTTCAATTCGCGGATATCCTGTGGGAAAACAAAGAGTTCTCTTAAGCTCGCATCGTTTAGAAATCGTAGATCGCTTCCCGCGATGGGGAGACTGAGATTATCGATGCTCGTCTTCGTAAGGCTTGCCAAACCGTAGCCCCAAATACCGAACGAGGGGACCGTTGCATGATAGGGGCGAACATTAAAGCCCGCTGATTCCAGTGTGCGTATCACGCACCAATAGGACTTCGGAGCGACCAAGGGAGACGTACATTGAATACTGACTAACGAATCCTCATGTAACTTGGTTTTAAGCTTCCGAAAGAAATGGCTCGTATACAGTTTGCCGATCGAGAAACTTCCTGGATCGGGGAAATCAATGATCACGCAATCGAAGGGTTCCACTGCTTGATTGATCCAAAGAAACGCATCTTGATTGACGATCGTTACCCGCGGATCGAGCAATGCAGAGCGATTGAGTTCCACCAATGGCGGAAACGACTTGGAAAGCTCCGTCATGGCTGGATCCAAATCCACCAGAAACACCTCTTGGATACTTGGGTACTTTAGGATTTCCCGAACAGCCAGTCCATCTCCTCCCCCCATTACCAAAACACGTTTAGGCACTCTAGAACCAACCATTGCGGGGTGGACTAATGCTTCATGGTAGCGGTACTCATCGACCGAATTGAATTGAAGGTGCCCGTTGATGAAGAGTTGAAATCCCCCTTTTTTCCGAGTGATCGCGATCCTCTGATAAGGAGACTGCATCGTGTGGATAACTTTTCCACCTAGCGTGGCTTCTTCTGCAATGAGAGTCAGTTGCTCTGCGCGAAACAAGCCGAGAATCAAAATCCCGATGACGATCAGTGCCCGCCATCGAAGTCCAGGGACATTCTTCTGATTCAGTAGCGGACGCAATAGGAATGTGCTCCACAACCCTACGCAGGCATTGAGTATCCCGAAGATCAACGAGGTTCGAACCAAACCGAGATAGGGAATAAAGATAAGCGGAAATAGAATCGATGCGATCAGTGCACCTACATAATCGAATGCCAACACTCGGGATACCAAGTCGCTGAAGTCGAGGTGCTCTTTTAAGATCCGCATTAGTAGCGGCAACTCTAAACCGACAAAAACCCCTACGGCAAATACGGTCCCTAACAGCAATGGGCGAAACCAATCGACCCATGGGAACACAACAAACAGAAGTGGTGCCGAGATCCCACCAAGAAACGCTAGGGCTAGCTCGATCTCGATAAATGCGCGAGCTAGTTGACGTTCAATGTAGCGAGATAACCAAGCCCCCACGCCCATCGCAGAAAGGTAAGTGCCAATTACCAGCGAAAACTGTGTAACAGAATCCCCTAGGACGTAGCTGGCCAATGTTCCGGCAAGCAATTCATAGATGAGTCCACAAATCGCTATGACAAGAACATTTAAATACAAAAGGAATAACGGAACTCGATTGAGCATTGAATCGATTAGCCCGAGATCGACGCAGCGATGATTATCGAAATGCCGATAACGATCGCGCCTACGATAATTGCCAGTGCCGTGTTATGCTCGTCGACTATCTCTTTGGTGATCGAGAACCGAGTGAGCTTCTCCATCAAGAATATCGCAAGAAACAGAACCACAATCCCGACGACCGAGAAAATACCTGCTGCTGCTAAATGATACATCAGCAAACCTGTGGTCGATGTATTCATTCCAGCTTCTACTTGTGCAAACACCATCTGATTTCCCATCACTGTAAAACTCCAATTGTCATTTCACTTATCTAACTTCACTTGCCACCACCCCACGAACCACCACTGGATCGTCCCGAGGAGAAGCTTCCCCAGAACCCACCGCTCGAACGGTTCGACGTTGAGGTTCTTCCGGATAAATGTGAGCTACTGCTCGTCGATGACCGACTTATACTCAGCATTTCCCAGCTGTTATACGCCGCGGTAGAATACCATCCGCAGACGAGAATTCCTGCCGCAAGATAACTTTTAAATAGGATATCCACTCATCGCCTCCTGAAACGATCCCTGGGAACCCCTCGTGAGAATTACTCACGGGAGTAAGGGTTGTATTCACTGTTATGCCAACGTTTAACTTCGAACGAGTATTTGTACACGAGAACCAGAACCGGAAGGAGTGCAATGAGAAAGAACCCTGTCCACATCATGGAACTGTCGGGCGGATTATTTCGATGCAGCCATTTCATTACTTGGAAAGTAAAAGCTATGAAGAGGAGAAATCCTACCGTTGCCCAAAGGTAATGGATTCCCAACTGTGGGGATGGTTGGATGGCGCCAACACCTAATGGACGACGAAGATCATCCAATGCGAAACCTTTCTCGATATCTTCGATACTAACATAGGTCCCCTTGGATACGGTGACTTCTTGATTTACTTCTTCACCTTCATGCTGTCCATCCGACAATGCTTTCTCGAAGGAGAGCATCGAGGGTGGAGCGATGTAGTCGGAGATCTTCGTTCGCTGACCGATGTGAACTCTCCAAGGGAATTCCCCGACGACATAACTAACCGTCGCGTCACCTTGGGAATACTTTCGAAACTGCTTTGTGTCGTAAAATACAAGTTCCCCTAGGTCAGGATTCGCGGGGAAATCGATCTGTTCGACAAACGACCAATGCCCGTCGCGTGTCTTGACGAGCCAACGAAAATGAACTTCGGGGTTATAAAGCAAGTACTCCGACCAAGAAAACGAGACCCCATTGTGAAGGACAAACCGTTGCATGAAACCAACAACAACGTATTCCTTGCCGAGAAGCTGACCTTTGGAACCTAGAGGTAGAACTGGTTTGATTTTCCGCCCAACGAGTGTCTCCAGGTAAGCCAAATTGCCTTGATTCGTCTCTAGCAGCGAGTTGCAACTCGGGCACGTTACACGCAGCGATGAATCGGGAGCAAATAACTGCAGGGAGCCACCGCAATTCGGGCAACTGACTTGGAGGGCTTTGACAGCGATATCCTTGGGTGCTTGCCAATTCGAATTCGCACTTAGCCCAAGCGACTCCAGGTTAACTCTTTGACCGAGAAAGAAACGGGATTGAGTTTCGCCAAAATCCAAGGTGCCGATTAGGCCTTGGGTGGATTTAAGATCTGCGTAGCGATGTTCTAATCCGGGTCGAACGGCCCATGGTATTTCACCTTGGGCACCGGCGACGTGCGCGATGGCTTTCTCGGTCACCGAAAGTGAATCTTCGCGTACGGCGAACGATTGTCCGATTTTTATGGTATCAAAATTGGCAAGGCTTGAACCGGACTTGAGCCGTTGCTCAAACATCAAATAAAGGTTTCCTTGTGCCTCGGCCAACCACCCCCACTTCTCGCCGGGGAAACACAGATACCATTCATTCCACACGGCGCCGGAGGGGTGCTGATATTGGACGCATCCAGTTACGTGAAAGGCTTTTTTCTGGTAGGAGCCCGTCATGCCAGTGGTGATTGGCGAGTTGAGCTGCGCGATATCGGAAATCTTTCCGCAATCCTCGGGCTTTTTATCTCCGCGCGCGACGGCTGAGTGGCAATATTCGCAGACAGCAACTAGCGACGTACTAACTTGAAAAGTCACAGGTCCGCCGCATGCGGGACATTGTGCTGTGCGTGATTTCATCTCGACGACTCCAGTCTTCTTTCCTGAAACCCGGCAGGCTCATTCCGGGCACCGCGGGTCATGGAGACAACCCGGCAATGGGTCGCCCCGATTTCTTTAGCTAGAATCGACTCCCAAGGCCACTCAGGAAGCGTGTGGCAGCAATAGAGATTGAAGGTTGCTAGAGCGAACTCCGGGTAGGTGTGGCAAGCCAGATGGGATTCGCTCAGCAGGTATAGACCAGTGACTCCACCTTCGCCTGGAAACTTATGCCACATCGGAGCCCCTACAACGTTAAGTTGTAGTTCGCAGATAATTCTATTGCATAGTTCTTGAAGCGTCTGGATTTCCCTGAGTCGTTGCGGTGCGCAATCAAAAGCGTCGATCGCCCATTCGCAACCGACGGTAATGCTCGGCACCGACTCTGTGATTCTGGTCAACTTAGGATTCATCTAACGGGCGGTCTCATCCTCTCGTTGGTAACGCCGCAACAACTTATATCGCGATTATTCTATGCACTTTCTGAATCAATTATAAGTCGGGGGGCACTAAGCTCCCGGAGGAGGTGGTGGTGCGGCTGGTGGAGGAGGAGGCGGCGACTGGAAGTAACTTGCCCATTGTGGAACTTCACGGGCTGGCTGCCAATTAGACATCCCTGCGGTCCAGACCATCGTTTCGCCTCGGACTTCCGACTTTGCGATCGCATCTGCCATTTGCTGCGAAGAAAATGGCCCGAGCGATTGACCTTGGACGGCGATATGCCAAGTCGAAGTTGGGAGCGAAATAGCTGGAGCTGGGGCATTGGTTTGAGCACCGGTGGTAGCCATTCGGTTGGCCATCGCGAAGCCCATCCCAAGTCCCATTCCTTCGGCGGCCCCGCCGCCGGCTGGGTTGGCTGCGGCCGTCGCCATCGCTTCACCCATTTGGTATTGCTGAAACCTTCCCATATCCCCGATCACTTTCATCTTGGTACCGACATCGAGTGCCTTTTCGACTTCTTCGGGCAGCGAGATGTTGACGATCATTAACTGAGGAAGTTCCAAGCCATACTCGTCGTCGATTCGCTCTTGGACACTCTTTTGCAGTTGCCCTGCAAGCTTGCGATAATTGGACGCGAAGTCCAAAGCAGCGATCTGAGAAGATCCTAGCATATCGCTAAGTGATTCAGTGATGATCGAGCGAACCAACTCGGTTACTTCGTCGGTGGAAACGACCGCACTCGTGCCTACAATTTCCTTGAGCAACGCATGAGGATCAACCGCTTTTAGAACGTAGGTTCCGAATGCGCGAACTCGAATGGGCCCAAACTCCGGATCACGGAGCATCACGGGATTTGGTGTCCCCCACCTCAGATCGATAACTGGTCGGGTGCTCACGAAGTAGACTTCGGATTTGAACGGGCTATTGAACCCGTATTTCCATCCTTTGAGAGTCGATAAGACAGGTAGGTTTTGGGTCGTAAGCTCATAGGTTCCCGGTTGGAAGGTATCGGCAAGCGACCCTTCCGAGACAAAGATGGCGACTTGACCGGGTCTTACGACAAGCTTCGCACCATTTTTGATTTCGTTTTGATAACGTGGGAAACGCCAAACAAGAGTATTTCGCGTATCGTCGAGCCATTCGATGATATCGACAAACTCACCGCGTATTTTATCGAAAAGCCCCATTTGAGCGTTGTCCTTCTAGATTAATATCGCTTGCGCAAAACCTGTTTTTCGCCGGCATAAAGCCACTCGGAAATCATATCCTTGCGTACTCTCGGCCAATTTGCATCTGAGGCAAGGCGCGTAAAACGAAAAAATCTCGAAAAAACGGGTCTTCGGTAATTTTAGTGGCTGGTATTAACTTGCATCGGTTTTGCAGCGCGGTGCTCGTGCTCAGTGAAACGGTGCTCGTGCTCGTAATCGCAGGCTGCCTTTAGTGCTGTTATTTTCGTGCAGTACACGGCTTATTTGAAAATATCTGGATTGGTCTCGTTTTCCGAGGACGAGGACGAGGACGAGGACGAGGACGAGGACGAGCACGAGCACGAGCACGAGCACGAGCACGAGC
>Ga0208225_1000269_pt1 | contig 13547 bp, 7 predicted proteins | sample LakMenEpi15Jun10_FD_150701 | JGI IMG/M metagenome (GOLD analysis project Ga0208225, IMG submission 150701) | Freshwater microbial communities from Lake Mendota, WI - 15JUN2010 deep hole epilimnion (SPAdes) | ecosystem: Environmental > Aquatic > Freshwater > Lake > Epilimnion/Euphotic zone ... | reverse complement strand
GTGATTGTCTGCCCTATCAGAGATAGAGGTAGAATTAACAGGAGTATTATGTTTAATTTAGAAATCATAGTTACATCCTATTGAAAGTATATAGGGAGTTGCCTTACGAAACCCAATAGTTTTGTCTGAAGGAGAGTATGTGTAGCAGCTTCTAAGTTTACTACCAAACATAAATTTCTCAGTTAATTTATATTTTAATGAAGCTCCGTAGTATGCATTAAGATTAAAATCATCCCAGTACCAGATGTCTAGTGCACCCTCAAAGTCGTCTAAATTAAAATAGTGAGTTCTTACAGACGATAGTAAGAATAATTCGGGTCCTAATACAAATCTCTTATATTCAAATTCTTTCATTGCTATGAGCATCCCACTGTATTTTATATAAGATGCAGCAGGATAAAATTGCTCAAACAAATAAAAATCATCGTGGGTGTTATCTCTAATAAACAAAGTATATCCGAGTTTGGTATTATTCTTAAACTCGTAAATTTGATTAAAATAAGGGCTTACCACTACAGCCGAATGGTCAGCAAACGCTGATACTGTTACTCCGTATGTGGTTGTTCTATCTATATTCTTAAGAGTCTTAGCTCTAGTATGACTGTATCCTACTTTCGTGTACTTAAAAAAAGGAGTATTGGATGCAAATATTCCATTTGTTACATTCTCTTTACCCCATTCATAGGTTAGGTTGTAACTCAATATCCTCATATCACCTAGGTACCCAATTGATACGTTGGAGCTACTCATAACATCATTATCAAAATCAATATACTGTATTGAAGTAACATCAGATATAGTCTGAGTATTCCCAGAAGTTTGAGAATACGCCTGTATTGATACCGACAGTATAAAAATCAAGCTTAAAATAAACTTTCTCATAGTAACATCTTTGTTCCGGTTGATAACTGAAAGTTAAGAATATCTGCGTTGTATTGGTATGCTCCTGAGAATGAGATACTCCACTTAAACTTATCGGTAAGTTTAAAGTCAACGCTTGCTAGGGGTACAATAAGAAACCCGGATTTGTACCATTGTCCTTCGTAGTAAAAGATATAAGGTGAGTATACACCTAGAGCCATTATGTTAGCAGATAAAGTCTTACCCCCTTTAAAACTAGTGAATGTTCCTCCTACTACAGATAAGTTTTGAAACTCAGATTTACCTATCTGACCTAGAGTAAAATTAGCTCCGCCCATAAAAGTAAACTTCCAAAGTTTTTGTGCACTTAGCAGAGTTACTGTGTTAAACCAGTCAGATTTAAAATCAGTCATAAAAGAATTGGAACCCACCGCCATGAAATCTTTTTTCTTATAGGACCCATACAAAGTGAGATTGCTTATATTTTCTCCTGTAGTATAGTTTAGGTTGACACCTTTAATAAAGTTTTGCTTGGTGTTGACGTGAGTAACTGACGAATTGAAGCGTATATTATCATTACGCTTACTGATATCATTACCGTTACGAATGATAACAAAGTCCCCTGAACCAATCAGAGAACCCCTACCAATCTTTTCTTGCTTTTGTTTTGGTTTACCACCACCTCCACCACCGGAGTCTCCAGAACTTTCTGATTCTCCACCCGATGCTGTAGTAGTATTTTCACCGGTACCAGACCCACCGGATTCAGATGTAGAGCCACCTTGTGCAGTACCACCACTTCCGGTGCTACCGCCACCTTCTACTCCTCCTTGTGGTTGTCCTCCACCGGAACCACCAGACCCTGAGTTTCCTCCAGAACTGCCACCAGAAGAAGAACCACCAGATCCAGAGCCACCAGAGCCTGAAGAACCTGAAGAACCGCCTGTTGGAGGTTTGGTTCCAGATCCGCTTGAACTGCCAGTATTGCCACCACCGCTAGTAGCACCATTTTCACCAGTATTATCACCTGAGTTTTCACCACCTGAACCGCCTGTATTACCTGTTGATATTGAACCTGAACTTACGCTACCCCCTCCGAGACTGCCCGCGATGGAAGTGCTAATAGAGACAATACCGCTAACACTATTTGCTGTGTTTGTACCGATGTTTGCGTTACTATTATTAGCGTTAGAAGAACCATTACCTGCACAAGGGTTGCTACCTGGAGGAAACTGAGTATTAATTTGAGCAATCCAATTTTCATAAGCTCCTGATTGAAGTTGAGCTGCTGTAAAAGTTTGGTATTGCCCAGCATAAAACATCACCACTGTCCCAGATGTCTGAGACAGGATGACTGACTGTAGCACTCCCGTACAAGGATCCGTATAATTGTAAGTAAATGTTTGTGCTTGCAACCCTATACATCCCAGCAGAAATAATAATAATATTTTGAATTTACCATTCATATTGGTCCATGCGTTTCATAAGGTTTACCGTGGCAACCTCTAACGCACGTTGTGTAGACACACCCACCGTTGACTGATCAAAGCCCATAGTGGGATTCTTAAAGAAGCCCTCACCAACCTGAGTAGAAGTTCCTTGACCAGATGCAACAATATATTGAGAGTTATCTACATTAACCATCTTAATTTGAATACCGATGATGGTAGTATTAGTTTTCTGAAGTTTTCCTTTATCATAAGTTTCTCCATAAGACGTAGAAAATTCATAGATCTCAGCGTAGACAATGTACTTAGGTAGAACTACCGAGCCTACGTTAAGCTTGGTTCTACCATCACCCATGTCATTGAGATCTTTCTCCCATACATCAAGCATTTGATTAACGATAGCTTCTTTTTCTTCCGCATAGAGAAATCTCTGAGTTACCTCAAAGTTCTCTATAATACGGTTAGATACACCCATACCAACTCTTTTGTCTCTAAGCTCCGGAAACATCTCCCAGAGTTCTTTATTAACGTTAAGAGTGGCTATTTGAATTACTTTTTTCTCACCAGTGAATACAGGAAATGTATTTAGAGGTTGAGCTTTTTCAAATTCAGCTTGGTATTGTGTAGTAGCAATAGAAGAAGAGCAAGATGTAGCTAAACCTCCTATAGTGAGAAGGCCAACCGTGATAATCACAATTCCAAGAATACTTGCAGCTATTGCAATGTATTCTTCTTTTTTAGTTTGATGTTCCATCTTTAGCTGCTTTATCTTTTTTAAGTCTTGCAATACGCTCAGCAGTAGTTTCTTTCTTTTCTTCTACTGGTGCAGCAGGTTGTGCAGCAGGTACTTCACGTACAGTTTCTTTAATTACTGTAGTATGTGACGATGCAGCTTGTTGTTGCTCAGGAACATTGATAGTAATAGCAGGACCAGATACGTTAACGCTCTGATTGTTGGACTGCTCTACAGGAGCTACTTGTTCAGTAGCGGCTCCTTCCTCTTCTTCTATACCTAGAATGGTATTGATCTGAGTAGTAGCCCAGATACCTACTCCGGTAACGGCTGTTCCTAGTACTCCTAGAATTGTTTTCTTTACTCCGGACATTCCTCCTTCTTGATCTTCGCTCATGGTTTCTTAGTATTTAATAATTTTGTAAAACTTCTCTCTATCGTTAGTTGTCAGTTTAACTACGTACATTCCTTTTGGAAGATCTCCAAACCAAATACCTTGAGTTTGGAAACCTCTTTCAGTAATTTTACTAGAAACTGACTTAACAATCTGACCTTGAGAGTTAAGAACCAGACCGCTAAAGTTTGTAAAGTCTTCAATGTAAAAGTCTACAACTAACCAGTGGTTGGTAAGATCAGTTACAGGGTTAGGATAAGTAATAAATCCAGTAAGAAGAGCAAGAGTCCGCTCATCCATTTCTGCTCTACCGTTAATTACAGAGCCGTCATTAGGGGAAGGACGGATAGACATATCGTAAGCATTCTCATCACCTGCAGCTTTATTAAAGATTGCAAGAGGAGAAGTTCTCCATCCAAGAATAGACTTAACTGCAAATCTGAAAGTAAATACTTGAGATGGCCCTTGAAGAAGAGCAGGATTCATCTTATCTTCGTGACCAGCCCAGAATACACCACCATCTTTAAACGTCATAAATGATGTCCACTTTGAAGCAGAATCTCCCATATTCAGAGACACAAACTCAAACACCGCAGTATCATACTGGATCCCCATCTGCAAAGCTCCAACCTTATTACCAAACGTGTACACTGTCACAGGTACATCAATGTAGTTATCAGTTGTTACAATAAGTTTAGGAATTCTAAACTCAATTGAGTCTGGCTTATTAGAGAGGTATACTGCCGGATCAAGAATGTAATCTGTACCAGATCCAGGGTTTACCATCTTAGCAAGAATAGTTGCAGGGTTGTTGTATCCTGAAGTTGTGGCATCACCTACTACATAGATGTACGGTCTAAGACTATCCATACTATTAACAATAGTATCAATTGAATATACTCTAGGTACGTTTGTCCAGTTAGGAGCAGCTACGGCGGCATTTGCAGTTGCCCACTCAGAAGGCCAAAGAACTGAAACGTTGTTTACTCCCGTAAAGAGTTGATCCCAACCTGTCTGACCTAGAGCAAGTCTGTTAAATACAGCAAATGCATCAGACACTGTTACAGACTGGCTCTCGTTAATATCACCCTCGTAGTACTCAATACCACCTAAAGTATCTTGAGAAGATACATGGTTAGCCAATTTGTAAGCATCTACAATAGTTAGAGCCCCGCCATCAGACATAGAGTCTGTTTGTGCAGAGATCTTCATATGCCAGTAGTTTGTATCAAGCGGATGAGTAAACTCTACTAAACCTGTAGCATTAGTTGAGTCAGTAGTAATTGATTGCCAAGTAGCAAGAGGTGTTGATTTAAGTCTTTTCTTAGCAGAAAACCAAACACCTTGAGCAGGTGAACTATCAGCGTTTCTAACCTTTACAGGAAACGTCATCGGAGTCATTTGGAAAGCACCACCGTAGCTGTAGAGCTCAAGGTTTACATCAGTACCGTTACCAATTGTTGCCAGATTAGTGTAATTACTAGATCCTGAAATTGCCATAGAGGTAGCTACACCATTATATGCACCAGAATGAAAAAGACGAAGCTTAAACATAGCTCCGTCTGCCCAGTCAAAGTTTGGCGTAGAACCAGTATATGACGCTACTACGTTAATGTATCCAGCATTTGTAAAATAAGAACCGTACTTATCGGCGATGGGTTGTGCTGTTGGTCCCCAAAACATGACAGCGTTTGAAAACTTAGCATTGTCATAGAAGAGTCGGAACTGTACAGCCTTTACAGAAGTAGCGGTAGGGTTGGCAAAGTGAACGTATACATCTGTGTACGTTGCCGGATAGTTGTCCAGTGTAAATAGAGTATCTACAAGGATATAAGGGTTGTTACTTGCGGGTGCTACAAGTATTTCATTAGCACCGTTTTGAGCAAGAAGACTTAAAGAAATAAGAGAAGTTGAAAGACTCCACCAGAACTTTTTCATGTGCAAATAGCATTATAAGTTTCATAAAAGTTGTTGGTTTATCTCACATATAAGATACAAAATGTTAGTCAAAGTCCTTATCTTTAACCACAAATTTTTCCATTATGACACAGTTAAGTTTTCTTTTTTTACCTAAAAACCAATTATTGGTAGGCATCAACCACAGTGTTGAAGAAGAAGAAACGAGTGTAAACACATCTTTTCGTGTTCACACTCTACAAGTAGGGTTCTTTTTCTTTATTCTACAGCTAGTTAGAATTAAAGAATCCTAATTATTTATTTCTAGCTTCAATGCTTATGAAGGTTTTTATACCTTCACTAGGATCTATAGTTGTTCCTTTTATACCAACAAGTTTTGCAGTGTGATTCAAAACCTTGGCATCACCCTTTTGTTGGAATTCAAATGGTCCCATATCTCTACCATAGAAAGCTCTATCGTCTTCACCAGCTAACTGCATTACGTCATTAATAATGCTTCCGTAAGCACCAAAGGTTGGAGCAATTACAATAGAACTGGCATCTAATAGGTTAGCATAGTCGGTTAATCCAAAACTATACTGAGTTCCTTTATAGGCAACCGTTGGTAAAGGAATAAACTGTCTATTCTCAGCTTGAACAAGCATAGTTTGGTAAAGAGCATGATTCATTAACCAGCCACCAAGATCAAATTCATATTCTGATTCTGCTACACCGGGTAGTTGGAGCGGTCCACTTCTTTTTCTAAGCTTTTCATATTTGTCCTCATCATCAAGGTCAAATCCAAAGGCAAACGTAGAGATAAGAGTAAGAGCCATCAATTGACCAATTTCAGCAACAGTTTTAAGAGCTCCTCTTTTTTCTGATTCGGTAAAGTAAAAACCACCTTGACCAAGTCCACGCATTAGAGATACAAAGAAGTTTCCGAATTCTTTGTAGTAACCAGCGCTAACCTCAGCACCAGCTGCATTGAATCTTCTGTTACCAAATCTATGCATAAACATAGAAGTAAAATATCTTCTAAGGAATGATACAAATCTAAATGCTAGATATCTCTGTGCTTCTGGTTGATCAAACTGGGCATAAGTACCTTGAAGCTTATTCATAAGATCGTGAGTCTTATTTACAAACAGCTTAAAGTTTTTACCACCTTTATCCCAGCTTTTATCTACTCCTTCTTTAAGAGTTAATTGTCCATCAACAATGTCCCAAGCGTCTACATAGTCAATCATTCTTGTTTCACCGTTCTGGGTAAATTCAATCTTTTGACCGTGCATCATAGAGAAGAAGAATTCCATTGAACCTTCAAGTTCCAAAACCTTTCTTGGAGAGAATAGTACTGAGCCTTCAGATAAATCTCTAAGCAAAGTTCTAGAACCAAGGTCTGCCATCTTCTGCTCAAATCTTCCTTGTACTGGATCAAACACTTCAACAAGTTGCACATTCAAACTCTTAGGGCCCTTTTTATAAATTTGAGAAGATATCTCACTAGTTACTTGCCAACCTTTAAGTTTTCCTTTAGTATAGTCTCTAGAACTAAAATTACTACCACCAATTGCTTCAATGTTATTTTGAATGATTGCACCAAAGCGGTTCTTTAAAGCTGAAGGAATGTTACCTGCAAAGAATCTAAATGAAGCCAGACCAAATAAAGTACTAGATACTTTTTGTATAGTAGTGCTTTCTGAACCAAGACCGGTAAACTTAATACCTTCAAATTCTCTTTCAATAAGATTATCAATAGCCTTAGCTCTTACAGATTCACCTTTCTTAGTAATTGGAGATATAATTCCCCTGTAGATATAAGCAGATCTGTTTACTTTACCCATGTCTTTAACTCCATTTCTAGGATCTTTAAGAACCTTTTGAAGCGCTTTAACATGGGGGTTAATCTCAATCAATTTCTTTTGTCGCTCTACACTTGCCATATACTTGACCATAGAACCAACAACATCAAGAGATACTTGGTCTATATCAAGACGGTATTTACCTGCAACAGGGATACCGCTGATTTCATTGTCAAACATGTCTGCAGATACAAGATCAAAGTTTTCCTGGGTAAAGTTGTATCCATCTTCAGCATCGTCAGCAGCTCCTACAAACTGGGATTTGAGAGCTTTAGCTATAGAGGTAATGGCGCCTACTTTTTCTTTACCCTTCTCTGCAAGATCTGTAGTTCTGATAAACTCAAGGTTATGCTTTCTAAATCTTGGGATCTCTAAATACAGCTTAGCAGACTTATTAGCACCCAACTGATTCTCTAAATGAACTTTACTAAGTGATTCTAAAGCTGCAAACTTTTCTGGACTGTTCTTTCTAAGCGCTTCGTAATCTTGATTGATATACTTATCATCAATAGCTCCCTGCTGAACAGTCTTAGGTAGCCAGTAACCTCTGTTATCTACAGTCTCACCAACTACTTTCTTAGTTCTATACTGATCTTTAACTCTTGCATAGAAGAATTCTCTTTTGGGTATTCCCTGAACAACTTCTCCAGTGCTAAGCTCAGTAGTCTTAACAAATTCTTTTGCCGGAACATTTCTATTCCAAGCAAAGAGTCTTTGATATTTAGTTACTTCTTCTCCTGTACTGTAATCAAAGCGCTTAACTTGAACATGATTAGCTTCATACCAAGCTTTAAACTCTGGTGAAGCTTTCAGCAACGGATTAACAATAGTTGGTTGAAGGAGTAGATCAGCTGTTCTGTTGTTTACAGACTTAAACAGTACAGAGTTCATCTCAGGATTGTTGAATCTAACCTGCTGGATCTTTTCATTTGCCAGTTCTACATAGTAATCTGTAGCAACTTTTGATTGCAGTTTACTAAGTTCAGAGTAAAGAGCGGACAATCTTCCTTTGTCACGCATTGTCATACGAGACATTTCCTTAGCTTGAAGAAGTACAGACATCTCGTCAATCTCTTCATCAGTAAGTTCTCTTTGTTCTTTCTGCTCAAGAAGTTCTTGAAGTCTATCAAACTCTGATACGGTAAGTCCGCTAACTTGAGCAAGCTTATCTCTAAGAAGAATGGCTTTTTCCTGAAGAGTTTTGATCTCCTCAATTCTAGCATCAGACATATCAGTCCCTACAATCTGACCATCCTCATCTTTAAAACCAGAGACAAGATCTACAATATCATTATAGGTATCAGACACCTCTTTTGAGAGTTGACCTGACCCAGGATACTTGCTTAGAATCTGAGAAATCTCAGAGCTTGCTCTTTGCTTTCTTTCGTAATACTCAGAATCAACAGCATATCTAGTGTTGTCTTCAATCCACTCTTTTCTCTTTTGCTCAAGTTCCGGACTACCGGGTTGCAAACCATTAGCAATCAATCCATCAAGATAGTCATTCAATCTTCCCTCAAAGACATCAATCATAGGAATCTGCTCATAGAACTTAGACGACTCCTCTCTGTATTGTCTGTGGAGATTTGCTTTCTCTAAGTCATTACCAGTCTTCTTGGTTCCATCAGGATATCTCAGTGAGAAAAGATTTGAGTACTGTGACCAAAGTTCTTTAACTCTGTCTTGGTGATCTTGATCAACAGAAGTTTTAGATTGATCCAAAGCATCCATTTCATTCTGAACACTCTCTAGAATCTTCTCTCTTTCATATCTAGCTTCTGCACCTAGTTCACCAGCATCATCATAGATTTTATTCTTCTCGTAAAACTCATTGACATACTCTCTGTGCATGTAATTAGTTTCCCACTGCTGAAGTTCTTTCTTTTTATTACGAGCTTCTTTGTTTTTACCTTCTTTGATAAGTTGCTCATACTCAAAGTTTAAGCGAATTCTATCTGCCTCATAGTTCTTAAACTGGTTTAGAAGTTTAACAACTTGATACTCTTCAAGCTCTCCTTTGTCATTAACTCTTGTCTTATTGTCTATAAAAGTTAAAACCTTCATAAGCTCAGCAGGATTACTAGCATTATAACCAGCTTTATCTAACTTAGACATAAGTTCGGTTGACATCTGATTTACCCTGCTTTGAACTTTTACTTGTACATCAATAAGATTATCCTTAAGATATTTAGCAAAGCCACCAACTATAATATCCGGGTTATTAATGTAGCTTTCAAGGAATGCAGAAAACGCATTAGTATCTCCAAGACTTCCTCTTAGAGTAGCTTTAATCTTAGCTCTATCAAAACTAAACTTTTCCAAATCGGCTCTAAGCTTTTTAATCTTTCCAGCTGGAGCATTTGCTTTAATAGCTTTTTCTAGTTCAGCTTTTATGTTAGACTGAATGTTCTCTGATACAGTCTGAAGAGTATCCCAAAGCAAATCAGCACTTGCCTCAGTGTAAACGTTTACAATGTTTTTTTGAGATCTCTCAACAATACCCTTAATATTATCAATTAGATTAGCAATCTGTCCTGTGCTACTTAAACCACCTTCACTTAATACATCATTAGCGTGTTCAAGAAGCTTGTTCCAGTTACTGGTAAGATTATCTAAATAGTAAATCTTTTGAAAAGCTTCTTGAGTATCAAGTTGAGTAAGTTCGTTAATCTCAGTATCAATGAGTTTCATCATCGCTTCAATCTTTCTCAAAGCAATAACAAACTGAGTAGCCCTTCTAGAAATAATCTCTGCATCAGCTGCAGCATCATCAATTACAGACTCTAAGCCAGATACTGTCTTCAGGGTATCTCTAACACCCTGAAGTAATCCTCTACCACTATCTTCGGCAAGTAGTTCTTTGATGAACTTCTGCTTTCCGCTTCTCTGTATAGATCTAATCTGAGACGTTACTAGCTGAAAAGTATCCTCAACCGTTTGTACAAGTGCATCATTCTGCACTTTCTCAAGCTCTGCTTTAAGCTTTAGATCATTAGCACGGAGATATGCAACATACTCTTCCTCACTAATAGAATTAGTATTGATCTCAAAGTTTTCACTCTTTAACATCTCTGCCAAATCAGCAATCTTAGTATCAAGTGTGAGTCTCTCAACTTTTACCTTTCTACCAAACATGTTTCTAAACAGTTGCTTGATAGCATAGAGAACTTTCTGAATAAATCCGTTAGCCTGGAAGTCTTGTGTAGATACGTTCTTTTGTACAGCACGTACAATTGCCTCCTCAAACTTTAGATCTTGCTCTTCTTCACCATAGAGCTCTTCAACAATAGCATTAATCTGTGTATCAGCAATAGCTTCAGCTGCCAACCGGTCAAACAATGCTCTGTTTTCATTCTTAATAGCTCTAACTAATGGGTGAATAAACTCGTGGATTGCATCATCTGCACCAAATGCTCCGTCAAGCAAGTATACTTTACCACCAACAAAGAATGCTTTTTCACCTGACCAAGGATTCTTACTGTTCTTAGTCAGCTCAATTGCATCATCACCGCTAATAATCTGGTAATCAACTCCAAGCTTTTCTTGAAGGACATCCAAAATTCTAGCAGTAGTACCAGCAACAATAGCTTTACCACTAGTACCAATATTTAAATCAGGTATAGCTTGAACCGTTTCAAATTTTACAGTACCATCTGAAGACAAAAACTTTATAGTATCTCCTGGAACATATGCACGACCTAATTCTTCTGTAGTAAGCAGGTCTCCTTTTTTAGCATAAGCACGGTAAGCTTCAAACTCACCAAGCTTATCTACCATATTAACCCACTCTTTGGAACTCTTGTTTGGACAAGCAATCATGATTTACAATTCTTAATTAGGTCAAGTACGTCTTGATCAGTTACATCTTGTGTTGTTTGAACAGCCTCTCTATATGTAGCACTAGGTGCATTGTTTGTTGGGAGTACACCAAAAGTATTAGTAAACTCCTCAATAAACACAGTGTAGTATTCGGGTTTACCCTCAAATACATCTGAGTATAAAGAAGAGTCCATAACAGGTGTCAAACCCTCACTATTAAGATACTGCAATTTCTGGAAAGCTTCTCTAACACTTTCACGGAATTCCTCAAGGGATACCGCAGATGGTAATTTAAATGAAGCAGCATTTTTAACGTTTCTACCAGCAGCTTCTAAAGTCTTAGCTAGAGGAATAGCATATGCAAACTTGGGATTCTTAACTGCAGTTTCTAATGGATTCTTAGCAGTATAGTTAGTAGCGCTGAGAAGTATGTTTGTGCCTTCAATGTAGTTTTGTTGAATAGCACTGTACTCCGACAAATAGTTATTTACAGAACTTCTATAGACATATTCTTGAGCACCACTTTCATCAAACTTTACAAATTTTGCGGTTAATCCTTTTAAGTACTCAGATATAGATTCACCTTTACTAGCAACAAATTGCTGCATTAAAGATGAGTAATTATTATCTGGTGCAATCTTACCAAGATTGTATTCACCAGAGGTAAATCCATTCTGAAGGAATGCTATAGTTGTGAACTGAGAGAAGAAGTCAGATATTTTCTTATTTTCTTTAGCATCAGATACCTTTTGTATAGATGGATCAGCAAGAGCCACGAGATTATCATGATAAGAATCCAGAACTTCGGCCTCAGTAATTCTAGTAGATAGCTTGAGTCTGTCAATACCATTTGTTCTATTAAACACCAAATCATCTAGTACTGGGTACTGACTGGTTAATTCAGGATGCTTTTCTACAATACTAGTAAAAGTGCTAGCATAGCTTCTTGCTTCATCTGAAGAAGAGAACATGTACCAAAGATTGTTTGAGTTTCTTAGTGCAGCATCTCTAAGCTTAGCCTCATACTGCTCTTGAGTCTCGGTCTCCAACTTTGTTGTAATAGATCTTAAGTACTCTCTTTCAAGAGTAAAGTTGTAATACTGATCAAAGCTATTCTTACCATTAATGGTTTTGAAGTTAAAAGCAGAAGGATTAACTCTTGCTCTATCAAACTTAGTAAGACTAGTATTTATATTCTGAAGATCTCTTCTAAGTTGTGCAGGGTCTACATAAAGAATACCATTCTTTATAGTAGCACCAGCCTCTAGAGATACTTTCTGAATTGGTAATCCCTTATATTCTTTAGTAGAAAGATCTGCTCCCAGTAGTGCTTCTTGGTAAACAGCGGTAAATATTTGAGACAAAGCATTTGAAATACCTGACTCTTTGTTTTCTGCAAAAGCAAATGTCTTAGTAATAAAATCTACTACTGCAGGGTTGTTTCTTATTGCAAAGAAATCCCAAGCCTCTTTTTGAGAATATGACGCTTTTGCAAAACTTTTTAAGATCTTATTACCGTAGTATTTAGAAGCAGTTTCTTCCGGAACAATATTATATCTACCACCAGCAAGTGCTTTTTGAACATTACCCTCTCTAAGATTTAGAGCAAAAGAATTGTTAAATGTGCTTGTATCAAAGTTTGAAGAAAGCTTTAGACCAGTAAGATCATCACTAACAGCTTCAAGTTGTAAGAAGTGAGCAAACGCTTCTAATTGTAATTGATCTGAAGCTGCACCCGTAGATAGTTCTGTAAGTTCACTTTCTGAGAATGACTTATTCTTTCTTTCTTTTTTTAAGAAATCAAGAGCTGTATTCAAATAATTAATCTTTCCAGAGCTAGCATTTGCAGCTGCCGCTGCTCTTCTCCTAGTTTTGGTAGGAGCTCCGGTAGTATTAAACGGAGAAGTCTCCAATTTAAACTGCTCTACGTATGACTTTACAAAAGGATTAGAAACAAAGTTGATAGCTTGTTTTAAAGGAACCCCAGATTGAAGCATAAACAACATAACCGGACCAACAATATCATTACCTTGAATTTCAAAAACCCAAGCATCTTTTTCTACGTCTACCCAACCATTCATAAGCTGAGCAATAATATCACCAATACTTTCTCCCGCAGCAGTATTAAGTCTATCCATAACAATGGCACCGCCATCTGAATTATGAGAAAGTAGAATAGTATTATCAAATTCAAATTTCTTTCCTCCCAATGTGTATTCTATTTTTGGAGAAAGCTTGAATCCTGTTCTATTCATCAAAGTATTGTTAGTGTTATCTACTGCACCAATACCAAGTGTTCTCTTACCTACAGCATTACTTTCATGCTTGTATAGATTGTAACCAGTTTCAATAATTTTAGCTGGTGAATTACTCCAGTTAAACTTTTTGTTGTAACCTTTTGCAGCAAACTCATCAGCAATAGGCTTAACCATATCTGTTGCGTTGGGTCTGATAAGGTTTACAAAGTTTTCTGGAGATTCAAGAATCTCAACTACACTCTGAATAATATTATTCTCTACCCCCTCGATAGT
>Ga0208225_1000268_pt1 | contig 13580 bp, 6 predicted proteins | sample LakMenEpi15Jun10_FD_150701 | JGI IMG/M metagenome (GOLD analysis project Ga0208225, IMG submission 150701) | Freshwater microbial communities from Lake Mendota, WI - 15JUN2010 deep hole epilimnion (SPAdes) | ecosystem: Environmental > Aquatic > Freshwater > Lake > Epilimnion/Euphotic zone ... | reverse complement strand
CAAAGCACTCCAGCAGGTGGGGCAGCTTTGCAACAAGGGAACTCGACCGCTGGTGTTTTTGACATTTTCATTCGCTCTACAGTTGCGAATCAAGCGTTCTTGGGGTGTGATTTTACCCTGACGTTGAACCGTGCAGACGGTAAGGGCGGTTTGTTTGCTTCTGGTATCAATGTGTTGATGCCTGACTCAAGCAATCCAGATGGATTCATCCGCGGTACTTTTGATCAAGGTCCGGTATCGCAAGCGACGTTCTCGACGATTCCGAATACGACTCTTACGCTCGGTACGACCAACACCTTGCTGGCTCGTTTGACGATGACCACCGTGAATGCTGATGTTGGAAGTTATACGATGAGTCTCTCCGGCCTCGATGCAATCGACGGTGGCTTTAACCAAATCCCTACATCATTTGCGGGTGATGGATCGTTATCCTATTCCATCGCTGCGGTTCCTGAACCGAGTTCAATGCTCCTAGCAGCAATTGGTGCTGGCGGTGTTGCTTGGCGAGGTCGCAAGCGATTGCTGAAGGCTAAGGCCTAAATCGCTCGGGATCGATGATCTGTGCGTAGTAATGTATTGAGAGAAAGGGTGGTGTCGCAAGGCACTACCCTTTTTTCATCGAAGTGTCCATAAACAGAAGCGTCGAAGAGTACTTTGGCTTTTTCAATCCACTCCCGATCGTATTCGCACCTCCCCAAAGACCATGATTCGACGTTCAAGAAAATGTTGGATTGAGATCCTTGAATCCAGGTACGTCGCAGCGGTGGATCCCTTTACGATCGCCGTACTTCCCGATACTCAGTTTTATTCGGAAACCGTTCCTAGCATCTTTAATGCGCAGACCGACTGGATTGTCGCGCAACGCCAAGCGCGCAACATCGTGTTCGCAACCCAACTGGGAGACTTGGTACAAAACGGGGAACGCGGTGCTAATCGTAATCTGACGGAATGGCAACGAGCCGATGCCGCAATGGATCGTCTCGATGGAAACCTCGCATCCAACCCCGACGGAGTGTTGCCCTATACAGCGTTAATAGGCAACCACGATTATGTTACCGTTTCCGACAAAACAAGCGGCAACGCGCGGTACCAAGAGTTCTTTAGCCCGAATCGTTACGCAAATCGTAGCTGGTACTTGGAAGGTTCCGTCAATGTCGGGGGACATGCAGTACTATTCCAAGGTGGCGGTTACACATTCCTAAGCCTTAGTCTTCAATACGAAGCGCTCGATAGCGATTTGCAATGGGCTCAGGAAATTATCGATGCGTACCCCGGTGTTCCGACCCTGTTGCAGACGCACTCCTACTTAAACCCAACTTCCCTCCAACGCCAAAAGACGATCCAAGGCAATAATGCTGGTACGCCGAACGCAGGGAACTCGGGCGAATCACTGTTCCGGAATTTTGTATTCCATCATCCCCAGATATTTCTGGTTATGAACGGCCACTTCAGCGGCGAACACCACCAGGTTTCAACCAATGTTGCCGGCCAAAGCGTCGTCGAGATGGTCATGGACTATCAAAGCCGCACAAACGGTGGTGATGGTTGGATGCGCCTTTTAGAATTCGATTTGGAAGCCGGTAAAATCCAAGCCCGAACGTACTCTCCGACGCTTAACGCTTTTGAAACCGACGCCAACAGCGAATTTGAAATCCAACTCGACTTCCAAAAACGATTCGGTCTCCCCACGCCATCCTCAATCCGCGAATGGCAGTTTCAACAAGGTCGCGTTGTTTCCGGAAGTATCTACCAAGGTGTGGTCGATACGCAACTGCGGCAAGCCGCTCCCACGACGAATTATGGTTCTAGCACTACAGATCTACTCGTAGACGCTGCGACTCCGGGCCAAAGCAATGCTAGTCAAGCCCTCCTGCGATTCGATAATCTGTTCGGCTCGCAGTCGAGTCAGATCCCTGCCGGCGCTCAAATCATCGAAGCCGCTTTAGTATTGGAATCAACCAATCCCGGAGCAGGCGGACGCTTGCATCGAATGCTTGCTCCCTGGTCCGCCTCCTCGACTTGGTCGTCTCTCGTCAATGGAATTCAAACCAATAATATCGAAGCTCTTTCGGAGTATAAAGCCTCCGTAGGATCGGAGGTGCTGACTCCATTAGTCCCAATCGCAAACCGACTATCTGTCGATGTAACCGCAGATATCCAAGCTTGGTCTGGCGGTGAAATCAATCGTGGCTGGGTCTTTGTTCCGTGGACCAATGGTACCGATGGATGGGCATTCTCCCCATCGGAATCAGCCCTGCGCGATACAAGGCCCAATTTGACCATTCGCTGGATGCCGCCGCGAGGCGCAAACCAACAACCTCAACTCGCGCGGAATGGCGAACCAGTAACCTACTTAGAAAACGGCCCTCCCGTTCTTCCCTTTGAAGGTATCACGTTGCTCGACGTCGATTCGCAGAACTTCCAAGATGGTTTTGTCCGTGTGGAAGTCAAAGAAGGAGGGGAAGCGATAGACGAATTGATGATTGTCCCCACGGAGGGACAAGATCCAGCTATTTCTCTTCTTTCAGAATCTATTCTCTTCAACGGCACGCCCATCGGTCAGTTCGGAGGTGGATTAGGACGTTCCCCGTTGACGATTACTTGGAATGCTTCTGCGACCCTGGATCGTATTTCACAGGTGTTAAGGCGCATTGGGTTCCGAAATCATTCGGACGCTCCTTCGACCTCTGCGCGTAAACTTTCTATAACTGCTTGGGATCCACTCGGTGCAGCGAGCCAACCACTACACTCCATCGTCAACATCCAAACCTTCGATGATCCGCCGCGTTTTTTCGAATCTACGAACAGCCTTTCGATCCCTACGCTTAGTCCAACAAAATCTATTTCGCTCTTCAATGGAATCGAAGACGTGGACTCCAATGCACTATCCGCTTCGTCGCTCGCGGTACAGTGGCTCACTCCAGTTCTCGAGGGAGATACCATCTCGGTACGAACCATCGGCAATCAGCCAAATCAAATCCGCACAGAAGGTTCCGTTGTCTTTTATGGCTCCCAGCCCATTGCTGATTGGGAAGCCAACGATTCGAATGGATTGCTAGTTCATTGGCGTCCAAACGTCAGCATGCAAGCAGCAACCGCATTACTGCAAGCTATCGGGCTACAAACCAATTTCGAACGTCAATCACCACCCGAACGCCAGATTCAATGGAAACTTCTTGATACTGAAGACAAGATTCTAGCGAGCAGCATCACGACGGTTCGCAACACACCGCTGCGTGAATCAAGCTTCCAACAAGCAACGGACAACGGGTTTGCATATTATTCAGGTGCTTCGGACACACAGCTCGCTCAGGCAACTCCCAATACGGTAGGCGCTTTAAGCGAAAGCATTTTTATCGACTTCGATGCAGGGACAAGTAACACTGTCGGTTTGCTGCGATTCGATGGGATCATCGGCGACGGTCCTGGCCAAATCCCTTCGGGTGCTCACTTACTTGATGCGTACCTGACCTTGACCTCAACCAACGGGGGCGACGGTGCCGGACTTTATCGTCTTCTACTCCCCTGGGACGAGTCCGCTGCGAACTGGAACTCTTTGCCTGTGACACTTTCCAACGGAAAACCTATTCGAAACAACGGCATCACGGCGCGTACGATCGCAGAATCTCAAGTGGGTACTTCCGCTGGTACGGGAGACCCCGATACCGGCACGACTCAAATTGGTGTCCTTGATGACCTTCAAGCATGGGTCAACGGGGAATCCAATTTCGGTTGGCTGATCCAAGGATGGGATTTACGAACCGATGGTTGGGCATTCGCCAGTTCGAATGCGACAACTGTTTCTCAACGTCCCAAACTCCATGTCACTTGGCTTCCTCCAGAGCTCAACTACCGAAGCTTTAAGCAGGGCGTAGGAGGTTACACAAGTACACGAGATACGCAAGTACGCCAGGATGCTCCAACAATCAACTACGAGTCCTCTTCGAGCTCATTATTCGTGGATGCACCGGATTCTGGTCAAGCCAATACCAGCCAAGTAGTACTTCGGTTCGACGACTTGTTCGGAACTGCTGCAGGTCAGATCCCCATCGGTTCGCAAATCCATGCGGCTACCCTGAGCCTTGCTAGCCGCGCGAGCAATACACCAGGTGATGGCGGGACTATTCATCGAATTCTTTCTCCCCTTCCCGATGAAATTACGTGGAACACGCTTATTGATGGCTTCAAAGCTGACGATATCGAAGCGTCCTCCGAACCAACCGCTCAAATGGGAAATTTCGAGCTTCCTCTTGGAGTCCAATCTGGCAAAAACCAACTCTTTGTTACCGAAGATTTGCAACAATGGAGTTACCAGGAGTCGTTGAACCATGGTTGGGTATTGTTGCCCTTTCGAAGTGGAACCGATGGCTGGGGAATCTCCCCCTCAGAGACAGGGAGCATCAACGATCGTCCAAGACTTCTTGTGAGTTATACCGCTCCGAATCTCAGTGCAATTTCCAACGAACAAACCGTGCGGGAATCGGGCAACTTCGCTACCGTGACGTTACGGATGAGCACTCCTCCTCGTTCGACGGTACGTGTACCGGTGCGATCTTCTGATCTTTCCGAAGCGAATACCAATACTACCGAGTTGGTCTTTACGCCAACCGATTGGGACCTACCGAAAACGGTACTGATCCAAGGTCTGGAAGATTGGATCCGTGACGGCGATCAATCCATTTCTATACTGTTCGACGTGAGCGAAAGTCTTGATCCCATCTATAGTGGTTTAGCAATTCCATCCATCGACTTCACTGTCGTTGATGACGGTCAATTAAACACCCCTCCGACCCTATCATTTAGGGATTCGGAAGTGAATGGGTTCGAGGACGAGATGCTCGCGAACCAAGGAGTTTGGTTCGACCCGGACTCAAACGATCCAGTCACGCTAACGGTAAATATCGGTAACGTGGTCCAGTACTCCGATGGAAGATGGGAATGGAGTTACTTTCCAGATGATAATTATCCCGCTCAAGTTATCGTCGTTACCGCAACGGATAGTCGTGGATTTTCAGAGCAGGTCCGTTTTCAAGCAACGGTGATGAACCGCGCACCTTGGTTGAGCGTGGTTCAAACGTCTCTCGAGGGTTCGGTGCTATCCCACTTTTCTAATTCCGGAACGTGGGACGACGTCACCGCCGATATGGTATCGTTGACAGCATCGCTGGGGGCCGTTACGAAGCAATCCGATGGCACTTGGTCTTGGACGTATCAGCCCACTACCCTGCTACAACAGCAGAACGTGGTTATCCGAGCGTTGGATGACGATGGTGGCGAGACCGAAGTAGTTTTCAAACTAACCGCAGTCGTCACAATCCTTACTGCCAATGTTTTCTACGCGAATTCAAACTTTGCCTCCGATGACATCGCCAAGGCAATCGACCCGAGTAAACGTGTTGCGACCCCTGAGTCTGTGGCGCGTTCTCTGTCCTATGTGAATTTGATCAATGCTCAGCGAGGAATCAACGGATTACTTTTTGAAATTGCGGGATTGCCATCGGGGAATATCACGGCGGAGGATTTCGTCTTTCGAATCAGCCCACTGGGTACCTTTGACTCCAACGCATGGACACCCAATCGCTGGGAGCCAGCGCCCGCACCATCACATCTGCTTGCGCAACCCGGCAGTGCTGACCAGCCGACGAAGCTCCTAGTCGAATGGAACGATGCTACGATTATCAATCGCTGGCTTCAAATCCAAGTATTGCCGACGGCAAGAACTGGGCTACTTGAAAAGAAAACCTTCTACATCGGACATTTACTTGGTGAAACCACAGGCCTTTCCCAAAAGGATAACTACATTGTCCAAGTTGCCGATGTAGCGAAGATTCGTTCCGAAGTTGGAAAAACGGCCACGGTTGGAAGCCCTCTCGATATCAATAAGAATGGGATTATCCAAGTCAGTGATATAACTGGCTTCCGAACTTCGGTAGGAAGTCTGATACTGTCGAATCTAACCATCCCTCCCCAGGGTTCCCTCGCCGAGGGAGAGGGGCGAGTTCAAGTCCAACCGTTCGACTCATCACAATCCAAACATCCCAAAGGTCCTTTGCGCAGATCGTATCCAAACTCCGAGGAACTTTCCAAGGTCAGAACACTCAGAAGTTTGTTCTGCAGTACAGTGGATAGCGTGTTAAGCGATTCGCAAATAGACCGCTGGCTATTGACTTCGACTCGAGAATAACGATCGCAAATGAAACGAAAACTGCACATTGAATCCTTGGAATCTCGACGCGTATTCGCTTCGATCCCCTTCGGCGCCACCCCGGAGGATACTGGAGAATTCATGCTCGGACGCGTGGGAGTAACCGTCGTCCTTCTCGAAAGCAACGGCCAGATTGACCCAAGTACCGAGGACTGGACTATAACGCATCGCAACGAGGTCATGAATAAGATCGAAGAAGGACTCAACTGGTGGCCGCAACTCCTCGCGAAACAAAACACCAAGCATGACTTGGAATTTATCATCGATCGGAAATTCGTTGACACAGCATTTTCGACGGCTTATGAGCCCATATCCCGACGCTCGGATGACTATAGCTTGTGGGTCAACGAGTTTCTCAATGCACAAGGATTCGGAGGCCAAAGCTTGCTCGATGCAAATATGCGAGCATTCAATCAATCGCAACGACTAAAGCTTAATACCGACTGGGCTTTTACGATTTTTGTCGCTCATTCAACAAATGATCAAGATGGTCAATTCGCAGAAGGAGGAAGCTTCGACCAAGCATTTTCATTTGCTGGTGGACTGTTTGAAGTTGTTCCCTCAACCCGTCCGGCCTCGACCTTTGCACATGAGACAGGTCACATGTTCTGGGCACTCGACGAATACCAGGGAAGCGCTAGTTACTACCGGCAACGCGGATACTACAACACCCAAAACACAAACTCCCTCGTTGCAAATCCAAACCCCAATTTCTCTCAGCAAGACAGTATCATGTCGGACGGAGTCTCGCTGCAACGCGCTTATGAAAACAAAACCAGCCCGGCTTCTACCTTGGCGATGATCGGTTGGAAAGACAGCGATGGCGATGGCATCTTTGACCTCCTCGACGTGCCGATCCAACTTGATGTGCTGGGCGTTTACGATCCATTCACTAGCATGTACCGTTGGAATGGAACTGCGACGGTAGGTACCCTACCAAACGTAAATTCCTCGGGGAACCAGTCTAGTATCACCCTTAACAAAATCGATCGTATCGAAGCGCGGATCGGTCTAGGAGTTTGGCAAGCTCTAGCTACACCAGCCTCACCAACTGTGATTGTCGACTTGAAACTTCCCATTGCTATTTCCGATCTTGGGAAGACGATCGAGCTGCGTGCGGTAAACATCCAAACCGGCATCACCAGTAATGCGTATTCCGCAACAATAGGGACAACCCCTAGCCAATCGAAAACGACTGGTGTTTACGGATTCATCTGGAATGATCTAAATCAAGATGGACTTTGGGGAGACTTGGAAAGCGATTTAGCTGGCCAACAAGTCAAGCTCGAATCGCTGGCGGGAACTCCTCCTGTTGGCCAAGTCGTAACCAACGCAAGCAACTCCCCAATCGGCCCCATAACCAGCTTGCTCAATGGTATGAGTATCAGCTCGGTGGGAAGCGAAGCCGATGGGCGTGTCGGCATCCAACTCGATCCCGATTCCGGTCTAAAGATCTTTCACCCCTACCGACTGGTCAATCCACTTGCACCGACGACCTTCGATGGTAGAGGTACTATGCTGAGGTTAGGGTTTCCAAACTCAACCCGTCGAATTGACGTTTCCATACGCGCGGCATCCGAAAATGCGATCGCTCGTATCGATGCTTTTGCAACTGATGGAACGATCCTACAACGCTATGAATCCCCTTCGTTGCAAGTTGGCGAAGACGCTACAGTGTCCGTCGAATCCTCAGCCCCGATCGCCTACGCTGTGGTTTATGGCCACCTTGATAGTCGTATCCAAGTGACACAAGTTCTTCACGGAATTCCAGATACAGTCGTAACCGATACAAAGGGGCTATTTCACTTTCCAAACTTACCTTCCGGAAACTATCGCATCACTGCCACACCAAGCTCCCAGCAATATGTAGTCCTTGGCAGTTCCAATCGCGTTGTCAATGTGGCAGCCTCTAGCGGTCAATCACTCCGCGCAGATTACGGTTTTTATCGGAACATATCCCCTTGGACCAACACTACGAATCCGTTTGATGTCAATGACGATGGACGTATCAACGGGGTCGACATCATCACTGTGATCGACATCATCAATCAGCGTGGTAGTGGAAGACTCAACACAAAGGGGATTGGTCCGAAACCCTATGTCGACATTAACGACGATGGCTTGCTGAGCCCACTCGATGCTCTCGGTGCCATCGATTACTTCAACGAACTCATCTCCTCAAACAAACCCAGCGGCCAGAGTGGTGAAGGGGAGTCCTTCTCCAAGAAAGCTAACACTGCCACCCCACTTGACTACGATCCAACGATAACCAAATCAAATCGTTGGAAATCTCAGATCTGATGCACTTGCCGTGCACTCGGCTGATCCTCTAATTGCACACAAAGTAGACACTGAAACTCTCGCGCAAAATCCATTGAGACTCGGGCATGCACCGCTCCCTGCTTGTCAAAGAATCGTTGTTCACCCTTCATTGTAAACACACCATCGTGCCAGACATTCGGGTGGATATACAATCCGCAAGATCCATCGAACCAAAAGCCTACGAACTCTTCGGGTTTTCGGTCATCGCCAGGGAGGGCCAGAGGTACCAAAAAGGGGCTGTGGTCCAAGGGAAAGAACAATTGCCCTCCATCGGGATGGTAATTGCAATGCCATAATAAAACCTGCTTCGCTTCCTGCTGATGACCTTGACGAGCGTCCCCAGGATCACAAGCGTAACCCAGCACATAGTTCCCCCCGACAGCCTCATTCGATCCGTAGAGAACATCCCCATCCCAACGACTGAGAAATACCCCCTGCTTCGTTCCTCCCTCGTCCCCCGAATCTAAATCCACGGGTCGCCAACCACTGGCTGGCCAACGCACGATCTCAATGGGATAATTCTCAGGGGCATCGTGCACCAGATGGCCAAAGCCTCGTAGGTTATCTTCCGTGGCTCGCACGAGCGGAATCTCCACCAACGCCAGTCCCGAAGGAATTCCTGGATTCATGTAATCCATTGTCTGCACGGCACCTTCATTATCAGATCAAGTTCGAAATAACATCCGCGACTAGCGGGCGATCTATACAGTAATCGACCCACGCGACGATCGAATGCAAACTAGATACATGGTTGTGACAGATCACACATTGAAAACAAGTCTCTTGGCAACGCCTTCACCAAACCTTCACAGGCGCAGAATGCCAAGGAACTTTGTCTCCAGTTCAGGGCCGGTTGCACTTCAGCACTCTGTCAATCGACTCTTTTGACACCGTTTGCAAGTTCCCACCCGCGATCCCCTAACTGTCGGCCCCGTTGCGTGCGGACGATGTACTCACTGCGCAACAAGAATGGCTCCACTTCATCCTCAAGCGTATCGGCGGAAACACTCATCGTGTGCGCTATCGCTTCCAATCCAGCAGGACCACCATTAAATACTCTCGCTAGTACTTCCAAATATCTGCGATCCTGACGATCCAAGCCTTGCTCGTCGATCCCGAACATCGCTAACGCCCGATTGGTGATATCAAGCGTAACACTACCATCTGATTTGCTCATCGCAAAATCTCGTACCCACAACAATCGCGCATTTGCCACACGCGGCGTCCCTCGTGATCGCGATGCGATCGCTTGAGCAGCTGGGTCGTCGATTACCACTTTAAGCTTTGCTGCATTCCTCTTGAGAATAGTGACCAGATCCTCATCCGTGTAATAGCTCAAATGTTGTCGAATGTGAAAGCGATCCCGTAACGGGGCACTCAACATCCCCGCTCGCGTCGTGGCACCTATCAAAGTGAAAGGCTGCAGTTTTAAATTCAACGTCCGCGCATTGACTCCTTCCCCCAACACAATGTCGATCCGAAAATCCTCCATCGCCGTATACAGAAACTCTTCTACCGGCTTGGGCAATCGATGAATCTCATCGATGAACAAAACCGACCCACGCCGAATGTTCGTCAAATAAGGCAACAACTCCTTGGGCGCCTTCAAACTCGGTCCGCTTGCCATCTCAACCGGCACACCCATCGCACTCGGAATGCAAACGGCGAATGTGGTCTTTCCAAGTCCTGGAGGGCCATCGAGCAAGATGTGCCCAAGTGGCTCTTCGCGCTTCTTCGCGGCATGAATTGCAATCTCTAGAACATCCATGACCTCCCGTTGCCCGACCATCTCCGACATCTGTTTCGGTCGCAGCACCACGTCACTATCGGACTTGAGCCCACTTGCTGGAGACTTTGCCGTGGAAGGCATTGAGGAGGCTTGCGGAGAATCCGTCGACGGAACTGGTGCAGAAGACTCGCTGTCGAATTCATCGCCCGAATCCTCAATGTCATCTCGGGACTTCCCTGGATCCTGCTTGCCGTGATTCGGTCCGATCTTCTTTTCCCTCGCCATGCAATTCCCTCTGGCCTTCCGATTTTGCCGTCCCTACGAGTCCGTTTGCCAAGTGCGTCCGTTTGCCAAGTAGCGTTCGTCTGACAAGAACCAATTGCATTTGATAGCGCAAGGTCTTTGCGGGATTGATTTTACGCTGATCTGCATCTCCGCAAAACCCTGCCGACACCTTTGGAAAGTCGGTGAGATCCGTCCGTTTCTTGAAACTCTTCGCATTTTAGCGCATCTTTGATTCATGCAAGCCTTAAAATTCTGTGTATATTCGAAAGTTGCGCTTCCGATAACCAACATTGATACGGCGATCGCTAAGCAACAAGGCCACTCGACGGTCTCCACCACTCGGTTTTCACTACTCGGTTTTCATTAACCTGGGATCAAAACATGCCTCGAAGTTCTTCGCCCCGAGAAAATTCCCTCCGCAGTGTCATCAATCATTCGCACAAGAATGCACATCGCGGAAAGAAAAGGGTGAGTTCCCATCGTTGTTTGCAACTCGAGTCCCTCGCGTCTCGACAACTCTTCGCAGCCGATCTCCCTGTTGCCACCGACTTACCGATGGTCATAGAGTGTTTCGGATTCCCTGCTGATACTGCCGCTGAAGTTTCGATGCACAATGTTTCGAAGCCTGCGGATGTCGATCGCAACGGAAAGGTCAATCCAGTAGATGCCCTGCGAATCATCGACTCTCTGAATCGCTTCGGCGCGATGTCCGTTCATGAGTTCTCGGCTCGACAAAGCTCCAGCAATGCGAACAACCCAAATGCCGGCGCTCGCGGTGAAGGAGAAGCCGCAGACGAATCCAAAGTGTCTGAAATAACTCCGACGAGCTTCGATGGCCTTGATGCAAACAACGATGGTTCGATCAACCCTATCGATGTGCTTGTTGTTATCGACGCGCTGAATGAGATCGTGATGGCCATCGCCTCGGAACCTAGTCCCTTTGCTGTCGCTGCATTCTCCGAGTCTACCGTCGAAGATAATGAGTTCCAAATCGCGATGAGCGTCGGTAGTGAGTCCTCGGAATTTCAACCTATAGCCTACGAGACGGAAATCTCGGAGGAGAAAGATCCTTGGATGACCACCGGGGTTCCCGACGGAGCTTGGGTCCGCTTCGGCAGCGAATCCGAAGACGAGACTCCTTCGTTCTATACAAGCCTAGAGGCGTGGCCGCTTCTCGGTAGCGAAGAAGAAGTCTCGATCCTTGCGATGGGAACTTCCTCGCAATCGAATGCGGTTCCTGTCTTCTCTCAAGATGGGCCGCTTTATCGCGTATTCGAATCGCAGTCTAAATTAGGTGAGAACCCAAATAACAGTCCTGCCGTCACTGCAATGGTTTACTTCTCAAGTAACTTTCTCAAGTCGAGAAGCTAAGTCTTCATCGCTATAGGGACTTCAAATACTCCAGTAGATCATCCTTTTGCGACTCCGTTAGCGCATTAGGATAATCGTGCCCTGCCGCAGACTTACCAGTAACCTGGGTGTCGAAGTACCAACGCTTCTCACCCTTGGACAACTTCTTAGGTACTTGGTCGAGGGCTTCAACTACCAAGCCGACTCGCTCTTCGTCGCATGCCATCGCAATGCGACGCCATACCGCTGGACGCTTGTCTGGGTGAAGCAGATGCCACAAGGTCGGGACACTTCCGTTGTGCAAGTAGGGGGCGGAAGCCCAGATGCCATCAAGCGGAGGAGCTACGTACCCAGTCGCATGTGCAATTGTGTCCTGCTTGCCGTAGTCGGCAAACCAACTATCGCCATATGCTTGACGATGCTCAGGGGTCAATGCGTCGAATCGCACCCGATCGGTGTTGATCTCATCGATAGGAATCATCCTCTCAGGATACTCTGCTTGGTTATCGCCATAAGTTCCGTGGCACTCGGCACAGTGATGTTCGAAGACTTCTTGGCCTCGCTTTGCTTTGGGCTTGTCGATCGCTAACGGGTATTTTGGCGGACGCAATTCTTCAAGGAACTGATAGACATCTCGGAACTCTGATTCCCATGCCCGGAACTTCTCGGGTCCGTTCTGTCGCACAAGCATAAATTGCATCAATCCTTTGTGCCCTTTTTCCGCAAAGCCATCGATGTACAGATGGGACTTGCGATGGAAGTTCCACCAAGGTGGCGCATCCATGTCGTGGTGAGTCATTGCGGCAGGGAGTTTATCCGCTAAGAAGTTCAGGTCAGCATCTCGGAAATTCATCAAGGCAACACCGAACATCACAGCGTTGCTTGTGCCATTGGTTGTACCCAATGGCATCACCAGCAAACCCATATCCATGTGCGTAAGCGGTTTGCCGAGTTGCAGCTTGGTTTTTCGGACCACCTCAGTGAAAGATTCAAGGGCATAAGTCGTGTTTGGCGAACCGGGGTAAGTCGTCCCGTATAAGGTTCCGCCGTGGCAGGCAAAGCAGTTCATCACATACTGGCCTTTGCTCTGCACGTATTGCAAAGGAAGGCTTGCGTCATCTGGTCTGCTTGCCAAACCGTGCGCTAACCACGTACCTTTTCGGTCCGCCTTAGGGAGCTTTTCATCAAGAAAGGGCCATGAGAATTCGAGGGTATCTAGTTTTTGAAAGACAGTCTCATCGAAGTCGGCAGGCAGGTAAACATTCTGCGTCAGATTACGGTAACCAGATTTTGCAGCTGGGCTCATTCCAGCAAATAAAGCAGCGAATTGATCTCGAAGGTCGCGTTGTATTTCTTCGCGATGGGGAGTGCGTTGTTCCACCAAGGCTTGCGGGTCTTCACCATGGGCGTTTTGAACGCCAGAGAATCCGCTAATGCTGAAGACCAATAGACAGATCGCCACGATTGGCCATGGAAGTCTTTTATCACGCAAGTTTTCTTGCATACCACAAACGCTCCAGCAATTCATCGAGCTTCTTTCCACACCTACCTGATGTTCTGCTTACCCGAATTTTTATAGGAGTTCTTTGAACTCGGCTCTTCGGATCCAGGCTTTTACGCGGTTTCCCGGTAGGCGACTCCCAAGCATAGCAGGGTTCGACGCAAATCATCGTCGAATGACGCAAATCG
>Ga0208225_1000265_pt1 | contig 13660 bp, 10 predicted proteins | sample LakMenEpi15Jun10_FD_150701 | JGI IMG/M metagenome (GOLD analysis project Ga0208225, IMG submission 150701) | Freshwater microbial communities from Lake Mendota, WI - 15JUN2010 deep hole epilimnion (SPAdes) | ecosystem: Environmental > Aquatic > Freshwater > Lake > Epilimnion/Euphotic zone ... | reverse complement strand
CGGCGCTTGAGGTTGCGCGGTCACCACCCTCATCCCCCGGCCCCCTCTCCCGCCAGCGGGCGAGGGGGAGAGGCGCGCGCGTTTTGGGATGCCCGAATCGCCAGCGGGCGAGGTCGCGATTTATAGTTGGTCCGACTTATTGGTCGCGGTAGACTTGGGTGCTCTCATCGCGAATCACAGGGACTGGGCGCAATTGGCTCTGGATTGCGGCTCTTAAGATCTGCGTTCCTTCGCGTCCATGCTTCACCGAAACCTTCACGGTGATTTGCTCTTTGGAAGCCAAGCTCGGAATCGGAGCGAAGACGATCTGCCTTCCCGTGGATTGATACTTCATCGGCGCAAAGACTTGTTCGACAGCGGCACCTTCGGGGATCTCGATCACAAGTCGAACTTCTTGGTCCGGCCTGGTTCCGATGTTGTTGATCTTTATCGCATAGGTGGTCACTCCGTTGGTTTCGATCGGGTCGTTGTCGTCATCGATGTCGAATACAAGTTCGCTTTGGCCTTCGACGAGTACTTCACGCTCGACGGGATCAGCGCGAAGTCCTTCTGCCTCGGTGCTCATGAGGAGTGTGAACCGACCTTCTTCCACTGGAAGTAGTGTTACTTCGGTTTTGGCTTTGGTGCCAGCAGCAAGTTCGAGCAAGTTCCAGACGACGGCGTGTTGGTCAGGAAGATAAGTTCCTTCGTTTGTCGCGCTGATGAAATTCATACCGCGAGGTAATCGCGCGGTGATGTAAAGGTCTCGAGCCAAAGCGGTCCCGACGTTTTCAATGACGGCTTCGTATGGAGCGGGGCGTTCGAGATGTCGCAGCTTTGGACCGACAAGTTGCATTTGCAGTTTTGGTGCTTTGATTTCGATCGGAGTTGCGGATTCGGCCAAAGCGGAATTCGAAGAGGTCGCGCGGACGATGTTGTTGGCTTTACCTGCGGCAAGAGCTGTCAGTTCGATTTCGAACCGAAGAGTCTCACCGGGAGCTAAATCTCCGACATCTTGTTGTAGGGCCGAAGCTCCTGTGAGGTGACGAAAGATTCCCGGGACATCTTCTTCAAGTCGGACGTCCTTGGCGGTGCCCGATCCGGTGTTGGTGATATCGATGTATACCATCGTCGTGTTTCCACCCAAGACTTCCGGGGCAGTGGTTTGCTTGATGCTCAATCGAGGTTGGGTGCTGATCGTGCGCACGGATGCTTGAGCTGCGAATTTGACGCTAGCGACCGATCCGAGTTCCCCTTCGGTCTCAGGTACGATTTCCATGCTGATGGCTACTTCTTGACCGGCTGCTAACTCGCCAAGATTCCAGAGCAAACCCTCGTTTCCAACCCGTTGGGCTTCTGGCATCGAGCGAACGAGTCTTGCACCTTTGGGGATCGCATCGGTGACTTGAACGTCAAACGCGGTTGAGTTACCAACGTTGCGTACGACCGCTGTGAAGGTTGCCGGTATCCCGACTTGTACTTCGCTCGGTGCGCGTTTGTGAATCTCCAAACTTGGATTTTGCGAGCCGTCGAATTGGCGAGCTCCTGGGATCGGAGTTACCATCGACCAATTCGAAGGAGCACGGTTTTGCGATGCGTCGGGCTGGAAGCTTGGTAGACCGACGAGCGATGGTGGATCAGAGGGGGGGCTTGAACGGGTTGAAGTTGGTTCTGGAATGGCTCGCGATGAAGGTGGTTGCGGTACCGATGGGCTGGTACCAAGTGGGCTATTCACGGACGGTGTGTTATTAGACGGTGTACTACCATTGGGCGCAGTAAGCGTTGGAGAGGGGAAGGTTGGTGCAGTGAGGGTTGGTGCAGTGCCGATGGGGCTATTGACGGAAGGGACATTGACAGATGGAGGTTGAAGCGTTGGTAGATTCGATGGTTGCGTGGAAGGCTGGTTTACTGGAAGTGGTGCAAGCAGGTTCGCGGATGGGAGCGAACTTGAAGTGCTTGGTGGTGGCGATGTTGTCCGTGGTGCGGTCGCGTTAGGAGCAGTCGGCAATTCAGAAGGGGGAGTGGTTGGTGGGGCAAATCTCGATGCATCGAGTCGAGGAGGTTCGGCAAGCGGGGGAAGGATGGATGGAGGCGGGGCGGTAGGAAGTGGGTTTTGACCCGAAGCGAGTACGACCGTTTCGGGTTGCATGTTCGCAATGGAGTTTAAGTCTTCGGTATTCTCCGAGACTTCACTACTTCTTGTGTTTGGCAGACCACCATCGACAGGCAAGTCCGTGTTGGGTGGCAAGTCGAGGTTGGCTGGCGAATCCGAGTTGGCTGGCGAATCCATGTCTGCCGGCAAGCTTGGAAGCGAAGCGATGCTAGGCAAGTTTGAGTCGAGGTTCGCAGGGAGCGAATCGTCGCTAGGAAGAGGAGGGAGTTCGCGTATTTTGGGGATGGTAGAGTCGTTGCCTCGAACGACCGGTGGTTGGGGCCATTGATTGTTTTGAATCCATGGTTGATCTGCTTGAGCGGCATCCGCCCGTGTTGATTCTTCTAGCGTCTCGATGCCGCCATCGGGACCGATAGAGTGCGAATCTACATGGATTGGATCAGCGCGTAGGTCTGAGTATGCAGAGGGCGCGATATCAGCGATTGTGCGTGTCCCGCGAGCGTCTCTGTGTGCGATCGCCATCGTCAGTACGACAAGCAAGCCTGTGAACAGGGTTGCTGCTGCGATAAAAGCAAATCGGGACATAGTCGCCAACCTTTTGCCACAATAAAAAAAGGGTGATTTCTCTCATACCAAAATCGTAAGGTGCACGGCCATGAAGTTGATTCTGCATGGCATATGCACTTGTGCGACGGTGACTTCTCCGAGGGTGTCTTCTCCGAGGGGGCCTATCCGAGGAGGGGCTTGTTCCTAGAAGTAAACGCTTGAGCCGTAGAGACACGATGCTGGGGTCATAGCAAATGCGGCGAGGTGGCCGAAAGATCAAAAAACATTCAACCGCAAAGTCGGTGATGCCAAGAAGTTGCTTACAGGCTATAGTTGTACGGGCCTTTGCCCTCCCACCTTTGATACCCCTACCTAGCGTGATCATGATGGTCAGATGCGACTGTCCTCGGAATTTTTCGGAGTATTGGAAGCAAATCGCTCGCTGCGTGACTGCTGCAGTTTCGTTTGCCCCAGAAAAACAAAGGCGAGAAGCTCCCGTACTTCGCCTTGGGAAAGCAGTTCAACTCTTCTGTTTTTCCTCCGCTTTTGCCTTGGGTGCTATCAGCTTTGCTGCTGCCCAGGAAGGGGCCGCTCCTGAGGTCGACAAGCTCGACAAGGAGCTTTCTGAGCTGTGGGGGGCTCAAGTGGTCCCGGTTCTAGAGAAGCACTGTGGCGAGTGCCACATGAAGGGTGCAAACGAAGCGGGAGTGAACTTGGGTGATTATGACAGTTTGGATAAGATTCGTTCCCACGATAGCACTTGGGAGCAAATCCGAGGGGTGATACGGGCTGAAGCGATGCCCCCTCCTGAGACATCGACGATGACGGCTGACGAACGAGGGGTTGTCACAGCTTGGATTGAGCGGGCGTTGCATGAAGTCGACTGTGGTTGCATGCCGGCTCCACCGAAAGTCACTGTTCGTCGTTTGAACCAATTCGAATATGACAACACGATTCGTGATTTGTTTGGGCTCGACCTCAAACCCAGCAAGCAGATCGGGTTTGTATCAGATGATGTGGGCAACGGATTTGATAACCAAGGTGAGGTTCTGTCGCTTCCACCGATTGCAATGGAGAAATATCTACAAGCTGCGGCGTTGATCTCCGAGAAGGTGATTGCGACGGATCGAGAAGTGTTTCGCAAACAGAGTTTTGAAGGTCAGACGCTTGGGTTTCACGAATCGATGAAGGTCCCGGTTTACATTGCGACTGGAAAGTACACGTTGAGTGTGCGAACTCGGTTTGGAGAAGGTCAGATCGATAATTGCCAGGCAAAATTTTACCTTGATGATCAAGTAGTCTCCGAGTGGGAAGTGTTGCCCAAGGACGAGACAACCAAGATTGACTTTGAGGTGACTGCCGGGGAGCATCAATTGCGGATTGAGTATTCCGAAGATGCGAATCCAGAGGTGAGAAATGTGCCGAATCGCAAACTCATCATTCATTCACTTCGATTGGTCGGACCAGAGCAAGGTGAACCCGCTTATCCGCGAGAGCATGAACGAGTCGTGATCGCTTATCCGGACACCTTGGATCAGCCTGAAGGCAGAGCGATTGGATTTACGGAAGCGACCCGTCGGGTCTTTCAGGCGATTTTACCTCGCATCTATCGGCGGGTAGTCGATGATGAAGAAGTGCATGCAGTTATGATGGTGTGCCAAAAGGGGGCAGATGCTGGGTTTACGTACGAGCAATCGCTTAGATTTGGTTTGCAAGCCGCGTTGGTGTCTCCACAGTTTCTGTTTCGAGCCGAGCGCTGGGTTGAGTCGGACAAAGGTGTTCGGCTCGATGATTACGGAATTGCGTCGAGGTTGTCGTATTTTCTGTGGTCGAGCATGCCTGATGAAGGGCTATTGAAACTCGCAGCAGAGAATCGATTGCATGAACCGGATGTGATGCGTGCAGAGGTAGCAAGAATGCTTGAGGATCCTCGTTCGGAATCGTTATTGACCGGTTTTTTTGCGCAGTGGTTAGGATTGCGAAACATACAAAAGATCGACATCGATCGAGAAAAGTTTCCGATATGGTCCGATCGGCTCAGGGGAGCGATGATCAAAGAGACTGAGTTGTTTTGCAAGTCGGTAATGAGAGATGGAACCGTCGAAGACTTCTTGCTCGCGGATTTCACTTTTGTAAATCCTCGGCTTGCAGAGTTCTATGGAGTGCAGTTCGACGGCCAGAATCCTTCGGAACTATATCGCCGGCGCCCTGGGACCAACGACACGAATCCGCGTCGCCAAGGGCTCTACAACCGCGAGGATGAATGGATCAAAGTAACCCTTCCAGAGAATCGCCGAGGGATCCTAACCCAAGCTGCGGCTTTGGCTCTGACATCGAATCCGACCCGTAGTTCAGCCGTCAAGCGTGGGAAATGGGTGTTAGAAACGGTGTTGGGCGATCCCCCGCCGTCGGCTCCACCGAACGTGCCATCATTGGAGCAAGCGACTGCGGCTGAAACCGCTTCGCTCAGGGAACGGTTGGAGATTCACCGGTCGAATCCGAGCTGCGCTGGCTGCCATAAGATTATGGATCCTATAGGTTTAGGACTCGATAACTTCGACGCAATCGGACGTTGGCGGGACAAAGAAGGAGATCTGGAAATCGTTGCCCAAGGGGAATTGGTCGACGGAACGAAGTTCTCTGGCCCGAAGGAGTTGATTGCGATTCTGTCACAAAAAACCGATAGCGTCGCTAAAAACTTCACTGAACGGCTTCTAACCTACGCCTTGGGGCGAGGATTGCAGCGCGCCGACCGTTGTGATGTCGATACAATATTAGAGAAGTCGAAAGCGAATCGGTATACAATACGGTCGCTTATCGAAGGCATCGTTTTGAGCAATGCATTCTTACAAGTCACACCAAACCCTAGTCTGCAACCCAAACAAGCGAGTCGAAACTGAGATGACGCACGAGCAATCACTTCCTAGCGGACGTATTCCTTCATCGATGCGACTAGATCGCCGAACGGTCCTTCGAGGATTAGGTGCAACGGTCACTTTACCGATGCTTGAGTTCATGAAGCCCGCGTTGGGAGCTTCGGCTGAGGCTCAGCCGGTTCGACTGGCTTGGGTATTTTTTCCGAACGGAACGAACGCAGATCGTTGGGTGCCGAAAGGGAAGGGCAAAGAATGGGAATTATCTCATGCGCTCGAACCGCTTGCCGAGTATCGCAATGACTTCAACGTTCTTCGAGGGCTAGCACAGGTCAACGCCCAATCCTTGGGGGATGGCCCGGGAGATCATGCTCGTAGTGCCGCTGCATTCTTAACCGGAGCGCATCCGTTCAAGACAGCTGGCTCCAAGATCAAAGCTGGACGAAGTGCCGATCAGATCGCTGCCGATACGTACGGCCGCAGCACCCGATTGGCTTCTATCGAATTGGGAACCGAAGAAGGCCGCGACGCGGGTGCTTGCGACTCAGGATATTCGTGCGCTTATTCGAATAACATCTCTTGGCGTAGCGAGTCGCTTCCGACCGGTAAAGAAATCCAGCCCAAGAGCGCATTCGACCGACTCTTCGGTGTAACCGGTGGCGGGGATCCGAAAGAGCAGAGCATGCGAGTAAGCATTCTCGACTTTGTCACCGACCAGCGGAAGCATTTGGTTAGCCAAGTAGGTGCAGAAGACAACCGCAAGCTCGACGAGTACTTTTCGAGCGTTCGGGAAATCGAACAACGGATCACGCGGTTTGCGACTCCGGTACAACTTCCAGAGGGAACGCAGACCCCATCGGATAAGCCGAGTGATGCGACCGAGCATATTCGGCTCATGTACGATCTGATGGTCTTAGCCTTTCAAACCGACACCACGCGGATTGCAAGTTTTATGTTGGCCAACGAAGGTAGCAATCGCGCATTCCCGATGATCGAGGTCAAGGACGGGCACCATCAGCTTTCTCACCACGAGAACAAGCAGGATCATATCGATAAGATTGCAAAGATCGATCGCTACTACTGCGAACAGTTCGGATACTTTTTGAAGAAACTCAAGGAGACGAAGGATGGCGAAGGGACGTTGCTGGATAACGCATTGGTTGTTTATGGTGGAGCAATCAATGATGGGAACCGCCACGATCACCATGACCTCCCGCTGTTGCTTGCAGGTCGAGGTGGCAAGGGGCTCAGTACCGGGAATGTCTTGGAGTTCCCGCAGTACACGCCGCTCAATAACCTGTTCCGTATGATGCTCGATACGGTTGGAGCGGATCGCGGGGATTTCGGTGATTCCAACGGGATTTTGGCGATCTCATGATTTGGGCAGGGGGGGAACACGGGGTTTTGAAACACAGAGGCACAGAGGCACAGAGAAGGGCAGGGAAGCCAGAGAGGACTGGGAGGCCAGAGAGGGCAGAGCGAGGGGCCGAGAAAATAGAGAAGTGCCTAGAGAGACGTGCATAGGGAAAAGTGCATAGGGGGACGTGTCGTGTGAAGCGAGCAGACACGTGCGGTTTGATATATAACAGAACCGTCTTTGCTGTGTCTGTGTTCGGTGTCTGTTTGCTGGGTGCCGGTTGGGACAATAAGAATCTATCGAAAGTCGTACCAGCTTGTTTTCTTGATTGGGGCAATAGATGATGCTCGACTGTAAGAGTTGGATGTTACGTTACGTGATTGCGATTGCATGGCTGTGTTTTGGGGGAGGGGAAAGCGGATTTGCGCAAGAGGCAATTACCGACGAAGCACAGCTCGGAGAGCATGGATATGCCCAATCGGGAGATGTGAAGATTCACTACGTTACGCGCGGAAGTGGGCCTCTTGTGGTGATGATTCATGGATTCCCAGATTATTGGTACACGTGGCGCAATCAGATGCCTGAGTTGTCCAAGACCCATCAAGTCGTCGCGATCGATCAGCGTGGGTTCAATCAAAGCGATCAGCCTGTCGGTGTGGAACAGTACACGATGGATAAATTGGTAGGGGATGTTCGAAGCGTCATCGGGCACTTTAACGCGAAGAGTGCGATAGTTGTCGGGCACGATTGGGGCGGGATGGTCGCGTGGCAATTTGCGATGAGCTATCCGGATATGACCGACAAGCTGGTGATTTTGAATCTGCCCCACCCTGATGGGCTTGCACGGGAGCTTGCTACGAATCCCGAGCAACAGAAGAACAGTGCTTATGCAAGATTCTTTCAGACGCGAGAAGCAGCTTCCGTGATCAAACCGGAGTCGTTAGTTTCTTGGGTGAAAGACCCTCAGGCCAAGGAGAAGCACCTGGAAGCTTTAAAGAAGTCTTCGATGGAAGGGATGCTCAATTACTACAAGGCGAACTATCCGCGTGAGCCTTACAAGATTCCAGAGGAGCCGAGCCCTCGGGTCAAATGTTCTGTGCTAATGATCCATGGATTGAAAGACAAAGCGCTGTTACCTGGTGGGCTTAACGACACTTGGAAGTGGCTTGATAAGGACTTAACTCTAGTCACCATTCCTCAAGCGGATCATTTTGTGCAGCACGACGCTTCTGAGATGGTAACCAAGACCATTGCAGGTTGGATCAGGCAATAGTTTCGGGGATCGTAGAGTGCAGAAAAGAAAATAGGTCCTCAGGTATTTCAGTGGCGAGGCTTGACGAATCTAATGCATTTAAATGAAAACAGGCGAAGCTGTTGGCAGCTCCGCCTGTTTTGTGTTTTGCTATTTCGCAGTATTGCTTTTGTGTTTCAAGCTGATGATTCACGCAGTGTCGATTGCTTGCTTGAGCAATCGACTTTCGCGAACAGAATCGCTTAGCCGTTAAGCTTAACGGCTACCAGCTTTGTTTCTGAGCGTTTCTTCGACTTTGCTGAGGTTCCAAGAACCAGGCTTTTGGCTTGGTGGGAAGTCTTCCATCGTCTTGAGGAAATTGATCGCCAAGCCTTGGATTGGGATCAAGACGAATGCGCGGTCGATGTACCAATCTTCGTAGGTGTTCGAACCGATCTTAGCCTTTTCAAACGGATCGCGTCGAAGGTTGTAAAGATCTGGTGCGCGGAGTTCGACGAATGGTTCCTTCCAAATCTGCAATCGCTCGGCGCGGTTTTCTAGGAAGACGACTTTCCAGTCTTGGTAACGAGCAGCCATGACTTGGCCTTCGTCGCCGCAGTACCAGAACTCATTGCGTGGCGATTCAGCTTGTTTACCCATGAAGTAATCAAGCATGTTGTAGCCGTCGATGTGGTTCTTGTACTTGCGACCGTTGAGTTCAACACCGGTTAAAAGCTTGTCTTTGATGTCGGTCGAACCGGCAGCAGCGGCAAGGGTTGGCAACCAGTCTTCGTGCGAAACGATACCGTTGAGAGTAACGCCAGCAGGGAACTTGCCTGGCCAGCGAACGAAACATGGAACGCGGAATGCGCCTTCCCAGTTGGAGTTCTTCTCGCCATGGAATGGTGTGGTACCAGCATCAGGCCAAGTATTGTAGTGAGGACCGTTGTCGGTCGAGTAGAGGACGATGGTATCTTCTGCGAGACCCAAGTCATCGACGAGTTTGAGCAATTCACCGACGTGACGGTCGTGTTCAACCATTCCGTCGCTGTATTCGTCTTGTCCGGAGATACCACGGTTCTCTTCTTTTACGTGGGTTCTGAAGTGCATGCGGGTTGCATTCCACCAGCAGAAGAATGGTTGGCCGGAGGCTTGTTGTCGTTTGATAAAGTCTTTGGCCATTGCCAAGCTTTCGTCATCGACGGTTTCCATACGTTTCTTGGTAAGAGCGCCGGTGTCTTTGATGGTCTGGCCACCTTTACCGTCGGCTTTGCAATGCAGAATACCTCGAGGACCGAATCGCTTGCGGAATTCGGGATTCTTTGGGTAGTCGAGGTTTTCGGGTTCTTCTTCCGCGTTCAGGTGATAGAGGTTACCGAAGAATTCGTCGAAACCATGCATGGTTGGCAAGTGTTCGTCGCGGTCACCCTGGTGGTTCTTGCCGAACTGACCGGTGGTGTAGCCACGGGACTTCAGGACGGTGGCGATTGTCACGTCACTTTTTTGCCAGCCTTGTTCGGCTCCCGGCAGCCCCACTTTGGTCATCCCGGTTCGGACGGGAACGTTCCCGCCGAGGAATGCAGCGCGGCCTGCGGTGCAGCTTTGCTGACCGTAGTAATCGGTGAAGGCGAGGCCTTCTTTGGCGATGCGATCGATGTTCGGGGTGCGATATCCCATCATCCCGCGATTGTTGTGACTGACATTCCATGTACCGATGTCATCACCCCAGATCACGAGGACGTTGGGTTTCTTTTCTTGTGCTTGAGCATCCACGCTCAAGCTGGCCAGTAAACCGGCGCACATGGCCAGGATTGCGGTCATCAGCCGCGCTTTCGTGATGAACATAAATTACGTCCCTTGTAGTAGGAGAAATCGAGGTAGCCTAAGACAAGCACTTTTAGCACGGGATTTTGGAATTGCCTATAGTCCCCGGTGTTGGGTGAGTAATTTTACCTGAGCCTCGCTTGTCCTGAAGGAATCGGAATATCTTTTGTTGGGTGGAATTCCTTAAAAAAAGAAACGGCTGGTGTTTTGGCACCAGCCGTTTGAAGTTTTTTGGATTTTGGATCTTGGTCCAAGTTTCCTGAGCTACAGATTCAGGAAACCTTGGTTATCACAGACCGGGTTGAAGCGAGTTGTTTCGGTAGGTGCTTAGCAACCGCAAGCTGGGGCTGCATCGCAGCTTCCCGACGAGCAATCACTGCCGTGTGCACCAGCTGCACAACCGTTGCCGAAGATTCGGCATCCGCCGTGGCAATGAAGACCACGGAGGAGGTTGCGAAGGCGACCGTTGAACAAACCGTTTCCACCGAGGATACCGTTGCCGTTACCGTTACCGTTACCGGCTCCAACGCCTGCACAAGGATCGCAGCTGACGGTGACTGGAACTTCTTCGCAGACAACCTTTGGCACGCATCGGGTGTAGGTGTAAGGAACACAGGTCTTGACGCACTTTGCTACCTTGACGGTATCGCAGTAGGTCACTGGCTTGCAGACGGTGTAAGGAACAACCTTGGTTCGGCATTCCTTAACGATCTTGCAAGTGGTGTAGGTGTAAGGAACGCTCTTTTGTTCGCAAACCCAGTTGCAAACGGTGTAGCAAACGTCCTTGACGCGTTGCTCGCAAACCGTGCGGCAAGTGGTGTAGTTAACCGTCTTTTGACGGCATTCTGGAACGAGCTTGCAAGTTGTATAGGTGCATACCTTGCTTCGTGGCTCGCAAACCCAGTTGCAAACGGTGTAGGTAACGTCCTTGGTACGGCACTCTGGAACCATCTTGCAAGTGGTGTAAGTGACGGTCTTTTGACGGCACTCAGGAACCAGTTTGCAGACGTTATAGGTGACCGTCTTTTGGCGGCACTCAGGAACACACTTGGTCACGGTGTATGGAACAACCTTGGTCAAGCATTCCTTCTCGTATCGTACGCAATCAATGGTCTTTTCTTCGCAGGTTGGAACCCAAACCTTCTTGCATACTTTCTTCGGTGGGCATTGAACGCATTCAACGCGGCACTCACCTGGGCAGTATACATTCTTGCAGGTTGCAGGATCGAAGGTCCAAGTACCTGGTTCGCGAACAGTTCGGCGAATGACAGGACCTGCAACTTCTTCTTCAACCGTTTGCCAGCTTCCACCACGGACGGTAACCGTCTTGGTGTAGTTGACAGGCTTGGTAACCGTGTAGTTGACCGTACGTTCACGAGTCTCGGTTACTGGAACCATGACTGTGTAGTTGATCACTTGTTCACGGGTTTCCATGACCTTGTTCATCACGGTGTAGTTGACGATCTTTTCGTGGGTTTCACGAACTGGATTCATCACCGTGTAGTTGATGGTCTTGGTACGGGTCTCGGTAACAGGTCGGCGAACCGTGTAGTTGATTACCTTTTCGTGTGTTTCACGAACTGGCACCATCACGGTGTAGTTAACGACCTTGCTGTGTGTTTCGTACACTGGGCGAGAGACGTTGTACGTCACTTGCTTGGTACGGGTCTCATACACAGGTCGGCGAACCGTATAGTTACGAACCCCGGTGTGGGTTTCACGTACAGGTACATTGACCGTGTAGGAAACTTCACGCTGATGGGTTTCGCGCTCGTAACGGACGCGTTGGACTTGCTTGTCCTCGTAAACGATTTGGTTGACCGTTTTGGTTCCGGTAACCGTCTCTGGCTCGTATACGACTTTCTTAACCGTCTTCATTACGGTGTATGTCGATGGTCCACAAGGATCCACAACATTACATCCGCAATTTTCGTAGCTGATCGCGCCGCCAAAAGCAGCGTGTGCAGCCCCAGCGCTCAATGCGGTCGCAAGACCCATCAATGCTGGCAGAGCAAATTGCTTCTTCATAGTTCCATTCTCCCTAGAACGTTTGCAGTACCACGCAGGACACTAGTATCAATCGAGGCGACGCTCTGCTATTTCGTCACTCCGTTGTTGCGGGATTTTGGTCTCTTTCGCCCCCGAAGCCATCGAGTGACATCGCTTTGACGCCAACAAGTTGCTCAGGCAGGGGTCTCGTCCCTGGACGACCTCGGTCGATCCGCCTCCTGTCAGTTGCGGCTGACAAAACGCTTCGACAAAGAGCGTGCTTGACGAGACCGGAGCAAACGCCAACACAGCGCCGCTCTCCGACTCGGGACACTAGGAAACCATTTCCCAACAGGCGATCTAAATCGACTGGTGAAGAAGGATGGAACAGAAAAAATAGGCAGGTCAGGTAATTTGAAACGTTTTCGGGGTTTCAACGCAAAGGCTTTGACGTCAGTAACGATTGCAACGATTAGGTAACGAGTATTCGATTCCCAACGAAAGTCGTTTTTCTACCGGCCTTGAAGAACTCGCTCATACGCGCAGGCCTCCACTGGTCGAGACAGCTTGTAGCCCACACCGAATCACCCAACCAACGGAATTTATCGAGACGGGGGGAATATCAAGACGCGATAAGATAGAGATGCGGGCCTACCGAGATGCGGGCCCCAATCAAGAATCGGGCGGCCACTGTTGCAGAAAGCCGCGCCGTCTTCGCAAGAAAGAATTCTAGAACCCTAAGGACGCAACAACGGAACCAAATCTGGCACGCTCTGAGAAGCTTGGGCACCAACCACTTCGTTGGTTTCCACTTTCCCAAGCATGGTGAAAGCATAAGCATCGGTAATACGAACCGGAAGAATCTCGCCCGTTTGACGCATGTTTCCATCCCAAACGACGATGCGATCGCAAGGTGTTCGGCCAGTCATCTGTCGCAATTCACCTGTTTGTCCTTTACGTACCGACCACTTGCTTGGGCCTTCGACCAAGATCGGTACGGTGGTGCCAAGAAATTTCAGGTTGTCTTCGAGGGAGATTTGGTTTTGAACTTCTAGCAGATCTAGGTTTCGTCGATGTTTCGTTTCTTCCGGGATATCGTCCTCCAGCAGTTCAGCACCCTTTGTCCCGGGGCGGACACTGTATTGGAAGATAAAGCTGTTTTTGAAGCGGCAGCGTTTGACCATATCGACGGTTTCTTGGAACTGCTCTTCGGTCTCACCGCAGAAACCAACAATGAAGTCGCTTGAAACGGCCGCACCGGGGAGGATCTCCCAAATACGCTCCATCATTTCGTAGTAGTCCGCAACGCTGTAACCACGTTTCATCCGTTTGAGAATTGCATCGCAACCGCTCTGAGCCGGAACGTGCAAATACGGCATGCATTTCGGAAGGTCGCGGACGGTTTCCAGCAAACCTCGGGTCATGTCCTTGGGGTAGTTCGTTACAAACTTGATCCGCTCGAGGCCTTCGATCGGATGGAGCATTTCCAGCAAATCGGCGAGCCGTGTGGTTTTCTCACCGTCGACCCAACGGTAGGAGTTTACGGTTTGACCCAGGAGCGTGATTTCTTTTGCCCCTTGGGCCGCTAGGATTTTAGCTTCTTCGACGATTCTCTCAGGGGATCGTCCCTGTTCAGGCCCTCGGGTCATCGGAACGATGCAGTATGTGCAGAACTTATCGCAACCGATTTGAATTCGCAGGTAGGCTTGAAACGGGGTCGGACGCATTTCCGGATCGCGCAACGGGTC
>Ga0208225_1000254_pt1 | contig 14088 bp, 15 predicted proteins | sample LakMenEpi15Jun10_FD_150701 | JGI IMG/M metagenome (GOLD analysis project Ga0208225, IMG submission 150701) | Freshwater microbial communities from Lake Mendota, WI - 15JUN2010 deep hole epilimnion (SPAdes) | ecosystem: Environmental > Aquatic > Freshwater > Lake > Epilimnion/Euphotic zone ... | reverse complement strand
CATTTCGAGAAAGGGAAGAAGCAGAATCGGCTGACCGAGGAACACATAGCCAAGATTGTCGCAGCGTATCGGGATCGATCCGAAGAGGAGCGTTATTCCCGTCGGGTCGGCATGGAGGAGATCGAGAAGAACGAGTACAACCTCAACATTTCCCGATACATCAGCACATCGGTAGGTGAGGAAGCGATCGATCTAAGTGCGACGCATCGCGATCTCGTCAGCATCGAGGAAACCATTCGGTCGGCGACTGCCAAGCACAACGCCTTCCTCAAGGAGCTCGGCCTCCCCCCGTTGCCATGATTTGATCGATCGGTTGGTGCAAGGCGAAGAACGGTGTCTAGACAGTCGTAGTTGTACGTTCGAATTAGGACGGAAGAGTCACAAGGCTGATAAAACCGGTGGGGGAGAACTGGTTTCAACCTAACTCGAAGTGCGGTTCTTAAGGCGGAACGATGCGACTGGCCCAACATTGGGCGGTCTCTTCACGATGCAGTCATGGCATGATGAATTCTCAGCAAAGTAATTGGAGGAAGAACGTGAATTGCCAAGTCACCTCTCCATTCATTGCCCAAAATGGTGCGCATTGTTGGGTGGTTGTATGCTCACGGTGTTTCGGCAAACGGGACTTACAAGATCAAGGAAGTCTCCGATGACTTCTTTCAGGAAGGTGCAATTTGATCCGCTGGTTGAGCCAGTTCCGGCTTGAGAGGCGGTTCTGCAGGAGCAATCATACTCACGATTCGTGTCTAGCCTCCAAACCAATTGATTGAATGAATCGATTCTCAACCTGTAGGATTTCGAGTGAGCGGGTTTCAATAAATGAACTAAAATCCTCTCGGCGAAGCTTCTCAATCGCTTTGGTCGATAACAAATGTTGCTCACAAATCTCGGCAGAGTCAAAAACTCTGAAATCCAAATTCTTAAAGGCGGATACAAGTTCATTGCTCGTCGCCAGGAAACGGTTGGACAGTAGCGATGATAAATCCTTTTTCAAATTTCGAGCAGAGAGCAACTGGATCGCAACCTTCGCTCCGTTTTGTGCAAGAAAATCCAATATTTCGTCGCGTTTTCCAAGAGATTTTTCGAATTGCCTTTCTGCAAATCTAATTAGGGATGCCTTAACGAGGGCTGATCGGAAGTCATACCTGGTCGCTGTCTCTAACCGTTCCTCAAGTTGCAAGCGTTCGACAGGAGTAAAATCTCCACCAAATATTGCCAGCACGTCTTCCTTTGCGCGGTCAATATCCGCTTCACGTGCTCCACGAAACTGCCCTGTGTAAGTCGTCAACCAAAGCCACTTGCGCAATGCCTCTCTCACGACACGCTTGATTTCTCGATTTTGGCTGAAGCCATATGCCAACAGAACTGCTTGGAAGCTGTATGGCAAAAATTCCGGCGAAGGGATATTGCATTCCTCTCGCAAAAACTTTGCCGCAATACAAATTGCATCAACAGCCTTGATAACCAGCTCAGGCTCCTTTCGAACTCTTTCGCTAGTCGGTACCACATTCGGCCTTGCAATCTCAATTCCGGCTAAGGCCCGAACAGTGGCAAGGATGAACTTTTGGTCTAGTCCTTCCCAATTGACCAATCGTAGCTTTGTTTCTGAATCGGCTAGTACTTCCGCCAGATCATAATTCTCACTGTACGTGAGCGCGACAACCATGTGCGTGAAACTAAGGTCCGTTCCGCTACTGTTGATTCGTTGAAATGCCGTCGTTGCTGCCTCAAGGTCATTGGTGACTAATGGAATCAAGGGAATCTTGTAATTACGGAACACATCAGCAAGCCTATCAATCTCCTCAATTATTTCGTCGTGAAACATATCCGTTGACGCTATTTGCCGCTGAAACTTGAGGATTTCTAGGCTACTGAAAAGAATTGACAGTGGTAGGAGATTTGGATCGGCGACATTCCGCTTACCACGTATAACAAAGGCTTTCGCACGAAGATCATAGAATGCATCGCCGGCGGAAATGCCAGTATCACTCAGTTCCACAGTTGCTTCGGCTTTACGGCTGGAAAGAGCACTCAATAGTGTTGTAATTCTCTGGTGACCATCGAGGAGATATTGACTGCTAGTACTTGCTTCTGGAATTGCTATCGGAACGCCGCCAATTTCTCTAAAGACGTCAAGTGATCGACCTGTAGTTCTCCATACCAGCAAGCTTCCAATTGGGATTCCCTGTTTGATGCTGTCAAACAGAAGTAACCTACTTTCTGATTTCCATTCGAAACGTCGTTGAAATCTAGGAACCAGGATTGCACCAGACCTAACGTCTTCAAGGATACGTCCCAAAAATGAGACTTGTGGCTCTTCTAGATAGCTCGGTCGGTAACTACTCGTATCGTTCATCACTAGGCCTTTCGTAGAATATTCTGTGCAATTTCATTGAGCTCATCGCTCGAACCGTTTTCCCACAGGTGCGAGTAGGGTATCTTGATTTTTCCGTAGATCTGATTTGCGACATCGCCTTGGATTCCATTTTTCAAATGATTGCGATTCCTATCCGAAATCCCTACAAAAAGGCTATCAATTTCATCTTTTCTTGAACTCCATTCGCCATCCGTGTTTCCGGGGAGATCTCCATCAAAACCTAATTTCAAATTGAAGTAACATCTCTGTTCTTCGGTAATGCTTCCAAACGCCGTCACACGTTGCTTTCGGACATGAGATTGCCGACCTCGAAAACTTGGAGAAAACGCCCAAGTTTTGAGAGTTCTGGTTGGGATATAATTCTCGATGGCACGCCGCGATAGGCAGTGGTACTGAATATGGCTTGCTTTACATGCGGCAATAACCGATTGCGATTGTTTACTACAAACCTCCGGTAGCCTTGAGTCACTGTCGAAGATGAAAATGGAAGAGTGTCTTCTGTTCTCAGCGATTCCTTTAACTCTTAAAGGCATACTTCCAATTCCACCAGCATTCTGAAATTGAATCCAACGCTTGTCTTCAAATTCTCTTAGCTTATTTGATAATTCATCCGCTACACAGCTTAACAAGAAGTTGCTATCGTTTAGGTCGTTCTCAAACCATACTTCAATTGGAGTCTGAAGAAAAGCCCGTGCTGACTCGGGGCTAAGCTTAAGGCTACTCCAATCATCCGGTCCCGGTCGCACGAAGACATTCTGATCACAAAACCCTTGTGAAGCAGCTACTAAGCTTTCATCAATACAAAATCTGCAGGTGTCGACCACATCTGAAGAATGTCTGGATAGCCAATCATCCAGACTATTAGGATCGATCATCGGGAATACTCGATGCCGACCTTCTAATGCCGTCCAAATAAGTAGGAGGATTGTTGCTTCATCAACGGCGTTTGAAGTGAACAGTTCCTCTTCAAGGTTAACGTTCATTTCTGCTGCTGCCGCAAGGCGAAGAGTTCTCTGGATAGCGTTGTATCGGTGCTGAAAACATCCGGCGGCCAATTACCGGAGGGTATGCCTCTTTCATCGAAAGTTACTTTCTCAGCGATGCTTCTACCCGTTGAATCGGACCTTACCCAGTAAACGATTGTGGCATTTGCGTCCATCCTGCCTGATGCAATTGCAATCTGAATGCTCAGCATAAGATTCTGTGAATGCGTCTCAATCAAAAGACTCGGCCCCGCCTTGCTTGAAGCGATGCGACAGAGCTCAATACCCAGCGCTGAATGAAACTTGGGATGGAGATGCGACTCTGGCTCCTCGATCGAAATTGATTTTACATTGATGCCCGGCAGGTACTCAGCATTCAAGTAAGCAATGATCGGCAGCAATTCCTGCAGGCCCTGTCCCGCGTCGCAAACATTGACTCTTTCGAGACTGTTTACATTCTCAAATTTTATCTCGAACTGCCTCCCGATTGGTTCGATGACAATTCGCTGATTGAACGTATCTTCGAAGAATTTTGAAACTTGATATAGAAAACTGGATCCGCCCTTTAGTCGATATTTCGCTCGGTAAAGCAATTCTGCACAACCAGAACCGTCTGGATCTAAATCAACAGAGTCGATTTCAAGCTTGTCCACATACCTTGCCCCGATTTTTCGATTTGAGTGAAGCCAGAGATGTTTTGCATCCTTAATTCGAAACGGTTCAAACCAAGGTGCACTTTCATCGAGTCCCGAGGGTATAAGGCCTCGAAACGACAATTGACGGCGGTCGTCTGGTCCATTGCCAATCCGGACGTCGTAAACGTCACCGCCATTCTCAAGATCGGGCTCCGGCTGCCACGTCGCGCTCAATCGCATTTCAGGATCGCAGATTTCAAAATATTCAACTTTGTAAGATGAATTCTCTGGGAGCGCACGCAACTCCCAAGCAAGACTAGCGTGATCCTTAGAAGCAGAGACTGACAACCTATTTCGCGAGCCCTGCGTTATAACGTCTTCAAGACTCATTAGTTTGGAGAAGACCGGAAGGGTTCTGTCAAGCGGCTCCTCACAGGTGGCCAGCGATCTATTGACCATGCAGCATCCCCGCAAAAGTGCGCTCTTGCCTGAATTGTTGTAACCATAGAAGAGCGTCAGTCGACGGATATCGACCACTGCTGGAAGCACTTTTCCTTTGGTCGCAAAGCACTTGAAGTTATTGAAACCGATTGAATCGAACATCTGACCTCGATCTTTTCCTTTTTTTGTTTTCCAAGACTAATTGATGGTACACGCATTCACGCCCAAGCGAGATTTTCCGCCGTCATTTCGGTTTCGTACCGGGTATTCCTACTGATAGGCGTGGCCACAACTGTTTGTTATCGGGGCCGCCAATTATAGCGTCAATACCTTTGGTGGTGCGCGATAGTCTCGACTGTTTCCCTACTTCATTGTCTACAACGGCACGGCGATCAGAAATCGCTGCAATTTTGGTGGCCGGCATCTTTCGGCTGAAATCGCGTATGGCGACCCTGGATTCAGAAATCGACGACGATCCAGCGGAATCGCAAACAGCCTGCCTCGAGGTTTCGCCGGAAATCGCGATCTCTGTGACCAACGTGATTAACGACCAGTGAGTCCATTTTCTCTGGAGAAATCAATGCAAATCGACATGGACAAAGAGGTCGCTCCGCACCAACGCATGACGGTGGGGCAACTGCGAGAGAAATTCGAAAAGACGTGGGGCGAGCCGACCAACGCGCGCAACAACCAGTGGCTTGTCAAACGCATCGCTTGGAAGATGCAGGCCAACATCGAAAGTGACATTTCACCGCGGTTATGCGTTGCGCTGCGGAACTCGCTTACGGTACCGACATCCGTACATCCGCCCCCAATGTCAGCAAGCCGATACTGAAGACAGTGGGCGACACCGTGACCGAATTCGTTCAGCCAGAAGAAGACAATCGCCTCCCGCCGCTGAGATCAGAGGATCGAGCGAGTCTACAAAGGTAAAAAAATCCCTGTGCTCGTTCTGGATAACAGCTTCGAATACGAGGGTGCGATCTACAAGACGCTTAGCGCTGTGGCCAAGAAGATCACGGGCCAACACTGCAACGAATACCATTTCTTCAAACTCAATAAAAAAACCGTGACAAATGAACATGGCAAATATCAATCGCCAGTTGAACTGTGCGATCAACACCCGCAAGTCCACAGATGAGGGACTCGATAAGGAGTTCAACTCGCTGGACGCCCAGCGAGAATGCGCTGAAGCGTACATCAAAAGCCAAAAGAAGTAAGGCTGGAGCTGGAGGGCGAATCATCCAGAAGCGGTCCGAGAGCATCGGTAGCAAGAGCGACGCGACAAAGCGGACGTTGCCAGTGTTCAAGCCGCCAAGCGGCGCGCTCGTAGTGAGGTGCGCAAGAAGAAATAGGATACTAGGAAGCTTCCTGCACAGCCCCCAGAAGTGCATCATTTCAAGAGCGCTACTGTACGCTTTCGCTAAAAAACCCTGGTTTCCCTAAGTTTTTTCGCATTTTGGGCTAGTTCCTTTGGACGCCAGTAGCGCGCATGCAACTCGGTGCAGGGCGAATGCGGCGTTTCATTTCGCGTCGCGCTGCCCAAATCGAGTCGTTTTTCAAATCGCGCGAGTCGTCAAAACACTGGGGGTTTGTTGTCCCGGTTCCGCCCCGATCCATGCCGATGGAGGGTGTAGGATTCGAGCGAGAAAGGAAGCATACCAGAAAACTTGGATTCATATTTATCAATGTCCAGGGTGGGGTGTAATCCGATAACAGAAAGGTTTGGAAAATCTTCCCCAAAAAAAAGAGAATCTTGATGGTGATTACTCGCTCGCGACGCTTTGTATTGCATCAGATCGAAGGCGACGACTCGGAAGTGGCCCTCAAACCGTCCCCACCCGCACAAACACTACTTATACTCCACGGATGTAAATGACTAAATGCGTTGAACGTGATGTTTCACTCGGAGTCTTTCGGCGTCTAGCTCTCGAGGAAGGAAAGAGACAGCTTTTGACTGCCTGGGAAAGCGAGGAAAGCAGGGCAGCTGGGGGATTCGTTAAGCGAGTGCCTCCGCCGATTTTAGAGATTTCTTCGCCCGAGGAATTGCTTATGGAAATCGTCGACTTTTCGAAAAAAGCTGCAGATAAGTATCCAGCAATTGCAGAGATCTCTTCGTCAACAGCAAGTCTTGCAGCTGAAGTACTAGGAGCCGAAAGTGCAAGTGGTCTACTTGACGCTTACAGGCGACTCCTTGCTCTATATGACATTGAACAAGATGACGGGGGTGATAATTTTTGCGTAATTGCTGGAGACAACGCCATTAGGGTTTCAGCAGTTTCTATTGGCAATGAACCGGGCGGGGTACCGGCCAGCGTTGTCGAATCAGATTTTGCTGACCAATCACTAGTTGCTGCAGCAATGAATCTAATTGCGCATAGTCGCAAAAACGGGCGACTGCTCACTCAAGACGAACGAACGGCGGTGCTAAGTGCTTATACGCTTTTGGAAAAGGGGGTACAGATACCGACTTCGTATTTGGGGATCGGAATCTCAGGCTTTCGACAACATCAAACCAACCTGTCTCTTGCAAACCCCGGCGAGGGGCATATTCGCGTCACCTGTAGCGATTTGAAATTGCTGACTGGCACTTTTGTTCATATTGAACATATCGATCGCGATGGCGAGCGAGATCGTGAGAAGCTGGAGCCCTATCGACTTCCCGCTGCTGTAAACGCGGCAAGGGTCCGACTTCATGTGGGAGCGACCGCCCCATGTACTGCATATATTGGGCGTCCAGTTTTCGAGAGCGGCGATGTGGGCCGCGACATGCTAAAGAGCGTCCATATGTCCGCGAGTTCTTGTTCTGCGATGTTCGCAAACGGCATTGCAGATTGCAAACTTGGCATAGAACGCATGACAGCTCTGCAGGCAACTAAGTTCATGCGTGCAGTAGCCGGTAACGTGTTACGGGACCCAACACGTCAGTACTTGTCAGGGGCCTTTAACGTAAACCTAAGCATAATTGATGACCGCGGTGGAACGCCAGTAACTGTATCAGGCAGATACGCCTTGGCACGACTCGCTGTTGAACTTGTCGATGAAGGCAAATTTGAAAAGGTCGCTTGGGATGGTTCTTCCAACCAAGAACCAAGCGTCCCGATCATCGAACAGTTGCCGTTTGAACAACTAATTGAATTGGTCCATATCGCTCATGAACGTGGCTTGGAAACATATATTTCAGCGGGGTTGCAGCCACATCATATGCGTCAATGCACCTACCTTGGAGTTGATGGCGTCGGAATAGGAACAAGCCTTCATGACTACGATCCGGTGTCTGGTCTCCGAGGTCAACTGAAGTCGGAAAGGATTCGCGAAGTACTCGATGTCCGAGATGCCGCTAGTGCAGAACCCTTGGGACGCGGCGCAGCTTTCTTGGCGAAGCTTGACCGTATGTATTTTGAAGGCACCCTGCCTCTCGCGTTAGATAGCAAACGGAGGCACCTTTACGAGCTCATTCGAGATCGCCGTGAACAGTATGTGACCGAACTCCTTGATTCTATTGGGGAAGTTCCAGGCGGGAAGGGTGGATCTGATCATCCAGTAATTGAACAAGCAAAGCGTGTTCTAAACACTGCTTCTCTCGATCCGATTGGACTTCATCGCCCTGGTGATTGGATAGGGCTGGTGAATTCGGTTCGAGAACTTATCGAGTATCGTGATATATCTAAACTCTACGAGGTGATGCCATGACGCGACTGCCACCCGGAACGCGAGGATATTACGAGGGGACAGATAAGGAAGGTCACTTCTGGCGGATCCCTCGGAATGCGGACCCATCGATAGATGGTACTTCGTTGGCTTCGCATCACCCCTGTAGGTTTGAGGTGAAAGAAGATGCAGATAGCGTTCCATTGGCGGAATTCGACATAAGGCTTGAAAACTCAGTTCCGGCGGATGTACTAGCACGAATTGAACACACTGTAGAAGCTGGTCATTATTTGGCAAAGAAGGGCCTGGCTGACTCCCCACCCGTTGACGTAAAGGCTTGGCGTCGAGGCATAATCTTGTCTTGGTGTCATGCCCGCGACTTAATCGTTGTTCATGATGCATTGGGACATCCCAGGGCTGCCATCGGACACGACATGGATGAACTGGCGTTGGCGAAGCGACTAAAAGAGCGCGTCGCTGCAAACTCCGATCAGTGGTACAAAGATTACATTGGAACGTTAGATGAAGGTGCTTGGGTTAATGTGGGTTTTTTCAATCCCCATATCTCTGCTTCGATGTTTAAGTGGGGAGATGCACGTGGAGGAGTTCAGAACGCAATGGACGCTCACAGGCTGTCTTCCCACCATCAAGGAACACCGGAACGGCCACTGGACTGGGTCGAACGTGCTGTGAATTTCGTTGTGCATCACATTCCCAGAGAACATTGGGGAATTCGCCATGAGCCTCGAGGCGGTTGGCAAGATCTTGAAGCAAGACTCTCCGATGACCCCGCAATCAAGGATGCAGAAATAGGAAAAACAATCGCGCGGGATGCTGCGAAGATGTTCGAACTACTCGAACTGGAAGGAAAAGTTGTTCCATGGCAACTTCTAAAGCTACCGAATATTTCGCTCACACCTTCTGTGATAGAACATGCTCATTTGGTTGTAATGGCAGCGAACCAACTGAGTTTTGAGATTTCTGATGATGATGAGGACGAAGCAAGGAATCCGCAGCGTGTGTTGCGAGCAAAAGCTTTGCTCGCGCAAGTCCCAGCGGAAATCAAAGTGGCACGTGAACTTGGGCGAGATGAACTGTTGGAAGCATACTCTAAATGGATGGCAAGAAATGGCTGATCTTGAAGCAGAGAAGGCCCTTGCGGCGTGTCGAGCAATCGACGAAGTCCAGAATGGGATGCTCGTCGGGCTAGGCAGTGGTAGCACAATGGCATATGCAATTCGAGAACTAGGGAAGAGAGTTGCGAAAGGCCTTAGAGTTCAAACAGTCGCTACATCCTCGAGCACCGAGACATTGGCCGTGTCCGTGGGGATTGAAGTTATTCCTGGCTCGACTGTAAGCAAAGTAGACCTTGCTATCGACGGCGCGGATGAAATTGATCCATTGTTAAACGCGACGAAAGGTGGGGGCGGCGCGCTGCTTCGAGAGAAAATCGTCGCAACCGCTGCTGAACGCATGATTATCATCGTCGATTCAAGCAAGCCCGTACAACGTCTCGGGCGGTTCAAGTTACCGTTGGAAGTACTGCCATTTTCATCCGCTTGGGTCAGCAGAGCTCTCAAAGACTTTGACGTTGAAGCTGAGCCACGAATGCGAGCAGGAACTCACTTTCTTACGGACCAAGGCAACTACATTTTTGACGCGCAAATCGGTCCGATTTTCGATCTTGATGGCCTTGCATGTTACTTAGATCGAATCCCAGGAATACTTGAGCATGGCTTATTTCTGAAAGAAATAGATGTCGTGATGATCGGTCGAGGTAATAAAGTAGAGATTCATTGTCGTAAAACCAATTAAATTAAAGGAAGCTCCATGATTAAACAAGAACTCCCATTTCATCCTATTCGATCCCAACTATATGCTTCGAGCGAACTTTCGAAGGGGTTTGAACCAAATAGGCCTGAAAGCCTGGCTGAGATGGCGGACTTTCTGACTTATCAATTCTTTCAGATGAATGGAAGAGCGAAACCGACTGATAAATATGTCGGAATGATGGAGGCTCTTCACGATATTTCCATCCTCCAGGCAATGTATGACTTTTTGGACGGACACCGTCGTATCGCTGCGATTATGGGCGGTCACGGAGAGATGCGTGGCTCCACACGCTATCGTGCCGTTGCCCATCTAGCAAAGAAGTTGAGCAATAAGGGATTTCTGCTCGCGAGTGGTGGCGGCCCTGGAATGATGGAGGCAACGCACCTTGGGGCTCTACTCAAAGGTTACAATGATGCTGAACTCGACAATGCAATCGATGGCTTGGCGACTGAAACAAACCTGCCAGCTAATTCTCGGAATGTGGTGGATTCCTACGGCAATATTGATTTGGAGATCGTAAAAGCGCTTCATAAATGGTCGGCACCAGCTCATTCGCTTATGAAACAAGTAAAGGTTCCCGGCGAGAGTCTTGCCGTGCCGACATGGCACTATGGGCATGAACCTGTCACGCCCTTGGCGACTCACGCCTCAAAATACTTCATGAATAGCATTCGGGAAGACGTGTTGCTTTACCTCGCGTCACAGGGAATCATTTTTGCGCCGGGTCGCGCTGGCACGCTTCAGGAAGTATTCCAAGACGCTGCTCAGAATTATTATCCGGGGGACGGTGAGTTCTTCAATCCAATGGTCTTCTTCGACGTGGATAAATTCTGGACCAGAGATCTACCTGTCGAACCGCTACTAAGGGCACTCTTCACGCTCGGGGGTGAGAGTAGGCTGGAGCAGTACGAGAAGAATGTACTTTTCACGGACGACACTGATAGGATTATCAACTTCCTTGAAGAAAGAGCGCCAACCTCCAGGCAACTGAACATGAGGGCGACTCAGCTTGGCATGAAGCGGATTATGTAACTTGGGTTAGCGAGAATGCTTATAATCGGGAAGATGATTTGAGACGTTGGTTACCGACGATGAGTGTGGGAGAAACGATGTGAATTCCTGAGAAGCAGACTTCTCACTACCTTTTGACAAGTCACCTATCGCTCTGTGCATTTTACGAATATGAAGTGTTGAAACATGTCCAATTCTCTGGTCGGGGTCCAGCCCCAACACAACCCGATAATTCCGCCCCAAGTCCAGCATGGGGCACTATGGGCGATACTTGCCGAAGCAGAAGCAGTTGCTGCAGGCGGGAAGACTCCTGTAGTATTCATCGACCTCGACCTCACGGCGCTTCTACCTACCATCCGGACGGCCAAATCTCTGGCGGGGGTTGGGGAACGGTTTGGTGTTCCTCATTTGAAGGCCCCGGGGGAACTCAGGGACAGAAATAACCAGCCAATTTTGCCTGGATATACCGAGGAGGCATGGATGAACTTCATTATCGAAACCGGCATGACCACCCTCTACCCACATATCAATTGGGACTCTCCGGATCGGAACAAACCGGATGGTCACCTCGGCGGTGAACTCTATGCTTCTTTCCGGGCGGCGTATTGGCAGCAGGATCTCCGCACGGATGACGTCTCACCTGGCCTATTAGCTTTCATGTCGCTGGTTACGGCAAGACGCGGCAGGGTGGCCTTTCTTTCAGGCCGCCCGGGCGCTCCCGAAGACTCGCTGTTCACACTTGAGCAAGGGGGAATTCGCGATCCAATCCTATATTTCGGCCAGCAGCAATCCGGCCTGCCAGTGCCCCGGGAGCACGTTCGCGACCGGGATGCCGACACCAAGTTTGTTCGAACAAAGGAAGCAGAGGCACGTGGAGAGGTCGTTGTTGCAGTAGTAGATGATCGGGCATCCAATCGCTCAGCTGTACTCTCAGCCGCACCCACCTCGAAGGTCCTAAGTGTCGCAGTGGCTGCGCCTGGTTTTAGCTGCACTCCTGACGCAACGGATCCTTGCAACCCTTTGCGAATATCGACTTTTTCCCTCGACGTTTAGCGTCCTGGAGTAATACAGCGAAGCAACGTTGTGAATCAATTTTGGCGAGTTCGATCGCGAGATTAACTGGTGCAGCTGATGCAGTTGGCTGTTACTGAGAGTGTGCAGTATGATTAATGAATGGAATGAGCATGAAAGCAAGACGATGTGCGAGGCGTCTATTGAGTAAAAGGATATCAACTGATGTTGGTGAACTAGGGATTGTCGGGCTAGCTTCCGGTTTCGACACGGCCAGAGAAGTGCAATTCACCAAGCAGTATTTTCCCGGACCTCTCCATTCAAACACCGGAACCGGAAGTTGCAAATTGTCCGATGTCCCCAATAAAGCGAATTGGTAATGCTTAAACACATAAAACGTGCTGTCACCGAACGCGTCCCTGAGTCCTCCGTGCCAACGATCGATTATAAAGGTGATCCGGCCTCATCGTTGAAATCCATGTTCGTGGACATCATCATGGGGCTGCGGCTGGCAGCTGGCCAGGATCCCGCTCTTCGGCCGGTTTTCTTGAAGACACATGGCGTCGCTCTAGGGGGCGTTACCGTTCGGCCCGACTTGCCCACGGAATTGCAAGCAGCGATCTTGGTGCACTCCAGCTTCCCCGCTGTAGCCCGATTCTCCAGCGACACGACGCCTCGACGTCCAGACCTAAAATCTACCCTCGGGAATGCGATTAAACTGATTGGATTTCCCGGTCGCAAGCTTCTTAATCCGGATGCTAGAACATGCGACTTCCTCCTGCAGAACCACGATGTGTTCTTTGTCGATACCGCCACGGACTTTTGCGAGTTCACGCAGGCGGGAGTCATTGGCGGGGATTATGGCCCTTACCTGGCGGCTCACCCGACGACTGACGGATTCTAATAGATATGGAAAAAGTGGTACCACGCATTTTGACCACGAAATTTTGGGAACTTCTGCCCAACGGCTTCGGTGAAGACCGTTTCGAGACGTACGCTGACTCCCGCCCAGGTTTCAAGCCAACCGGGCCGAATTTACCACCCGCCCAACTCGACAAATACCTCTGTGCCGACCTAAAAAATCGCCGCCTGCGGGGGACAGCCGATTATCATCTCTCCATTCAGTTCCGTACCAATGATGCAACGATGCCGTTGGATCAGACAAAGGTCTTCCTTGCGATTCTAATACTGCAACCGTTCACTAGCGGTCTATCACTTTCGTGCTTTTCAATTATATCTGTTGGTGTGATCGTGCCAATCTGCAAACATCGAAAGCTAAGCGTCCCACGGACCACCGGGCCGATCGAAAAATCGTATTGAACGACGGAGTGCCGAACGTGGAAACGAACAGAAATCCGTTCAACAAATCGATTCAGCAGACTTAACGGTCCCCGAAATGTACAGTTTGAAAGTACACCAACGCGATAAAGCTAAACGTAATCGTTCGTCGACTAGAACATTCTGGAGAATCTAAATGGCAAGAGAAAAGAAGCAACAAAACAAAACACTTCCACCACCGCCACCAAATCGATTGGTGTCGGTGATGGATGACCCGCCGCGGAAAGACGTTCTGCTGCTCTCCTGCATGGACCAGAGACTTCTGGATGAAACTATCCGATTTATGAACGAGCTGAACCTGCACAATCGGTACGACCAAATTGCCTTGGCCGGCGGAGCGATGGGTGTCCATCGTTTACCAAAGAAACCAAGCGATGATCCCTCTGGAACTTGGTGGGCGGTGTTCACCGCCCACTTGTCGACGGCTATCAACAAACTTCATCGTCCGATTAAGGATGTGTTTTTGCTCGACCACTTGGACTGTGGGGCATACAAGGAGTTGCACCCCGATGAAAAAATCAAGGAGGAGTACTCTAAGGCCAACTTGCTGCGGATGCGAGAATTACATGCGGACGAATTAAAAGCGTTGGCCTGCCGGGTGCACGAGTTCTGTGAGGCCCAGCACCGCGCGACGAAAGACGAGGCTTGGGAGCACATTCGAGTATCCTGTTTAATCGTAGACCTGCGCGGACTGGTAACGCAACTCGATGCCTAGTGTTGGCATTCGTAGACCTTTCTGCGCGCATGCGACCAACAGGCCATGCGCGTCATCTTCGAATCGGGCGCAAGAATCACATGCAGATTCCCT
>Ga0208225_1000253_pt1 | contig 14110 bp, 7 predicted proteins | sample LakMenEpi15Jun10_FD_150701 | JGI IMG/M metagenome (GOLD analysis project Ga0208225, IMG submission 150701) | Freshwater microbial communities from Lake Mendota, WI - 15JUN2010 deep hole epilimnion (SPAdes) | ecosystem: Environmental > Aquatic > Freshwater > Lake > Epilimnion/Euphotic zone ... | reverse complement strand
CGAAGTTGATGGTGGGCGGTATCACGAACACGGTGGAGCTGACATCCTCGCAGCCGTTCACGGTGGATACGGTGAGGCTGATCACGAAGGTGCCTGTGTCGGCGTAAGTGTGATTGAACTGAAGGTCGGAGCTGGAATACCCGTCACCCAGTTCCCACAGGTACTCGTCCGCACCGATGCTCTGGTTGGTGAGGTTCACCTCCCGATCGAACATGTCGGTGGTCTGTGGGTTGGCCGCGAACAGGGACAAGGGATTGTGGTAGATCTTCAGGTGATCCTCCAGCAGGATCGTGTCACTGCATCCTTCCAGATTGATCGCGATGAAGAAATGCCCTTATCGATTGAACAACAGTGGTCCAGGGTTCAACTCCGAAAACGGGGATGCCGTACCCACTTCCAAATGGCCGGAAACTGTTCTTCCAGTTCCAAGTGCCATAACTACTATCGAGAACTTCTTTCGGGCGATAAGAGACCGCTACAGATTCAGGTTGAAAGACATGTACTCCCTGAAAGATGCCGAGATCCAATGAACTTGGAAACAGCGTTTTAGCGGAAACCAAATTTTCTCCCGCATTTAGGTTTGGCGAGTAATTGTGCCAGAATCCTGGATCACCAGGTCGAGTCGAGAATCGTTTTGAGGCTCGTCCAGGGCAAGACTCCGTCAAAACTTGGCTAATATCCAGGAACTCGTCATCTTTATCGAAGTTCCCGTATGTTTCGAACGACATTCGCGTTTCGGTAACGTCAAGTTCAGCAAATGTCGCACTAGGAAGAAATTCGGGTAGCGGGTAAGAAACTCCCTTGTTCTCTAAATCATTCTCAGAACCAGGCTTTGCGTAGCGCCATTGCGTGTCGAGTTTCCGTTGGAGGCACGGGACTACGTGACGCAGCAGAGGTCTCGGCAATTCCCAAAATAGACTGTCAACTTGTCCTTCACTGAGGCGAGTGAACGGACCGCAGAGTGGGCCACAAAATAGCTTTGTTGCATCCTCGCGAAATGCCTTCCATTCGACTCCTTGATTCAGGAAATCTTCCAGTATCTCCCGTACCCTAGCTTGAGCATTTTCGGTTGTCGAATACCCTTTGGACGGTTGTCGTAAGTAGTTATAGGGCGCATCAATACCAACACGACGACCAATCCAGTCGATGAGAAAAAAAGTAGCCTGAATTCTGAGAACGTATTGATTCAAGTAGGGTAGGTTTAACTCGTCTAATTCTGGTTCAAAAAGCCGCTCGGCTTGCTGAAATGCAATGCGATCACCGCCGTAGTCGGAAAGTACCACCATCGTCCAAGGTCGACTTCCGCGTGTGCGTCCTGCTCGCCCTTTGCGTTGAATAAAGGATGCGATTGACATTGGACGTTTGTGCTGCATCACAGCGCCAACTTGCGGGTCATCGAAGCCGACTTCTAGTGAACTGGTTGCGATTACTAGATCGTCGTTCGACGCAAGACCAGGATCTTGAGAACTGCATCTTCCAACACGTAATGGGCTAGTAAGATCAAACCCAACACGTCGAGGAAGATCCCATATCTGACCAAGAAGGTTTCTTCTCGTGAGCTCATCATCGGTCGGTCCAGGATCAGGACGTGGGTTAGCATGTCTAGGGTTAAGTCTCAGTCTGGCTAGGCGATTCCTTTCTGCGTCCGTCATGTCAGATAGCCAGCGGTTCACAACATCCAAATTATCCGTGAATCCAAAGACCTTTTTGCCGAAAAGTCGTTCTGGCTCCACAGGAAGTTGATAACGCTTGGGGATATGGTTAGCGGGCGTAAGTGTTCGAGAAAGCAGCATTCCACACTGAATCGAAGTTGACAGTAGACTGGTTCCAGATGCGGGGTCCCCCTTCACTACAACATTGTATTCGATACTCTCTTCTTCAAGTTCGTGCTCCGCTGGTCGAAGCTCTACGATCTCGGAACTGCTGACAGCAGAAACTCTCGCCAGATGCTCTTGGGCTTGTTTCAACGTGGCCGATAAACCAACCACGTGAAGCTTGCTACTTTTGGTTGCGTGACGCCATCGACGTAAAACCCAGGCAACCTGTGCGCCATGAATGCCCTCGTATGAATGCGCTTCATCCAAGAGAAGCAATCTCGGTGTGAAGTCGCGTTCACGTATCCCGAAGGTCTTTGCCCACTGAGGATTGCCCATCTCTCGGTTCAACATTTCCAGCGAGAGAAACAAAATGTCTGGAGGTGAAGCCATAAGGGCGTCGCGGGTCAACGCAAGCATCCCATCCGGTACGTCTGGAGTTGATGAATGCCCCGAGTTTCGATAGAGACAGGTCCTCCCAGTCCTCCGATCGGACTCTCGCCAAACCAATTCCTCATCTGCGTTTAGTGGAGAACGAAGATATGGGATTACAAAATCACCGTTACCTCTGGCTCGCCATCCGCCATACTTCTCCGCAAGGGTCTTCTGACCTTTAGGGCTACCCTTCTCAAACCACCCCGAATACGGCGTACTCCCAAGCAATGCCCCAATCTTGAATGGCCGAATCCCGTTTGCCTTCAAGTCCGCATTTAACTTCATAACTTCAGCGAGTGCCTCTCGAAACTGATCGGCGAGCAACACATTTCTAGGGTAAATTGCGATGATTTTTGTGAAAGGCTTTTCGGAAAGCTCCGTCGCAGCACCAAGGATCGCTGGTACGTAGAAGGCTTTTGTCTTTCCAGCACCGGTGCCCGCACAAATAACGGTACCAGAAGCGCCAGGCGAATTGTACTTCGACAATACTTGCGCAAATGCCCGGCTTTGAAACGCGGAGAACTCAATGCTGCTGCCTTTCTCGCCCCTAGCAAGTTTGGCAAAAAGATCATGCTGCAAACCGGGTTGGGTTGCATGGTCGCGCATGCCATTCCAACACATCTCTACCGTTTGGTCCCTCTGTGGGTAGCGACGTTGCTTCAGATGAAGCTTGATGTCTGACACGAGATTGGGGCCTGTTGCCCATTGGTCCTCCCTGAACATCTGCTTGAGCCTTGCGATTAAGCGAATCGATTCAGCAAAGCGTGTCCGAAACCTCGGTGAGTTTCCATCTAGCTGAAACAACAAGTTGGCCTTCGCAAGTTCACCAAGAAAATCCTCCATCGTCCAGTCTTTGGAGACATATTGCCACTGTTCGCGAAGTTGTTCATCACCCTCGGAATTGATTATTTGAACGATTTCACTTGGTGTGAAAGCGACATCATAGAACCCCCAAGAGAGTAAACGTTGCTCGCGAGTTTCCAAGAATGTAAGGAACTTGTAAGGGAAAGCCTCCATTGTCATTACCTTCCCACTCGAATCGTCAGAACGTCCCAAAGTCCATTTGCCTCAAGAAACTCCTGCACCTCGCCGTCAAGTAGTTCTTTGGCTGACGCACGACCATTCACTGCTCTCTTTAAGAACTGACCTCCTGGTCCCTCCAGTTTCAACTGCCCCAATGCGACTCGCAATTGCTCAAAATCATCTCTCAATTTTTCGGCAGAATCTACACTGTTCGGCGGTACTGTCGCTCGGTTCTGGATCGAAGCATAGTTCTCGACGATAACCTCGTTACCGGGTATCGAGCGGACAATCTCTACGAGAGGCGCGAAATACTTAATCCTTTCGTCGGCACATCGCTTCCATTCCTTTTTGATTTGATCCTTAGCCTCTTCATTTCTTTCTCGGACTCTTGTTACCTTCTTCTCGGTCTCATTCGTCCCGATCGCATCAAAGTCGCCTTGGAGCTTTTCCAGTAACAAAGCAACCTGTTTCTTGGATTGCCTAACTGCCTCTGATGTCTTGGTTAAAACTGCATCAGGGAATACGATTAGTGCACATTGTCTTAGCTTGAGACATTCTTTGAGGTCGACGAAAGCCTCTTCCATCCGCAGAGAGAAATGCGCAACCTTCTGGTTATTCTGCTTTTGCTTCTGCAACTCTGGAAGCTTCTCAATTCGTTCACGTACTTCAAGCAACATCGACATCTTGAGCCTCCGAAGGATCTTCTTCACTTAGTTCAGAAAAGACTCTCAATGAGTCAAACATCTTTTGAGCGAAGGCAGATGGATCGCCATCTCTCTTGATCAAGTCTTCCTGTTCTACGACGTATGCGTCTAACTTCTGTACTCGTGTGCTTACAACAGCTAGGACTTTCTGGCACTCAACCAAGTCTGTCGAATCAAAGGTGAGAACATCAAAAGGATCTTGCGAAGAGGCAACCTTATCTGCTCTTGCAACAGCGTTTGCCAATGACATTTTTCCGTCGCTGAATGTCTTCGCTTTGACTAGGTTGTCAAACTCGACGTCAGGAAGTGCAACCTTGGCCGCTTTGACGGTTTCAACTAAACCCACAACTTGGTCGCAAAGAACTTGAACTTCCAATTTCAGATCGGTTCCAGAAAATCCAACTGATTGAAGTTGGTTTCTGATTGACTCAACCGCATTCGAAATCGCCTTGCGTTCAGTTTCAATGGCGTTTTGTAGCCCTTCAAACCGCTCTCGTTCTGGGGAAGATTGACTGGGCAGACCTGAGTATCGACTCTTCCAAAAGCTTTGAAAGTACTCCTCGCCAAGATCATTGACCTTAGGATCGCTATTGAATTCGCCTGCGTACTCAATCACCGAGTTTGGACAAAGGAAATTGACTCCGCCAGTCCGCCCCTGTCGGATGGAAATTTCGTTTTGGAGAAAGTCGGCGGCCTGTTTGTAACGACTATCCATTACACCTAGCAGCGTCGTCCATTCTCTTGACAACGCCTTCGGAATTGCCTCCCATTTGGGTTTGAAGATGGCGTTCATTAACTCAGGAGATGATCTCTGAGGTAGTTTGCTTCGATCTCTGACAACGGCGATCAGACCGAGAAACTGTACTGCCGTCTTGATCGCATACTCTTCGTTTACGTCAGGCTTTAACGTTTCAATGATTGCAGTGCTATGCTTGCGCAACCATTGAAACACAAGTCGTTTATGCGTCTCACCTAGTCGAAAATTCCAGGACCTATTTCCTTCTTTATCAAATCTGGCAAGCGCTTCGAGTAACGCGCGAGTCTCTTCTGAGCGAGTAAACTCAAAGAAGATTCGGTCGGGAGTAGCTGCTTGTCCTTCGATTTTGATGAATCCACGCCCGGACACTGTCTTCCAGGTCATGGCGTCAAACTGGGCTGGTTGAATTTGATCCTCCCAGGGAACCGAGTTCTTGACAAGGTTCGATAAGAGGTCGCGGAAGTACGGTTCATTTCTAAGGACTCCTTCCCTGATCCATGAACTCAATGATTCGAGTAATTTGGCAATCTCCTCTTTCGTTTTGTCCTGCGGCGGTTGTACTGCCACTGGAGTTTTTGAACCCCGTCCAGGCAAGGGTGCTTTCTTTTTGACATCCTTGGTAAATGCTGGCAGACCGAGTGGCGCAAGAAGGCCTTTAAGCATCGCTGCTGCTTCTGTACTTTCATGGGTTTGTTCAATCCAAAGGCCAGAAAGTATTTGAATGCGGCTCTGTTCCGCTTCCGAGTAATCACCGAGATAGCTTTGCTTAAACTCAGTCCAATAATACGGATCGGAAACACGGACGGGTAGCGTTGAAACATTAGGGAATGTCGATTGTTCAAGCGATTCAACATCAGACAGAACGGGAATGAGCAAGCGCATCAGCAATCCTCGCTGATTTGGAGATTCAGAGGAGGTTTCGTCCCGACGGATGAGCTCAAGCACGTTAGGCGCAGTCTCTCTTGTGAACGGGTATAGCCCAACTGCGGTGTCGCCGAGATTCACTGAACCAAAAGCAGAGTGGCACTCTTCTCGAGCAGGGCAGTCTGTGCATCTGCTGGTGGTTACGTCGCTATTAGAAACTCTACGATCATTCGCGATTTGCCTTACCTGTTCTTCATCTAGACGTATCGCATTCAAGTACCGAGCAATGAATCTGGATAGATTCTCCTTGTCTTTTGACCAAGAACTAGTAGTCTCGCCATCAACCCGATAGATGAATTCAATTCGTTGCTTCTGATTGTCTCTGAGTTTAGCGAAACCAGTGTGCGTCATGCCTAGCACCGCTGTCATTGGGCACAAATCCACTCTGTCCTGTGGTTCTAGGGCATTGACGATTTCCACATCAAGTTCCGACATGGCTGAAACGTCTTCGATGAAAAGAGCCAACTGCTTGTCTAAGCGATTTAAGTCACTTCGTATCGAATCAAAGATCCCTCTCAAATTAGCACCTGACAGTCCAACCATATCTCGAATCGAATTGCCGAGTGCATCATTCAGGCATTCTGCCGCCAACTCTCGTATTGCTTTACTGTCGTCGAGTTCATCGATCAAAGAGAGCACTTCTTCTGAATTAGTGCGCTTTGTTCGATACCTATCTTTGACCAACAGATCTTCGGGCTGGAATTTCGGCGCATTCTCTCTGTCCTTGAGATCACTGGTTTGTACGAGCAACGCAATCGTTCGATCAATCACGCCTCCATCTCGACATAACCATCCGCCGAATCCCTCTGCCCTGCAGGCCTGACCGAGATGCTTGAGGCGTTTGTCAATTTTCTCACGTCCACGATCTGACCAACGTGGTCCAAGTTCGAGGGAGAGTTCGTTTGCCAACATTTGCCTTGCTGTTGCCGCGGATAGTTTCTCTAGAGCCTGCTGGACAGGATCCAAGTACTTTCGGAAGTCTTCACCTAACTGTTCTATAAGTTGTGTGAGTGCATCTTTCAGGCTACCCGAACGACGCTCGATCAGTACCGGTACGATATCCCCAAGTTCGCCATTGGCTTTGCCGTAGTCGAAGCGAAGCTTGAGCCAGTGGACCAGGTGTGACTTGCCAGTCCCTGGTTCCCCGTAAATCACGACTTGTTTATCTCTTTGACTTGAGGTCGAAATATTTCTGAATAGGTCTTCCTCAGACATTTGCCGCTTCGACTTAACATCCTGTATAAAGGACATAGGCGAATGACAAGCAAGAAAATAGTGGGTCTGCTTATCGTCGGTCTTGGCCTTAATTGAGATTGCCTTCCGTACATTCTCGTGTAGCCAGCAGATTGGGAGTTTTGTTCCAGTAGTCACTATCAGGCTCCTTTCACAAGTTCGACTTGGCTGATGCGATCGCCGATAAGTGTCTTTCCGTCACTAGGTGGACCTGCAAGTGCTATGCTCCACCCAGCGCTGTCTTTAGGACAGTGAAGGATGATCGTTTGGCTATAGTGAAGATCTACTAATGCGTGGCTTAGTCCCAAGCTACATTGCTTTGCAGACGGATCATAGCGCCGATTCGCTTGTAAAAAAATCTCCCCCCCGTCGAGTTCAGGGCACGCAGTGGCTAGAGAGGAGAGAAATGCATCTGACTCAAGTTTCTTATTCTTTGCAAAGACAATCGGCAATCTTCGTGCAATACGAAAGAACGGATTGCAATTGAATTCACCGCTTTGGTCATACCACCCCAAGCCCATGTAAGAGAACCAGCGATGGAGTCCCGTCAACTTTGTCGAATTAAACTGATTCGACTGCTCCTTGTTGTCGAAGACTTCGCGATTGAAATCTAACACCCAATCCTCTCGCGTTTTTCCAAATGCGTTCTGATCACGACCAAGCATAAAGCTATAAAAAAGCGAGAAATAGGGCTCTACGCCGATTGATCCCAGCACCATCTCATCTAAAGCCGCCTTCAGGGATTCGCCGACTGGGAGTTTACCAGTCAGTTCCTTTGCGGGAGCGATGGTTTTGTCGTCTCCCTCGAGAACGAGCTTCAACTCCATAGCCGCCTTCAATGCCTCCAGTGACTGAGTTTGGTTCGGGGTCACGGATGGCGGTTGGAAGATGTCTTTCACAGCATCGCGTGTAAAGCTCCTTTTCGCCGCATATGTCCTGACAAAACTCAGGATGCTTTCTAAGTGTAGCGGTGTTACGGGTTGATCTGTAAACATTGTCTTTGCCTAATTCAATAAACTCAAGTGGGAATAATAGTCGACACTTCCCACAGTTCCCTCGAGAAGGTACCGTATGTTGTGGAATTGCAGGTCGCCGCAAAGGACGTGTGTAACTTGGTGAGCACCAGAAATCGTAACTGAATCTATAGTCGGTATCTCTGTGTGAAACACGACCAAAGGCTCGCTTCGTAAGAGCTCAATGCCGTCTTCAATCGCATCTAAGCGGAACAGATCCTTGTTGTCTAAAGCGATACTGAATAGCTCTATAAGCTCGGCAAACACTTTTGGACTGCAAGCAAACCGGCGGATACCTGATTCATGAAGTTTACGAACAGCGCTAACGAAAGCGCGTTTGCTGCCGGTAATCGGGTGCTCGCAATTCTCAACAACTCTCACATTTCTGGAATGCGTTCGCAGATCGTATTCGAATACTGGCGCTATTCTGGGGTCACGGCCCTCATTACGGCACCACCTGCAACCTCCACAGCATCTGTAAGTATCCTCGCCGAATATCCTCTTAAGGATCATGCTGATGCAACGATTGGCGGACAAATAATCAAGCAAGCTTTCAAATCCCTGGCCTGCGGAAGCACCTTCGGCCATACGCTGGTCTTTGATGGAATCGCTCATTTTAGGCGAGTCTGGATTAAATCCATCCAATAGCTTTATGGTAATAAACTCCTGTATTTCTCCGACCTCTTTTGAAAGCTCTGCATCGAAGGAAAGGTCTTGAATTTCGATTTGGTGCGCTCTTGCGAGTTGCAAAAGCAGGCGTTTATTCCACCTAATGTTCTCTTGGTAAGTTCTGTCGAAAAGCAACTCTGGTCTTTTCGAATTCAAACGTATTTTCCATCGGTGTTCATCGATGTTAACTTCTTCCCGAGTCTCCCACATCGATTGCCAGCGCTCTTGCAACAATTCCAAGCTCATGAGTTTAGGTTTCATACCTTTTGCAACACTGATATCCTTCTCTGTTGGTATCAGTATGGAAATTGCACTGTATCCATCTCTGCCGCCGCGTCCAACCTCCTGGTAGTAACGATTGAGATCTTCGGGAAAACAACAGTGAATCACGGAACGAACATCTTGCTTGTCGACCCCTAGGCCGAATGCCGAGGTTGCTACCATTAGGTCGATTTGATCGAAACGCCACTTGTCTAAAAGGTGTTTACGGTCAACGGCATTAGTCTTACCTGTGAAACACCCTACTCGACGGAATCCCAGTGACTTAACGAAAGCGAATATCTCCTCGGCGACCTCAACCTCGGTCGAATACACGATTGCTGGTCTTGGCAAGTGCCAAAGACAATCCTCCAGCGCGAGTCGTTGTTGATTGTGGAAACTAAAGCGACGATCGTAGTACGAGATCTCTGGTCGCAGGCTGTGGAAACAGAACTCGTTCAGTTTGCAATCGTCGTCTGAAAACAACTTCAGAACTTCCGACTTCTGTTCTGGTGTGATGGTTGCAGTGAAGAGAAATGTTCGCAACTCTCCTTTTGTGTCAGCCATCCATTTCTTTCTTAACCCTGAAAGGAGCTGGAAATCCACACGAAAGTACATTCCCCAGGAACTAACGACGTGAGCCTCATCGACGACTAGATTCTGCAGAACTCCGCAACGAGCTGCATTGTCCAAGCAACTATTGAGTCGACCTGATACACAGGCTTCAGGCGACGTAAACACTAATCGTGTTCTGCCTTCATTGATCAAATCGATCACCTGCGTTGGATCGGCATCACCGCCTTGCGAAGCAAAATATTGCGGATTCACATCAGGCCTCTGAGCAAAGACCTCCTCAGCATGCAGGCACTGATCCATGGCTAGTGCGACGGTAGGAACAACGACAACTGTCAGCCCTCCAGAGAAAATGGGGAGCAATTGGAAACAAAGGCTCTTACCCATGCCTGTTGGCAAGACGACCAACGTCGTGGACCCTTTCTCAGCACTCACCGTTGTCCACGCACCTTCTTTCTGCGCAAGAGACTTCCAGTCTCGAAACCCATCGAGTTCGCCGTTTGCGCTTCGTTGCTGCAAACTTCGAAGATAGTGCTCTGCGCTCAAGCGGCGAACGTCCTGGCGATACGTTGGCGCTTGGTCGATACCTTCGTCCGGGAGATGGTCATCTGCGAGCCAAGCGGGCTTGAACGGACGTGCGTTGATAATACCCGATGCATCTATACTGACTGAGCATTTCTCGAGTAGTTGTTTGAATTCGATGGGCACGTTGGGAACATGAACACCCTCAAGCCCCCAACGAATCGCTTGACGAAATAGCACCGCCTCGTCAGCACCAAGTATCCCGTGGTCTTGCCAACTCAGAAGGAAGCGCCACGCCGCCGCGTCAATTGGATGATCCAAATTGAGCGGCTTAGGAGATGCGGAATCTGCGGGTGACCCCTGGGAAAAAGATCCGCGAATGAGTTGGACCCTATCCATTCTTGAGCCTTTCGTTAATTCCCATGTTCAACGAAAGAAAACCAATCGCATCAAGTTCTAAGTCCCAATCTGATATTGCATCCCGGAGGTCCATGAGCGGCTGAATGTACTTTGAATCGGCATCAATATGACGCACGTTTGCGATTTGCGATTCTAGAACGGAGATGACTTCGCCAACGATGGGCGTTACAAACTGAGCACAGGATTGGTGGGCATAACTCTTCGCGACAGTGCAATTTTCCTCGACCGTTGATTGCCAGTCGGGAGATTTGAGTGAGCTTGCAACTAAGGTTGCTAATTGGTTGGCACGATGCCCCGTGAAGTTGCGCCATAGCTTATCTTTATCGTCGTGCCTTAGGCTTTGGCGAATGGCCAGAAGATAGTCTGCGTCTTCCACAATCGTGCCTTTGAGGCCACAGAACACGTGGACAGGACGGAAATTGAAATACTGGCGCGCTCTGTTTTGCAATCCGAGATTTGAGCCCAGCGCCGCTAGGTTGGGTCTTGCATGGAAGACGTACTCAAAACCAGCCCATTTCTTTTCAATGTCGGGTTTCGTAATCTCAATTGCATACGTTCTTCCAATCGCCTCAACGTGGAGGGAGTGGTAGATCGCTTCGAACAAAGGGTTACCAAGTACGAAATACTCCAGGTCAATTCGCTGTTGGGCGATTGCCCGTCTGAAAGTGCCTTTAAAGACCCGATTAGCTAGTTGGCTCGTGAACTCATTTCTGATCTGGTGAATGCGGTCTCCATCGAAACTCCAAATCCCCTCTGGGAATACCGAATCCGAAATGGGTTTTGCTCGATTCGCAACCATTTCGAAGAAGTGGAGGAACGCGCCCTCTAACTCTTGCTCGCTTTCCTCACTCGAGCGAACTCGCAGGAATCCCTCTGCCGCTTTCCGATCAAAAGACGCTTCGTCTAGAACAGCGTCACTTTCATCACGCTCTCGCTCGGTTTCGACAACTTCTCTAACTTCCGTAACGATTCCTTCAACACCCTCCCTGCCATCCTGCAGTGCCTTGGCAACCATTTGCGATTCTACAGAGCGTAGAGCAAACTCAAGTCCGCTTATCGAGCAAGTAAAGATCCCAAGTCCATCACGTAGACACTGGAACAGGCCACTCTCAACAGAAGTCTTATCATAGATTACGATCGATTTGACATGGCTGAGTTTGCGTCCAAGACGATCCAGTCGGCCGATTCTTTGCTCAACACGACTTGCGTTCCAAGGAAGGTCGTAGTGAATGAGTATGTCAGCAAACTGAAAATTCCTCCCTTCGCCACCACTCTCATCTGAAACTAAGATCCATGTCTCAGGCTTGTCTCGAAAACGCTGAACATTCGCCTCTTTCTCTTCACGCTGAAGTTCTGTTAGGAACTCGACAACTGCTTCACTGCCTAGTTTGTCTCTTATTGCTGATGTGAGCATTGTAGCGACCCCCGGGTAGCCGCAGAAAACGAGGACCTTTTGGTTTTTCGTTCTGAGAGACTTAAGTGTCGACAGCAGTACGTTTAGGCGAGTATTGCTCGCAGGGTCTCGCGTCCATTTCTTGCTTGCAGAGATTGCATGAACGAGCGCATCAGCATCGACGCATGGCTTTATCGACCTGCATAGCAATTCTGTGAAAGTCGCCCACGAAGTATGGCCACTCAAATACCCAAGTCGCAGAAACTCACGTCCGTTCTGGTTGACAGGTCCCGCCTCTGCATTATCTAGCGTTTGTAAAAGATCGTAAATTGCTTGAGGATGCAAAATACTTTGCCAAGTCGTAACCGCGAATACTTCCAAAATCTCAGGATCAACTTGATTCGACCGCAGAGTTCGAAGAAGTTCGTTGACCGATATACCTACCTCGTATTCGAGTTGGTCAGACTCGTAGCCAAAGTCTTCAACCTCGCGTTTGATTTCAGCAATCTGTTCGTCTTCGATCAGTCTTTGCCTTCGATTTCGCAGAATACGACGGTTGATTCGAAAGTTTTCGGCAATGTGACGCAGGATTAAATTAGCAGTTACGACCATTTCCTCTTCACACTGACCGGCCATGGATTGGATAGAGTTGGCAACCCACTCGTCATCTTTAACGACGTCGACACAGGCAATTTCTTGAAGATTCTCAAGAACTTCTTCTTGCGAAAACTCTCCTGAACTAAGACCATCGATGCGCTTTCGCAGTAGCCGAAGCTTTCTGCCAATTGACCTTTGGTTATCGAAGAGTTGCCCAAAACTATCAGTATCGAAACTCCCGGCGTATCGCTTTGGCTCTAGCAGGGTTAGCAACTTAAGGAATTCGTCCTCTCTACGCTTGGCCGGAATAGCACTGAGGAGCAAGATTGATGGGGTTACAAGCGATAAGCCATGTACAAAGTCGTAGAGAGGTTGGGATGTAAGCAGGTGATGCACTTCGTCGACGACTACTAAATCCCATTGTTCGGAAAGTAGTTTTTCCGAGTGTCGCAAACCTGCGTCTACAATTGACGCAATGAGTCGTTGTGTCCTTGGGAGTTCTGAGAGATCCGGCTTCATCATTTCAAGCATCCGGAACACGTTTCCCGAGAACTTAGCGTAGATCTCACAAAGCCATTGCTGCGTCAATGCGCCGGGACATAGAATCAGGATGCGAGCATCAGGCTTGCTAATAAGCAAGTCGTGAATGACGATGCCTGCTTCGATTGTCTTCCCAAGACCGACTTCGTCAGCCAGTAGATATCGCCTCGATTCATCCAGCAGGACAACCCCAGCGACGTAGGCTTGGTGAGGCCTAAGGTCGATTCGACTCGAAAGCAGAGCTCGTAAACCATTCCCGGTCTTGAGTTGCTTTTGAATGGCTGCAAGTAAGTTTTCCCTGGGAGCGAACAGCGCATAGCTTCCTGGGTCTTCGTTCTGAAATTTTTCAAAGATACTTTGTGCCGCAAGAATACCTGTAGGTAATAACTTGTCTTCAGATACCGATGTCTGCAAGCCATCTTCTTTGAAGGTGACGAGATAGGATCGCAATGATGTTTCTTGGTCTTTCGCCAATGCTTTTTCGACGATGCAACACCTACCATTGAAATCGCAGATGCTTTTTATGGGCAATGAATAGTGCTTGAGCTCGTTTAAATCAAAAGCATCTCGCTCAAACAACGCCTTCTCGCCAGATTCCAGGAAACTTACGTTTAAATACGGCCCTATAGCCTCAATGACTTTACCGATCCCGCGATGCGTGTGTTTAACCAACATGCCTTTCATTTCATACTCCCAGCATTACTCGCTGATACAGACGACAATCAAGACCGTTCGCAAATTCAAATACTTCATGCGGAGGAATAATACACTTAAAAAGTGCAAACCAGAAGTCAGCAATCCTGCCACCACCAATTTCCCTGCGGTTGATTTCCTGAGTCTGGGGTTCCCGGTACTGAAGGTTGATTTCGCGTTTCTAGCAATACTGTTGGTCTCTCATGGTAAAAAACACATTTGTCACCGCGCAGCCTGACGGGATTATACACCAATTTACGATCCTCTATTGTTTGATCCATCGCTTTAACAATCCGCTAAGGTGCAAGAGATCGTTTCACAAAGCAGGAAAAATCCAATATCTAGTACTAGTCCATGATCCTGCCCTCGCTACGTTCTCTACCCTCGCGATCTAAGTACTCGGCAAGTCGCCAGTCGATGAGCTCGCGGACTTGCATTCGGAAACTTGGATCACTCACTAACCCCTCACTCCCTACCCAACGAAACTCCCCGTTCACATACTCGAAATAGACTCGGCCCTGCCCTGCCCCTTCCCCTGTCCA
>Ga0208225_1000240_pt1 | contig 14682 bp, 8 predicted proteins | sample LakMenEpi15Jun10_FD_150701 | JGI IMG/M metagenome (GOLD analysis project Ga0208225, IMG submission 150701) | Freshwater microbial communities from Lake Mendota, WI - 15JUN2010 deep hole epilimnion (SPAdes) | ecosystem: Environmental > Aquatic > Freshwater > Lake > Epilimnion/Euphotic zone ... | reverse complement strand
CTCAATGTGCAAATCCTTTGTGCCACCTTCAAGCAAACAACGCAAGAGAATCTCAAGCTTCTGCTCAAAATCCCTTCGCCTGCTGTATTTTAGCAGGCCGAGAATACTTTGCAAAAAAGCCTCCCCGGCCAGCGATTCGTCCGGAATCTGCCCCAGGTCCAGCACAGGATAAGCTAACCGAACACCATACTGGAATAAATTTCTAGGACCTCCTACCAGGTCTTCAAGGCTCAGCGGGGATGACCAAGCCTCCTGGCCATGGTACACCACAAGTGGAAACACTGGACACAAAGGCTGTCCTCTTCGCAATTGCTGCTCCCAGATCCGAACGATGTATCTGAGCAACTGAAAACATGTCATCGGATCCGACTGGCTCTTGTGCTCCAGTAGCAAGTAAACTTGCCCGTTGCCCCTTTTTCCATCAAGGTCTGCAAGCTGCACCCAATAGAGCAGATCCGAGTAACACTCTCGCAATTCCTCATCGATAAAGGTGTCTTTTTGGAGCTTGAGTGAATCCAGATCCATCGCCGCCACCAAATCCGCAGGAAGGTGCGTTTGGATCAAATCCCTGGCGGCTTGCGTATGCGAAAGCGCGTAGTGAAACAAATTGTTGTGCGGAGTGGGAAGCTTCGAGTCGTCTATAGCTTCCGATTTTACGAATCAGTGCATTTTACGGCCGATTTTGGTCAAAAATCTTTCATTTGAGTTTTTTTGATGACGCCGGATCGACGTTGCATGTCAGGACTCATGCAGCAATCGCTTTTCGACCTGACTTGAACCACAGTACCCATGAACGCGGGGTGAGCCCCCTGTTTCCCTATTAAGCAATCATTCCCCGCGCCCAATTGCGCAGGGTATCCCTATTTTTACAAGAGCTATTTGCCCGTGCGCAGTTCCGCTCGCACTCGCCGCCGAGCAACCTTCACGTTGGCCGTATCGGCCTTGTCCAGCCGCTCTTGCTCGCTGTACTCGCGCACCGCATGACGATGCGCCGCCTTTGATCGACGCTGGCAGCAACTTTTCGATCTTGGCTGTCCCCGGGACATTCGTGTTTTAGATTGCTCGGGGTTTGTTTCCTATTTCTTTTTAACCTTCCTCTTTGGGCCCGTCGCCGAATAGATGATTGACCTCCGCGTCACACCAACTTGTTTGTACAGACAGGGTTCGTCTTACCTCGCGAACAACAAGACTAATCTCCGGGCGGGTAAGCAGCAGTCTTTTGAGTTTAATAAGAAAATCGACTGGCAGATCAACCGTGATGTTATTTCCAGTACGAACGCAATGAAGTTCAATGGGCAGTCGGGTAGCATCGGTACCCACGATCTGCTCGGCTGTGGGTAGGGCATGGACTCTTAACCGATCATGCGTCTTGAGGTGGATCGCGGGGAGTTCGAACGTAACTTGAATCGGCTTTTGTGGCTTATAGGGCTTTTGGATTATTTGAGAGACACGTTGGCTGCGATTCTGCCTGAATTCTTCATAGCGTTTATCAAGTTCCTTTTTTGAAGTAAGCTCCACGCCAACTAGCCAGCCATCATTTGATTTAGCCGCGAGCCGTGCCGAGTACATGCCATGCGTGGTGATATTTCTTACAATGGGCAGGACATACTCTGCAGGGACGCTCCCTAAGGGAGTGTTCGGCCGATCGTAATGGGTATCATACGGAGGATAAATCAACACATGATTCGGACGGCTCGGGTTGATCCAGAATTTCAGATTGGATCCTACGACTGAGTAATCCGGATCGATATCTAGCCGCGGAAAATCGACTTGGAATTCGAACCGAGAGATCGGTTGTTCCTCGCTTTCGCTTCGTTTCATTTCATTGGTGTAGTAGTCCAGCATCACGCACACATTTGCTACGTGATCGCCATGGGATCGGTATCCGGTAATTTTTGCTTTACAAGATACTTCGATCCGATCGAAACCAAGTCGTTTACCCTTGTTCGTAAGTTTTGTCGCAGTGTGTCGGTTCAAATGGCCGACTTTGAGTCCTGAGATATCGATAGCGATTGCGTTGCAATCGTGGGGATTAGACGGTTCGGATCGCAGCGTTGCATTTGCGTAATACTCCGCCGTTTCCGCCGTCGATTCCAATGCGGCCGATTCTTCAAATCGATCGCGTAAGAGTTGAAGTATTGCAGCTTGGTAGTAGTTCTTCCCTGCAACTTCGAACAAATACAAGCCGGGTCCATCCAGTGTTGTGCGAAGTACTCGTTCTGGCATGTGGAGCGTATTATTTGGGGGGATTGCGTCAGCGAACATTTCTGAATTCCATCTTACGGCGTACTCTGTAAGCGTACAAGCACGATGGGTAGAGTTATTGAAGCTCAAGGGTGCGCGGGTCGAACAGGTTTTTGCCGAGTTGATTCGCTATGATGGTTTGCGGCTCGGCGAGTATGAATATCGGTAGTAAGCGATGTCCCCTGTTTCTTGTCCCCTGCGTCATTCCCAAAGCCCGGAGGGCGACACTTCTCTGCCGGTGTGCATAAGTCACCGGATGTCGAACCGCGCAGGGGCCGTCTCCAAGTTTCTATCGCGAAAGAGATGGATGCAGAGAAAATCGTGCAGGAGCTGTCCCTTTATTTTTTCATAACACTTGGCTTTTGCTGGGGGTGTTCTATCCGCCACAGCAGACAGGTCTTATGCAGCAATCGCTTTTCGACCTGACTTGAACCACAGCACCGATTGGCGCGGGTTGTGCCCCCTGTTTTTTCATTACATTCGCAACCATTAGGATGCATTGAAAGTGTTCATCAGTGATGGAGCGTTGCCGATCGATAACAATCAGGTCGAGCGCTTGATGAAGCGCGTAGCGATAGGTCGCAAGAACTGGTTGTTCATCGGGAGCCTGCGAGCGGGGATCCGCAATGCGAGCTTGATGTCGCTTGTTGCAAGCGAGCTGAGGATGGATCTGGATGTAGGCTTGTACTTAGAGAGTGTCGTTACACACATGACGCGGGGAACGGCCAAGATCGAAGAGTTGCTACCGGATCGCTGGAAGGCGGCGCATCCTCATGCAGTGCGCGAGTACCGCGAGCAAGAGCGGTGGGATAAGGCCGATACGGCCATCGTGCAAGCTGCTCGGCGGCGAGTGCGAGCGGAACTGCGCAAGGGCAAATAGCTCTTCGAAACAATCTATAGCGCCGAGGGTCAATGATGCGCCGGTTCCTGCGCGTGCCCCTTGTCGCAGCGCTGGCCCCTCCGGGGCCAGCGCCACTGGATGGCATCGGTTGCTAGCGATATCCTGGCCCGCTGGGCGGCAAACCGTCAAAGCTGATCATCGCGATAACCAACCCCAATCAACCCCGGCAAGCCTGAGCTCCAATAAATCCCTATCGAGCCCGTGTACGCCTACGATATTGCAGCATCGAAAATTTCAAAATAGCTGTACTGTTTTACTGCGGTGGATTGGATCTTTACCCACGAAAATGCCGGATGGACCAAAATATTGGTACATTCAGCATTATTGATCCAATGACGAGGGGTCTATCCCATGTTTTTAGGCGGTTCAACGACTATTTCGCAGTGGGATGATCCAGTTCGGAAATCGCCGCGCGCCATCCCAAATCGCGTTATCTTCAACGGGCTGTTAGAGAGGTAAGTTGCATTGCAATAGTAGCGACGTGAATTTCGATTCTGCTTCGCTGGTGTTGGGTGAAATGGTCTTTAACCCCTTTACTGTACCAAGCGTCAACTGCAATTGTCGCATAATCTGATATGCGAGAAACCAACTCTGCGACCGATAATCCCATACAATCAACAAAACATTGGAATCTCGACGCGGTGATATTGTCAAAGCGTTTTGAGCCTCCTAATTCTAAAGCAAGTTCTTTGCTGTTTAGATACGCAACGGTAGCGACAATGTCATACGACGGAGAGAGTGTAGCCGATCGGCCATCCTCATATAGGATAGAAAAGTTCTTTAGGTGCGCATCTCCGTTGCCGCAACAGATATTGAACACGACTACTCTCAAGAACTCATCAAGTTTTTGAGGAGCCACCCAATATAGAATTCTTGCAATCTCATCATAACTTCCTCGATACTGCTCGTATCCAGACGGACGATCCAAGATCTGAGCGAAATCTTCCATGTGAATTCGATGTGTGTTACACCTATCAAATCGCTGACAAAGAAACACTTCGCCATTTCCAACGGGCATATTCTCCGGAACGCGGTCAAAGTCTCCAGTGCTTCGCAACTCAAATTGTGGAATTGTCAGTCCTGCTAGTTTAGCCCAATTCATCGAAGCGAACTCGCACCGCGGCAGACCAGGATATTCTGGCGAATCGAACTTCGCGATGTATTCTACCCCACTGGCGGAAGCACTGGTCGTAAGACCTTTACCTTGGGATCTAGCAGAAAGCTTCCACTGAACACCAGCTAATGAAAAGCGAAACGCAGCGTCACTCTGTGGTTCCTCTGCTCTTAATTGTTTAGGCGACCGCCTTTCAATCAGTGATTTTGCTGGGAGCAAAACTACAGCCCCTGGAAGTTGTTGGCCAAGAAAAGCAAGCAATTCAAAGCTATTGCTCTCATCGATTCCTAGGTGCCTTGCCCTCCATTTTCGCATCGCTCCTTGCGGCAAGAGATGTTCGAACCAACCAAAGGGACCTCCAACATGTATCTGACGGGGCATTCTATCTTCGAACAGTTGCCCAAGAACCGGGCGCGAATCGATATGTGATTCCAGGTAGCTCTCTGAAAATGTAAAGACCTCACTTTCATCCTCGAAGTGTTCCAAAAGACCGACCTGGATATCGCCAAGGTATACGGAAAGTGCATTCATTTCGCTAGGGTCCCAAGTCTGCCAGACTTCGCACCTTCCGCAATAGTTCTTATCGATGGACGCAGGTCTGCTTCGTCCCCGATACGATCATTTACAAAACTCTGAAAGTAGCTTTGCAAGATACTTCGTCGCTGCTTACGAAACTGTCTGGTGTCGCCAGCGATGAGAAACTCAATAGATGTTCGATCGAGTAAGTGAGACTCAAGAATGGAACCGTCGATTTCATCTGCGAGTAGTTTTTCCTTTCTTAACCCTGAAAGTCGTATTACGACGTCTGTCCCAAGCTTAGCTTTATCGACGAGTGGCAGCAATAATTTTTCAACATTGAACGGTTCAGAGTCTTTATTCTCGCTCTGTTCTCCTTGGTTTTCGATTTGTGCCTCTTCATCGTCTAAGCAGCGGAAAAGATCGTTCTCTACTTCTTCATACGGTTTCGTTCGCGGTTCAGGTATCCTCGGCTTTGCAGCAAGCAGGCCCAGAACGAATACCTTACCTGACGCACGATTCATTGAAATCGGTTTGTCGAATTCCGCAATCGGATTGTTTGGGAATGCAGCGGCTTGAATTGGAGAAATCGCCGTAAGAAGACTCGCAAGTGCATCATCTGGTTTTTCATATGCCAGTGTCTGTTTAAGAAGACGGTTGATATAAGCATCGGTCACATCATGGTGCTCACCAGATAGCGCACCATGCCAAATCCACTTTGCAGCGAGCCTGTCAACTCGGCTATCATCACAGGCGAAGCGATCATAAAACGCACTCAGGAAGATAAGAGGCATTCGATAGGGTAGTAGCTTCCAATGTGGAATACCTGCAGCGTTTTGAATTGTGTAAATTGCTTTACGAATTGCTTTTTCCGTTCTAGTAATCGACGTGTCCGCTACGACCTCGGGTGATTCCAGCGACACTTTTGCTGTAATTCCGCACGTCGATCGCACGCAACGTAAAAAAAGGTCGGCGTCTATTTCCCCAAATCCCAAATCTGTAAGCCTTGCAACAGCAGTCCGAATTGGCTTGTCCCCTTCTTTTCCATAACGCGCCTCGAAGATCTCATGCTCGCGCATACCAACACCAGCTGTGTTGACTCGAGTGAAAATCAGACGTACAAGGCTTTCATTGGCGCCTTCGACGATGTACGCAGGCACTTGGTACTCGCGAATAGCTTTTCCCAATTCAAGAGCTCGGTCAACAAGTTCGGGATTGCTATCGCCATATGGCCAACCACGTATCCACTTAAGAAGGTCGACTGAGTTACAAAGTACATTCAGTGGTATCCACCCAGGCGGCACGCTCTTTCGGCTCAATCGAACGAACTCTTCGTTTTCTAGGTCGTACCAAGTTGCCCAAAAGTCGCCTTTGGGAACCGAGTCAGTCCGTAAAAGACAGGCAACTAGGGCGGTAATCCGCTGCTGGCCATCAATAACCCATAGGGCGTTATGTTGTTCGTGAGCGGAAATGACGTGAGGACCGAAATGGAGGTCCGCACTAGGAGCGTGATCGCGCGATAAAAGGAGATCTCCGACAGGGAAGCCACGCCGAATTGAGTCAAAGTACTCTATAACCTGTTTCGACCGCCAGCGTAGCGGCCGTTGAAACTTGGGGATACGAAGTTTTCCATCGGACGCCTGCTGCAAAAGTTGCTCTACGCTAAACCCTCTTGCTTCGGGTCGGCGATTCAGTATTTTCTCGTTTAACATGGCGCCTAGCGTTTCGATTTATGCGTGGTAACGCCCATTTTGACACATGTGCAAATGACGCTGACATGATGTCGCATGAATAGGAGCATCATACCATAATCCGTGCCTGCAAGCGAACCTCCCGTCGCGAAATCATTGCAGGGAAGTCGTAATCGTACACGACCCTAGTGGACTTTTCCTAATCGCATGGGGCTTGTACAGGTAGATACAAGGTGCGTTCTTGTTTCTATCCCAACTCTCTCCAAGGAGCCGCTGGATGTCCCGCGTATTTTCTTCCAAAGCTGCCCAACTATGGGCCAAACGCATCGCACAGTGCCAGCGATCCAATCTTCCCGACGCTCAGTTCTTGCGGTCGATTGATTGTTCTCTGAGGTGCGTCTACCTGTGGAACCGCAAACTCGCAGCATCCCCCAAAAAACGCCGCTTCCTGCGAACTCTAACCTCTGATCACACCCCAAACTCGATCGAGGACAACTCGGTGACAGACCCCGTCCGGTTAAGGGAGCAAACAGAAAAGGGGAAAATAGGCGAAGCCCCTAATCACAATCGATTTCCGCTGATCGAATGGACCGTCGACGACGCAAACAAAGCAAGCATTCCCCAAGCCAACCGCGCAAGGTCTGTCCCCTGTTTTTTCCAATTATTCTGATCGACGCTTACCAACGTCTAACTGACGAGGCTTATTTTAAACCAGAAATGGATCAAGGACATTCGATTTTTTATAAGTTGTGGTATCCTGAACTGACAGGTCGATTTGTACAATATGAGCAAACTTACAGGAATGGGGATCGTAACCGACCAATTCACATTTGCTTTCGAGCTCTTTAATAATACGCTCCCAATACAATTCGAAATATTCAGAGCATTTGTCTGTGCCCTTGGCGGTAAGTCCACCAAGTATGAAAATACTGCTCTTTCTATTGAATCTACGAAAATAGAAACTACAGTCAGCGTTTTGACCTGGTGGCGACAACCACGCCCGTCGTTTTTGATCCCATAGAACTGCTTTTTCGCCATCCGTAACCACCTCCGATTCAGCATTATTCGATTTTCCCAGGGGAGTATATGAGGTCGCTTGCAAAGTAGCTTTTCTTACGATTATCGCCGCATTATCACTGCTCGTTGTCATGGGCTGGATAAAAGCCAGTCCTTCATCATTATCATGCATTTCGCAATAGTTACTAACCATAGTCAGCAGATTTGAATACAGGCCTATACAAACGTAATGACCTTCTAACTCATCCATCCATTGTTTGAATGCTTTTTCATCCATTTTCTTGTCGAACGAATCATCTGTGATAAAGTCTTTAGGATGCTTCAAATCCCATTTAATTTCCCGATCCTGAAACATCTGTGTTATTCGCCTAAAGGCCTTAATGTCCTCAACCGCACACAATCTTTCAATTCCAAGCCCTAGCCGATTCCTTGCACCAATTATCTCCGCTACTTTCCCCTCTGAAACTTGCACGTTAACCTCTCCATCGTCTTGAGAATAGATTAATCCATAATCTGGAAGTACAATACTGATCTTTCCATCAAATCCAAATTCATGCTCATCAATTCCAAGTAGGTAAAGAAGTTGCTTGCGGTTATCGTATCGTTCTCGATATGTCCTCCACATTTCCAATACTTGGTATAACGCTGCTGCGACAAGCGACGCAGCTACGCCAGTCACCCCGTCAACAATACCAGAGGTTAAACCAAAGTCGCGATTCATCTGCTCTTTAAAGACCTGCATGACTACAATCATTGCGGATGAGACGCCCAAAAGAATAAATGGAATCCTCGGTCTATTCCCTGCAGTTAACGAGAACACACGCGATATAGTCCGGAGCTCCCCAATACCTAGTATGACGTGAAGCAGCGCATATAAAAGACCTAGGGATGCTAAGAGGAGTAGTAATTCCTTAGCTCCCATCGCATGCCAAAAGCTTATCAGAAAAACTAGCGTACATACCACTGCTAGTATGTAGGTTTCTCCAGGTATAGTTCGAATAACTTTATTTAAAACTGAAACCTTTCTACCTATGAGAAGACTTAATACTTTCCACGTGCTCAATTTGCTAAACACTACTTTTTCTGCTTCTCTAGTATTTAAATCGATTTTGCTATACCGAGAAAGCATTGAATTAATAGGGCTCATCCAGCCGTTTTTTGCTTTTTTGTGATGCTCTATTGATTTTGATGTTGTTTGAGAGGTATCCGTGTCGTCTGATGACGCAACCGTTTGTTCCACATTATTTGTTATCGGTTGCGAACCATCCGAGGGGTTAGTGCCAGCAGCGTTTTTTAATCGAGCGTCTTCTTTCATTTTCCATCCTAGGTTGTTGGGTCGCGAATCTGTAAACTAAGGAATTTCAGGACAGAGGCATTACAATAGCTTCACAAACGTCGTTATTATCTTAGTCGGCGTTGCGATGTCAACAGAGCGGAACTTTGAATATATTGGCTTGGTTCGCCTTTGGTTCACCGGCAAGTGGAATCCTCCGGCACATAGCTAACGCTTTACATGGTTACCGGGCAGCGAAGACTTAATGCATACGGCCAAAGCCGGAATGGAGGAGAGCAGACCCAAGTAAAGGGCCAAGTTAGATTTTGATCTTGGACTTCACCACTCCCCGATTTCACCTCTTTCGATCCCTATTTTCCGAGAGGATCCTATTAGTGTAGTTGATCCCAGGCTGCTAGGCAACGTGTTTCCATACAACCCGTTTCTATTGATGTACCCTGAGAATCGTTTCAAGCTTGCGAACCCCTTCTTTTCCAATATCCTCGCTGAAGCCTGCGTGTTAATCGTTCGGCGAAATGTATCCAATCGTATTATTTCATCGGATGGCCTTGTACCAATGGACATTCCCAATCTCAGTTGGCTTTACGAGCATCGTCAATGCTCGACTACGGTGTGATCCGAATGCGATCTCGCAAGCCTAGCAGACGACTGCGTCGAACCCTGCACTGAACATGTCGGAAAACCTATGACAACCCACCACGAGAACCCAGGTCCGAGATTCGTTCATGATTCCAATGTTGCCGCGATGTCTCACACACCGCTGGTCATCTCGTGAACAATCGCGTCGAGCAAATTTGATGCTTTCTCGCGCGAGGCTGCTTGCTGACGCTCCAATTCGTCTACCAATGCCATGAGCTGATCCACCTTGGCGACAATGCGGTGCTGTTCGGCAAGAGGGGGGAGGGGAACACGAGTCAATCTAATCATTCCTCCGCTGAGATTTGGTTGTGCAGCACCTGCAGCCCGTTCTCGCAGTTCATCGTACTTTTTCAGAAAAAACAGCCTAATATAATCCCGGACAGACTTTCCAGACTCAAAGAACTCAAGAACTGCACACGCTTGGTTGGTCGTTGCGTCAAACATTAACTGACCCACCTGGCCTCTGGTTTTTCCCTGTCCGTAAAGCGCTATAACCAAGCTACCTTTGGGATAAATACGAAGGTTGTAGTCTTTTAATGCTTTGCGAGTCACGAATTGATCTGGTTCGTTGATGAAATAATTGTTTGTTGCTGCGCTTGTGACCCAGGGAATGTCTCCATTCGCATAGTAGTCTTTTTCGGATTTCAATGGCGTACTGCCTGTGCCGATGCTTGTTATCTCCTCTATTCGTGTCCAAGCCCAACCATGAGGCAATTCTCCGTCTATTTGGTCAATGTCTCTCGTCGTGTGTGAGTTTGAAGATCGCATTAGCTTCCCATTCACCAACGCTGACTTCTCAGTGATAATTCGCTCGATCAGAACATCCGCCGGTTCGTTCTCTGGATCCTGTGGGACGAGTTTGCCTTGGACGGCCAGCGTTAGGATCGATTTGCGTAACTCCGAAGGTGGGATGTCGTAGGAGTTGTGAAACAAATAGCCAAGATTCTCGCTCGTAGGGGACTCGGAAAATCGCGAAAGCGATGAGCGAATAAGTACCGACTTCCGCAATTCTCGCTCCTGCTGCTGTGCCTCCAACACGTCGCACAACCCCATCAACTCATCCACCTTGGCCACTATACGCTTTTGCTCAGCAAGAGGTGGGAGGGGGATCTGAAGTTTCTTTAAAGCATCTGTATTTACTGCAGCTTGATTTATCCATCGAGTGCAAATCCGAGAGAAGTAGCCTTTATTCCGAAGTTGAGTTAAATAATAAACGAAAAATGCCGGAAACGTGTCGTCGTATAGTTTGATTCTTGTAATGTGGTTGCTAAACGCGAAATTGTAATCCTTGTCTACCAGACAAGTTTTGCCAACAAGATCTTGGCTGTTCGTATTGTTGAAAAGCACATCACCTGCCGATAGCGACGATTTCCTCGGATCTATCATATTGGTATTAACGCGTACCAATAGATCGAAGTTCATATTTCCTTCTGTTGATATGTTGTGAGTACGGAGATGTACATATCCATGCTCATCCTGATGGTTACGCGAACATGCGAATCCGGGGGTAATAGAAGTAGCAATTTCTTCGACCGTTTTCGTTGTCCAGTGCCCTGAAACATTGTCGTTGTGATAACCGTTGTCTGACAGTTTTCCGCAGAATGCAAGTTCCAGCACCAGTTCCCGCATCCTGTCCACCGCGCCGGGGGCATCGGCGATCAATGCAAACTTTTCGAAGAACCAATCGTTACTCATGAAGTCCCTCGCGAAGTCGCGGACAAGGCCTGGTGCAACTCCTCTCTCAATCTTGCTCGCGTCTGAGCGATCTGCTCAAGCAACTTCTCATACTCTGGCAACAAATGCTCGACATCCCCAGGGCCCTCGTCCGTCCGGTTGGGGTTCTTCAAATCCAAGTTGTAATTCCCGGACTTGATCGCATCGATCGACACCCGCCATGCGACCTCGCTCTCCTGCCGCTTGCTGTAATACCCTGCCTTGTCGGGCTTGCCCCACCACTTCTTCTCGGCCTCAAACTCCTCAATCCGGATCGGCTTGGTCTTGTTGTAACTCTTAGCACCCGCCGGATAAGGATGCTCGTAATACCAAACCTCCTTGGTCGGGGTCCCCTTGCTAAAGAAAAGCAAATTCGTGCGGATCGACGTATACGGATTGAACACCCCATTGGGCAACCGAACAATGGTGTGCAAATTGCACTCGGTGAGCAACGCTTCCTTGATCCGCGTCTTAACTCCCTCCCCAAACAACGTCCCGTCCGGCAAAACCAATCCTGCCCGACCCCCAGGCTTAAGCACCTTCATGAGCAACACCAAAAACAAATCGGCGGTCTCTCGCGTGCGAAATTCGGCCGGATAGTTCGCTTCGATCCCGTCCTCTTCCATCCCTCCAAACGGCGGATTGGTGACGATGACATCGACTCGTTCCTTCGGGCCCCAATCGCGCAGCGGCCTTGCTAACGTATTGTCATGCCGCACATTCGACGGGACATCGATCCCATGAAGCATCAAATTGGTCATGCACAACACATGCGGCAAATGCTTCTTCTCAATCCCCGAAAAACAATCTTGGATGCTGCGCTCGTCAGACTCGGTCTTGGCCTGCTTGCGCAAATGCTCAATGGCACACACCAAAAAGCCTCCGGTCCCACAAGCTGGATCGAGGACCGTCTCACCGAGCCGTGGATTGACTTGATCGACGATGAACTGGGTGACCGCGCGGGGTGTGTAGAACTCGCCTGCATTGCCGGCCGATTGCAAGTCTTTCAATAACTTCTCGTAGATATCGCCGAATAGATGGCGATCGTCCGAGACGTTGAAGTCGATGCCATTGACCTTGTTGATCACCTGACGCATGAGCGTCCCGTTTTTCATGTAGTTGTTGGCGTCCTCGAAGGCCATGCGTATGAGGGTGCTCATCCTGTCGGAACCGGAAAGATTTTTCAGTTTCGGCAACAAGGTGTTGTCGATGAAATCGAGCAGCCCATCCCCAGTGATCCCTTCTTCGTCTGCGGCCCAGTTGCGCCAGCGCAGATTCTTGGGCAAGGGCGATCGGTAATCGTCTTGAAAAAGCTCTAGTTGCGTTTCGCGATCATCGAAGATCTTCAAAAAGAACATCCAACCGAGTTGCTCGAGGCGCTGGGCATCCCCGTAGGTGCCCGCATCTTTGCGCATGATGTCTTGGATCGTCTTGACCAGATTCGATACGTTGGGCATCGATTAAGCAGCCTTTGTATAGAGAGCGGATTCCAGTTCCCGCAATGCTTGTAAGTATCCCGACTTGCCTCCAAAGAGATTGACGATCTCGATGGGGGTTCCAAACGTACGGAAGGGATCGACTTTGAGTATCTCCATGGATTCGAGGCTGAGTATCCCCGCATCCGCGTATTTTTCAAGCAGTGCTTCGAGGACGGATCGGGCTTTGGTTTCGTACTTGCCAAAGATGTCGCGTTTCTTGACCCCGTTGGCTCTCTCTCGTCGCGTCAAGGGTGGTCGGTCAAAGGCGACATGGCAGACTAGATCAAATGGGTCGAACTCTCGTCCAACCTCTGCGGCCAATTCCTCGAAGAAAACTCCTTGGCTGGCTAGCTCCTCGAGAATGACTTGCTTGCGATCCGCATCGTTCCAAGAATGGAGGAATGCGTCGAGCGACGCATATTTCTTGAAGATCGCATTGCGTGTGTAGTCGGTTAGGCTTTCGGTGATCAATTTGCCATCTTGGTTGAGATACTGCACGCGTTGGACCGCAACACGGACCGGCACATTGTTGACGACGTAACGAACCGGTGGCGCTCCGACTTTGAAACCCAGCTCCGAAGAGAACTCGGGATCCTGTGTTTCACTATCTGAATTGGAGTCGGTGGTCGAATCGCTGGTGGGTTGATCGTCGGGAGGAAGGGGCGAATCATCCGACGCAGGTTCGTAGATTTGGACAGGATCGCCGTCAAAGGTTGGGTCCGCGAAGAGGGCTGTGGCGCGTCGGAAGTCCATGATCGTAAAGAAGAACTTGTTGTAGTCTTCATTGATCCGAGTGCCGCGTCCGATGATCTGTTTGAATTCCGTCATCGAGCTAATACGACGGTCCAGTACGATCAGGTGGCACGTCTGTGCATCGACGCCGGTACTCATCAAGCGTGAGGTACAAGCGATGACCGGATAGGGAATTTCCGGATCGATGAAGTTATCGAGTTGTGCTTTTCCTTCGTCGTTGTCGCCGGTGATACGCATCACGTACTTGCTGTTGGCGGCTGCAAGGTCGGGGTTTGCGTTGACCATGGCTTGGCGCATACGTTCGGCATGGTCGATGTTCTCGCAAAAGATAATTGTCTTTGCAAAGCGGTCGGTCGAGCGGAGGAACTCGGTCACCTTGGCAGCGACCAGCTCGGTCCGTTTCTCGAGGATCAACGTCCGATCGAAGTCGCGGTCGTTGTATTCGCGATCTTCGATCACTTGACCGTATTTGTCGGTTTGGCCGCTTGAGGGTCGCCACCCATCGAGGTCTTTATCGAGTCCGATGCGGACGACTTTGTAGGGAGCCAGAAAGCCGTCGGCGATCCCTTGTTTGAGCGAATAGGTGTAGATCGGTTCGCCAAAGTATTCGATGTTGGAGATTTCTTTCGTTTCTTTGGGCGTGGCTGTTAGTCCGATTTGGGTTGCTGATGAGAAGTACTCGAGGACTTGTCGCCAAGCCGCATCATCGGCGGCGCTACCGCGATGACACTCGTCGACGATCACCAGGTCAAAGAAATCCGGAGAGAACTGTTTGTAGATGTTTTGGTCTTCGGCCGTACCGGTGACGGCTTGGTAGAGGCACAGGTAGATCTCGAAGGACTTGTCGACGGTTCGGTTGGTGATTTTGGTCATCGCCTTGCCGAAGGGTTTGAAGTCGTTGGTTTTGGTTTGATCGGCTAGGATGTTTCGATCGACCAGGAACAAGATCCGTTTTTTGGTGCCCGACTTCCAAAGTCGCCAGATGATTTGGAAGGCGGTGTACGTTTTCCCTGTGCCAGTTGCCATGACCAGCAGGATACGATCCTCGCCGCGTGCGATCGCATCGACGGTTCGATTGATCGCAATGCGTTGGTAGTATCTGGGCGATTTTTGGGATCCGTCGTCGTAGTAGTCTTGGGTGACGACGTTTTTCTGCTTATCCGTGAGACCTTTGGCGATGCAGTATCGAGTCCAAAGTTCGAGTGGGGTTGGGAATTGGTCGAGGGGTATTTCGCGAGTGACGGTCGAGCCTGTGGCTGTGCGATCGTGTTCGAGGAAAGCGTCGCCATTGCTGCTGTAGGCGAATGGTACATCGAGGATTT
>Ga0208225_1000235_pt1 | contig 14762 bp, 13 predicted proteins | sample LakMenEpi15Jun10_FD_150701 | JGI IMG/M metagenome (GOLD analysis project Ga0208225, IMG submission 150701) | Freshwater microbial communities from Lake Mendota, WI - 15JUN2010 deep hole epilimnion (SPAdes) | ecosystem: Environmental > Aquatic > Freshwater > Lake > Epilimnion/Euphotic zone ... | reverse complement strand
CCGTACGGAGAGTACTGGAGCATGGTAAGCAACGGGGATAAAATTCTTGCGTTGGACCAAGCGGGTAAATTGCGATTGATCGCCCACAATCCTGCGGAATACGAAATGCTCGGCGAGCTGAAAGTCACCGAAGAGGAAGCTTGGGCGCACATCGCTGTAGCTGGCTCCGAGGTTGTCATTCGAACTCAAAAGTCATTGCAGCTCTATCGGTGGCAAGACTAATCCGCACGGCAATTGAGGAAACTTCGTTGCCGATATGATTGCGATTCTGGCACGGTTTCGTACGAGTGCCCGTGCCAGTGCCCGAATAAGTGCCAGTGCCCGAATAAGTGCCAGTACCCGAATAAGTGCCAGTACCCGAATAAGTGCCAGTATCCCGTGCCCGAGTTCGGATAACGGGAACAGTTTAGTTGCATTCACAGGTAGGTCGTGTGTTGAACGAACAGTTACACCACGACAGCCTGCTTTCGTTTTCGATTACGAGCACGAGCGCCGTTTCACTGAGCAAGGCGCCGTTTCACTGAGCACGAGCCGTACATTCGGGTGCTTGCTTTGCTGAGTTATCCAAGCCGAGTTTGTTTGTGTGGGTTTAGTCTGGCGCGAGTTTGTTTGTGTGGGCATGGCGGATCTTGTAGACTGACGGGATGAGTTGTTTGATTTCTCTCCCGTTTCGTGTGCGAACCGATCATGATACTTAGCCCTGCCGTTGAACTGCCATCTGCGTTCTTTCGTCGGACACTTTCTCTTCTGCAATCTATCGCTTTCGTCGCTTTCTTTGGCTTCACGCCTTGCGACCAATGGAACAATGCGATGGTTGTCCAAGCCAGTGCGGCCGAAGAACCGGGCTTGTTAGTCGGCTTCGGCAAATCTGAGATTACACCCTTAGTGCCAACGCCGATGGCGGGTTATTACGGCATACGCTATTCCACGGCAACGCACGATCCACTTTGGGCCAAGGCGACTGTGTTCGATGATGGGAAAACCAAAGTAGCGTTGGTGGTGGTCGATTTGATTGCTACGACCCCTTGGATGGTCAGCGAGACACGGCGCATCGTTGAAGAGAAACTCGGGATACCCGGCTCGCACGTGATGATTAGCGCGACACATTCGCATACCGGACCGATGCTCTATGAGCCCGAAGAGCGAGTCGTTGGGCGATTCGGCAATCAGACACAGGAAGCAAAAGAGTTCATGCTCAAGCTTCCGGATGCCATTGCAAAGAGTGTGCAACAAGCGGTTGAGAATTTACGAGTTCGAAGTGTTAGTTTTGGAACCGGGGAAGAAACACGCTTAGCGTTCAATCGCCGATTTTTTATGAAGGATGGAACGGTTGGTTGGAATCCAGGCAAGTTAAATCCGGGGATTGTTCGGGAGGCTGGGCCGACGGACGATCAGCTACCGTTTGTTGCCATCCATGAAGAGCAAGGTGCCATCTCGGGTGTTTTGAGCAGCTTTGCGATTCATTTGGACACGGTCGGGGGAACGCAGTGGAGCGCGGATATGCCCTATACACTTCAAGAATCTCTTCGAGGAGTATTTGGGCCCGATGCACACCTTCAGTATGCGACCGGGGCTTGTGGTGATGTCAATCATATCAATGTCAGGACTGCGGAGCGGCAAGGAGGACATCAAGAAGCGGCGCGGATTGGAACACGGTTGTCCGGCGCACTGCTCAAAGCTTGGGATTCTCGCCGGGGTGTAAGCGATTGTCGTCTAGCGGCAGAGCACCGCATCATTCGACTTCCGGTGCAACCGCATTCGCCAGAGCGCTCCGAATGGGCCAAGAAGACTCTTCAAAAGATGAGCGAGCCGGATCTTCCTCCTTTCATGGAGATGGTAGAAGCTTACAGGATTGCAGATGCCGAATCCCGCCCCGATGGATTTATCAAAGCGGAAGTGCAGGTGATAACTCTCGGTCGCGATATCGCTTGGGTCGCATTGCCTGGCGAGATATTTGTACAGTTGGGAATCGCCATCAAGGACGCTTCACCGTTCCAGCAGACTTCGATTCACGAACTGGCCAACGGATCGATCGGATATGTTCCGACTCGCCAAGCCTACAGCCAAGGCAATTATGAAGTAATCTCGGCACGCTGTGCGGAAGGGAGTGGCGAAATGCTCGTCGATGCCGCTATCTCGATGTTGAGAAAGCAGTTCAATGACAAGCCGCAGGCTTCGGAAAAAGGGAAGCAGGAGTAAGACTTGTGAAGAACCTACAGATGACGACCGCGACTTGCCGTTTCATTGTTCTGGCTTCTCGCTATGCGATATATGTGTCAGCGCTGGCGATGAGTTGTACAGTCGGTTTGGAATCGGATTTGATTGCTCAAGAGCAGCAAGCATCAGCCTCAAACGCAAAGGCTAATCAAGGGCACGCCAATCTCGAATGGATAGCAGCCGCAGACGCAGGATCGGGCAAGATCGACACGGTTGAGGATTGGCTCAAGCGTCGAGCGTCGATTCGTCAGAACGTTGAGAAGGTTATGGGGCAGCTACCCTCGCGCGACTCGTTGCCTCCGTTGCGTGTCAGAGTGCTTGAGCAAGTCGAGTTAGAGGTCGGCTTAGTGCGGCAACACATCGAGATCGATGTATCGACCGTCAGTGCGCGGGGAGAATTGGCTTCGGAGTGGATTCGAGCTTATTTGTTTTTACCCAAGGAATCGCGCAAGGAGCCCCAACCGGCGATGCTTTGTTTGCATCAAACCGTGCCGATTGGCAAGCAGGAACCTTCGGGACTCGGCGGAAGTGAAAACCTTCATTATGCCTTGGAGTTGGCGAAACGAGGTTATGTGGCTATTGCTCCGGATTACCCATCGTTTGGCGAATATGTGTTTGATTTTGCAAGCCAACCTCAATGGATCAGTGGAAGTATGAAAGCCATCTGGAACAACATGCGCTGCGTAGACTTATTGCAGCAACTGCCTCAGGTGGATGGGCAGCGGATCGGTTGCATCGGGCATTCTTTGGGTGGTCACAATACGATCTTCACCAGCTTCTTCGACGAGCGGATCTCCATTGCAGTAACGAGTTGCGGATTCACAAGGTTTCACAAGTACTATCGAGGCAATCTCAAGGGCTGGACGAGTGATCGCTACATGCCGCGAATTGCGCAAGACTACCAAAATGATCCCGACCGCGTGCCATTCGACTTTCCAGAGTTGATCGCGGGGCTTGCCCCCAGAGCGTTCTTCACTAGCTCTCCCATCCGGGACGATAACTTTGATGTGGAGGGGGTTCGAGAGACGATTAGCGAAGCGACTCGGATCTATCGTTTGTATGGGGCTCAAGAGCGACTGCACGCGATTTATCCAGACAGCGCACATGACTTCCCAGTTGCCGCGAGGCGGGAAGCGTATCAGTTCATCGATTCGATTTTGCGAAGAGCAAGTTCGTCGATTGCAAGCCCCTAGAACCCTTCAAACCCCCAGAGCACTACGATCCCAGAGTGCACCACAAGTCCAGAGCGTTAAGAATCGAAGTTCGTGGGCGGAATTGATCAACGGTGTTGTTCAAGAGAATCGATCAGCAGAATCGATCAGCAGAATCGGGCAGCAATGTTAACAGTGTACTAAGCAGCCTTATTCTTCGCTTGGGCTCTCCGCCGAGTCGAAATCAGCTTCCAAAGTCGCTTGGTTGCTCTCAGACTCGCCGGCATCTTCGCGTACACCCCGGCGACGACGCCTTGGTTTGGCGTTCGCCCATTCCTTAGTCATGATTTCAAAGACATCATGAGATTCGTAGCGAGCGATGTTCTTACCCTCGGGAATCGGGCCGATGAGGCCTCGGAAAATGGGCATCCCTCGAAGGTCTAGATCGGTGCTGCTGTCCTCGATGCCGACTTGAGAATGCGTTCGGAAGATCATCTCCGCAGAATGGAAGTCGCGTATTTTTAGCGACCCATCGGTAGCTCGAGTTACCACGCGAAATACATCTTTCTTGGCCATAAAAGCCCATCCAGTCTGCGAAGTGATGATCCGATTCGAACGGCCGAGAATCCGCCGTTCACGTTGGTTATCGGACCGCCGTTAGAGATGCTTGCATTTTCCTCGGAGTCTGTGTTTCATTGGTTCGATCGCTACAACCGGCAAGCATTTAGGAGCCGCTAGGGTGGTGAGCAATCGTGCGTTATTGGGGGATGTTACGCAGTGCATTGACGGTAAGCTTCGAACAACCCGATCCCCACGGAGACCGAGAGATTCAGACTGCGGACTGGGCCGGTCATCGGTAATCGCACACAGTGCGAAGGCCAGTTGGTGCGGACGGAGGGAGGCAAGCCGTTTGATTCGCTACCGAAGATCAGCCAATCGGCGGGTTGATAGGTTACATCGGTGTGCAGGGAAGTGGCGAACTTGGTGAAAAACCAGGCTCTATCGAGGTCGATCCGGGCGAGCATTTCATCCCAGGAGTCGACCAATTCGAGATCAAGGTGTTGCCAATAGTCCAGCCCCGCGCGTTGAACCAACCGTTCGTCGAGACGAAAGCCCATAGGGCGAACGATCCAGAGTTTTGCTCCGAGAGCAACGCACGAGCGGCCTATATTCCCTGTGTTTTGTGGGATTTCAGGTTGGAATAAGACCACGTTGAAGCTTGGGCGAGGAAGTTCGATTTCTGGCATAACTCGGGTGCATGAACTTTCTTCGAATCGGTTATAATTCGGGCTCGTTTGAAGTTTCCTTTTCTAAGCCTACGACGACTTTATGCCAATCCCCGTTACCTGCCCAGGATGTCTTGCGCGTTTCACTGTCAGCGATAAGTACGCTGGCAAGCAAGGGCCTTGCCCGAAGTGTAAGCAAACGATTACGGTTCCAGATAAATCGCAGGAAGTGGTCATTCACGCTCCTGACGACGGCCCGAAGGATTCGGCTGGCAAGCCGGTGTTGAAGCCTATCCGGAGAGTGGAATTCACCCCCAATGGGCTTCAGATCGGCGTAGCGATCGGTGTGGCAAGTCTAGCGATCATCGCAGCCATTTGGGCTCGCGCATCGGGGTTTGTGCCGCCGACTTGGGCTCTTGCCCTAATCGCCACCGCGTTGGCCTATCCGCTGACATCCATAGGGTATACCTTCTTCAAAGATGACGAACTTGGTGGTTACATCGGAAAAGAAAGGTTAGTGCGGCTGGGGGTATGTGCGTTGGTGTTTGTGCTGACTTGGGGCTTGTACTGGTTCTTGTCGTACTACTTCGGTAACTCGGTTCTTGCTCAGACCGATGTGGTGCAAATGTCGATTTTTATCGCTTTGATGTTCGCCGCCGGGATCGGAGCGTCGCTCGGAACGTGTGAACTCGAAGTGGGGCAGTCGTTCTTGCACTACGCGATTTACTTCGTCGCGACCATGTTGCTTGCGATCCTCGCCGGTGTTCCCCTTGCATCCCCGTTTTCGGCCAATCCCGACGAACCGATGCTTGGACTGCCCAAGGGAAGTTCCAAGATTGTTTTGCCCGGAAGTCCCGGGGGGCCCAGCGGCGTTCCTGACGCTCCGGCAGCCCCACAGTGATCGCTTGTCTTTATTGTCTTTATTGAGATTTTTTTCTTCCTCGAACCCACCCCTACCGGAGTTCACTTATGAAACGTTGTTTATCCTTTGTCTTTGCCGTAGCCCTCTTTTCAGGTTCAGGACTCCTACCGAGTCTTGCATACGCTCAAGACAATTCGGACCCTTGGCAAAAGAAAAAGGCTGAGAGTTTCCGTCCTCTGACCGACGCGCAAAAGGCTGCGATCGAAACCGCCGTGCCTGCAGAAGCTGTCGCGAAGCCCAAGAAAACGCGACGGGTTCTAATGTTCTATCGCTGCGAAGGGTTCATCCACTCCTCGATCCCTTACGGCAATTACGCCGTTGAAGCGATGGCCAAGAAAACCAACGCTTTCACCGTCGATTTGGCCGACACGTACGACGTGTTCACCAAAGAGAATCTTGCCAAATACGACGTGATTCTGCTCAATAATACGACCCATATGCAGTTCCCCTTGCCTGCCCAGCAAGCCGCATTCCTCGATTTCATTACGGAAGGAAAAGGACTGGTGGGATTTCATGCCGCAAGCGATAACTTCGGACGACATCCTGATTGCCGAGCAGTCGTTGGAGGTGAGTTTGCCGGGCACCCATGGAACGCCGGTGGAACTTGGGCATTCAAACTTGACGATTCAGAACACGTTTTGAACAAAGCGTTCGATGGCAAAGGATTCTGGCACACCGACGAGATCTATCAATACAATCCCCAAACCTACGAAGGCACGAAGGCGCTCCGCGTTCTGGTCAGCTTGGACATGAACCAGAACGAAGTCAGTAAGTTGATCAACGACGGTCCTCGCGAAGTGCCCGTAAGCTGGTTGCGCAAGGCAGGAGAAGGTCGCGTGTTCTATACAAACTTCGGTCACCGCGAAGATACGTTCTCCAAGCCCGCGATTCTCAAGCACATGCTCGATGGAATCCAATACGCACTTGGAGATCTTGAAGCCGACGCGACACCGACGGATCAAGCTGGAGCGAAGAAGGCTGCTTTGGCACCCAACCAAGAACCTAAGAAGTAGTCGTCAACGGCTGGTTTTCCTAAATAACGAAAAGAAAGAAGGCAACCCCGGGTGAGGTTGCCTTCTTCTTTTAGGGGTTGATCTGATATCTATGCTTCAGTCAACTGCTTACTTGTCGACCGATTCTTGCTAACCGGTCTTGTTATTGTCCTACCGGCAAATGTCTTACTGGCAAATGTCTTACTGGAACGACTTGCCGCAACCGCAAGACTTCACTGCGTTCGGATTGTCGAAGGTGAATCCTTGACGCTCAAGGCTTGTGTACCAGCCCAAGGTGGTACCATCGAGTAGCAAAGCACTCTTCTTGTCGACGACCACGTTGACGCCGTTTTGTTCAAACTTCGTATCCTTGGTATCGTCGAATTTATCATCGAAGTTCAGGGAGTATTCAAAACCGCTGCATCCACCTGCGACGACTCCAACACGCACAAAGGTGTCATCCCCAAGTTGGGCGTCGTTGTGAGCTCGAATCAGCTGCGCGGCAGCTTCGGGTGTTACCAAAATCGCCATATGTAACCTCTGTCCTTAAATTCCCAAAGAAAACTAGCCATAAAATCCGAACGATGTGGAGACTTGAGAAGCTCAAAACTCCGTATGTTCACCAACCTTGTCTTATATTACGCCATTGAACCTCGAACTGACAAGTCAAAAATCACTTCCCAGAATCCCTTTCGCTTGCTATCCTTATCGACCCGCCGTAATTGTAGGGCTCGAATCGAAGCAAAATGCTGGGATTTGAGAGGTTCCGGTTCGGAGCAGGGACGCAGTCCGCCCGCTGGGGTGGTCAGTTGGAATTAGAAAAGCAAATACTTAGGAGCGTGTTGAATTATGACCAAGCCACACCGCAAGTTGAAGAAAGCGAATCACGGACAGCGTGCTGCGAACAGCAAGGCTCGCAAGGCGAAGCGTCGGAAGGTTCGTACCTAGTCTGCGAGAATTTTCGTGCCTGCCAAGAACTTCCTCGTTGACTTGAACACGATCGATTTCGATCGTGTCGTAGCGGACATCGAAGAGATTCGTAAGTACAACCCGCAGCGCTTCGAAATGGAGCAGCTTTCGGCGATTGTCTACGAAGATCCCGTAAACATCGCTTGCGTTGGTTACAAAGATGTCGGCCACGATGAGTTTTGGGTGCGTGGACACATGCCCGGGATGCCTTTAATGCCCGGCGTTGTAATGCTTGAAGCGGTCGCTCAAGCGTGTTGCTACTGTGCGCACAAATTCAAATTGCTTGGAGATTCTACAGTTGGCTTCGGCGGACTTGAAGAAGTCCGATTTCGGGAGCCAGTGCTCCCAGGGGACCGATTGATCGTGATGTGCCGACTGTTGAAATTGCGTAAACCACATTTGTTGGTCTGCGAATTCCAAGGAGTTGTCGGCCAACGGATTGTGGTTGAAGGTCAACTGAAGGGGATTCCCATCCCGGTTGATGCATTGAAACAAGGTCTCTTACGATAAAGCTCGTCGGTCTCTCTCGCGACGATGCTACGTTCTCTGAACTACGATCACCCAATACGAATCCTTGGCGTTGAGCTACTCTGACGATCAAGGTTTGGTTTCTGCGGCCCTGGTGTTAGATAAAGACTATCTTCTTGATATCGACGAAAGACATTTGATGATGCGTACTCGAAACGCAAACACTTTCATTGGCCGATTGTTTTGCGCAAACTTTGTATCGACCTTGGTTGCATTGTTTGCTGGTTCGCTCGGCACTTGCTCTGCGACTTCCTACGAGGACGACGCATCGAAGAGTCAGTTGATTGTCCCTGGGCATACGGCTTATATCCTCCCGGATCCGTGGGGGTTGCGAGTGCGTGAGAATGCGGGAGTGCAGTGGTCGTCTGCATCGCAAAGTATCCAATGGACCGGTTTGTTTCGACAGGCTGGAATCTTGAAGATTCAAGTCGTTGCGGCATGCACCAAGGAGCAGGCCGCTCGACTCGAGTTGGAGGTGCTTGGGAAATCTCTCCAGCTAGTTTCGGACAACACGTTGGGTGAACCGAGCGGATCGATCAAGAGAGTGCTCGATTTTGGTCAAGTAGAATTGGAGCATGCTTCACCAGCTTACATTTCCCTGATGCTCAAGCTGCGTGACTCTCAGGGAGAAGATGCCGGCTTGGTATCGAAGTCCCAGCCGATTCAAGTTGTTGAACTAAGGCTCGATGGACCGGGGGCTCAAGAAGCTCATTTCAATCTCAAGGAACGGCGCAACGCTGCGTCGGTGCATTTAAGTTATGTGACCGAGCAGGGAGCGAAAGTCGACGCGTTTTATACCGAGGTTCAAGCCATCGAAGAGCCCGTTGGGACCTTTTACATGGCTTGCGGTTGGCATCGTGGATACTTTGGGATGCAAGTGAATTCAAAGACCGAGCGAAGGATTATCTTCAGTGTGTGGGATAGTGGAAACGAAGCGACCGATCGCGACAAGGTTGCCGATGAGAATCGCGTCCGCCTCTTGAATAAAGGAGAAGGGGTCTTCTCTGGAGATTTTGGCAATGAAGGGACAGGCGGCCACAGTCATTTAAAGTACATGTGGAAAACCGGATCACTCCAACGATTCCTTGTGACCTCCGAATCGACGGATGATACCCATACTACGTTTTCTGGATACTGGTTTCATCCAGAGGATAAATCCTGGATGTTGATCTCAGCTTGGAACGCTCCCAAAGAAGGTAAGACGATGCGTGGGCTACATAGCTTCAGCGAGAACTTCTTGGGGGAGAACGGCCACTTGCCACGCAAAGCTCTCTTCGGCAATTCATGGTACAGGACGCTTGATGGAGCGTGGCATGAGATCACCACAGCCAAGTTCAGTCATGACGAGACTGGCAAGGCGGATCGGTTAGACCGCACCATGGGCATTGAGAACAATTCGTTTTTCTTGCGGCATGGTGGGTTCCTTGATGGATTCACCAAATATGGCGAGCCATTCACGCGCGATGCAGGACCAGGTCGCCCGACCGATTTCGATGTGCTATTGCCAAAGGTCCGTTAGGCTCGAGAGTCGTAGAGCGTGCCCCATCGTGGAGCGGGGCCTAATCGTGTAGCGGGGCTCTATCGTAGAGCCCGCCCCAGCCGTAGAGCGGGGCTCCCGGCCCGCTGTCCGCGCACGTATCTAAGATCGATTTAAATGCGGTGACACGTCTCGCTGCCCTCGCGAACGCGGCCTAATCGTGGAGCGGGGCTCCCGGCCCGCTGACCGCGCAGGTTTCTAAGGGCGATTTAAATGCGGTAACACGCCTCGCTGCGCTCGCGAGCGCGGCCCAGGAGGACCGCCCTACGTGGAACGCGGCCTAATCGTGGAGCGGGGCTCCCGGCCCGCTGACCGCGCAGGTTTCTAAGATCGATTTAAATGCGGTAATACGCCTCACTGCGCTCGTGAGCGCGGCCCAGGAGGACCGCCCTACGTTTAAGCCCCCCCATGTTCAACACCACCCCACGATAACTTCCGAAGAACCTAACTATAGGCTGTTCGGTTGGCACGCCTGCTCGATTTCATTGACTCTATTCACGGTGTCATGTAGACTTTTTGGGCTGTCTTGTTCATGAAACCGCCGTAGGCCCACCCAGATAGCTAATAACTCTTACAACGGTCATCGGTTCATCTAGTGCGCGGTTGGAATTGGCTTCCGAGTGTTTCTAAGTATGGAAGGGCAATCAGACCCCCTGACTTTATCTGCGTTGGAGCGCAGAAAGCAGGCACAACGACCCTCGACCAACATCTTCGATGCCACTCCCAAGTCTATTTGCCGAGCATCAAAGAAGTTCAATACTTCTCAAACAAGTATTCCAAAGGCATCAGGTGGTACCATCACCATTTCGTGGACGCTACTGAGTCCCAGAGAATCGGAGAGCTTACTCCTTATTACCTCTTCCATCCTTTTTGCGCCGAGAGAATCTCAAAGAACCTTCCACAAGCAAAAATCATCGTATTGCTTCGCGATCCGGTTGCTCGTGCAGTGTCCGGATACTTCCATTCCCGCCGACTCGGTTATGAGCCACTCGAACTCGAAGCCGCGTTGCTTGCGGAATCAGAACGCTTGCAAGGAGCCGAAAAGCAATTAGCCAAGCTGGGTGGTAGGCACTATTCTCATCAGCATCATAGTTATCTCAGTCGAAGCAGATATGAAGTACAGCTAAAGCGCTACTTCGAACACTTCCCCGAATCACAGATTCTCGTCTTGCAAAGCGAAGCTTTTTTTCGAAGCCCGAGCGAGGTCCTTTCCAAGATCTTTCGCTTTCTTGACTTGGCCCCAACGATCGATATCGATAGCGACTTGAAATGTAATTCTGATTCTATCGATCGATTACCCACCCTCCCCCAACCCCTTGTCGACCGACTCGCTGATCAATTAAGCGAAACCTATCGCATCATGGATGAGCAATATGCTTTGCGATGGGATCGCAGCACAACAGGATTTCAATCGTGAATAGTCAAAATCCTTTGCACTCTACTTCACGCCCCGTCATCCTGGTTGGAATGCACCGCTCTGGCACATCCCTTACCGCCAATCTCTTGAATCAGATGGGCATCTCGATGGGATCGACGTTCTTTCCGAAAGATTTCGCGAATCCCAAAGGCTACTACGAAGACGTGGAATTCCTACAGTTCCACCAAACAGCATTCAACACCCTTCTCAAAGGGTGCCCTCAGGGGCATCCTGACTGGGGGTGGACACCAACTAGGCAGATTGCATCGGAGGATTTGAGTAACTGGACAGAGAAAGCCAAGTTGCTCATCGCGAGACGAGGCGAAAGATCAAACCATTGGGGATTCAAAGATCCTCGCTCCGCCCCCGTATTGGACTTTTGGCATCCATTACTCAATAACCCTATCTATGTTGTGGTCTACCGAGATCCCGTCAGGGTTGCAGATTCGATTCAACGACTCAAAGCTCCCGTGTTCCTAAATCATCCTCAGTATGCTTGGGCAATATGGGAGTTCTACAACCGCCGAATCCTCGATTTTGTCGTTCGCCATCGCGAACGATGCATTGTCATGAATATCGACGCGCTCACGAAATCTGTTGACTTCTTGCCAAATACACTCCAACAGCGCTTTCAATTCGAAACCAATGCAGAAGATTTGAATGCACAAATATCTGCGGAACAACTGCAACAGCAAAGCGTATCCGAACAAAGAGATCGGTTGTCACGCCATGTGTGGAGTACCTGCGAGAGTCTCTACGGACAGTTAGAGGAAATCGCGGACCTTCCAAGCAGTCATCAAACCGATCCCCTGGAAAAACAGTCCATCTCTTGGTCCTGGAAACCGCGAAAATCTGAAGACGCTCTGTCCGTCATCATCCCAACGCACAATGATGCAGCTTGGTTGGTCGAAGCGATTTCAAGCATTGAACAGCACTACCCAGGTCGCTTCGAGGTGCTTGTTGTAGACGATGGAACAACCGATCAAGGTAGCTTAGATATCCTCAATCGTATTCGGGATACAGGACTAGCTATTCCTAGTATCCCGGCATCCGGTCTCTCTGCTGCACGAAACTATCTCATTGCCAAAGCAAAGGGAAGATACATCATTCCACTCGATGCAGACAATCGAATTCTGCCTCACTTTCTCGATCGAGCAATTGCGGAATTGGACCGCGATACAGAAACAACCGTGGTATACGGTGACCGCCAATTTTTTGGCATACGAAACGATGTCGATCAAGTACTCCACGTATCCGCAAATGAAATGATCGATCAGAACCAACTAGACGCTTGCGCCGTGTTTCGAAAATCGATGTGGGAATCCCTCGGCGGATACGACTCTAATGTAAGATGTTTGGAGGATTGGGAATTCTGGCTTCATGCCATCAAAAAAGGGGAGCGTTTCAAACGACTTCCGATCCTCTCCATTGAATACCGTGTGCGAGAAGGATCGCTATCCCGAAGTGGTAGCCTGAGAAAACATGTCAGAAATATTCGCAAAGTCGTATGGAGTAAACACCCAGAACTGCTCGCCCAATTCGCTCCCCGTTGGATTCGCGTAGCATCGTTTGGGGCGAATCAAGACTCAAAGGCTCTCCCAGCCGATGCGATTCGAAATAGCTGGCTCCTAAAGGCCTATTGGAATGCAAGATGGAAACGAGTTACGTTCCAACGAATCCTCACAAAACTATTTAACGAGTTTCGGAGAATTACCAATCGAAGATCACGTTGAGCGAGCCATCGGAATCTGGAAAGGTCATCCACTTATGGCTCCATCGAATACTCTGTAATCAGGGGTGAGTGACATTTGGAATTGATCGATACCGACCAATATCAACTGCCAATGACTCATTAGTTAGCGGCCGTGGTTCATTCGGACGCGATGGTTTGAATCTACCTTCTATAGAACCGCCGTACAATGCTGCGTCGTACGCTTCGACCTGCACTTTCTGACACCTGATTCCATGGAGGCATTTGATGGCGCAAACGATGTATCATTTCCCCAATTTGCTTAGCTACATCTTCTCCACGATAAGTCTTGGGTGACGATGATTTGGTGCGATGTGCAAGCCAGTCCACACTGGCTTCATCGAAACACAGAAAGTCGTCGACTGTACGAATGCATGTCGCATCGTCGTATGCGGAGAAGTCTTCCCGAAAGGAAGAGTTGATCCGATTCTCGATCCAAGCGGTTTGCGAAGTATAGTCTTCCAGAATCGGATTCGCATATTCCGAATGAAATCGGAATGCAGTGTCCGGCATTTCCCGAAGCGCAAGAGTCATCTGGAAATGTTGCCAAACCGCAAACGGCTTCAACAGATACTCCCGTTGGCGAAATCTCTTATAGCAGTAAAGCATCTTTACCGCGTTTATTCCAATGGATTCGTTGTCTCTGCGAATAGCCCCAGGTTGCAGATCGATACCGACTCGCTGAAAGAAGTCTTGAACGACGCACCCATTTGGAAACTGATTCGGAGAGAAAACGCAAACCTGCACATGTTCCGGACCAAACGCATAGTCGAGTGCCTCAATCTGAGATCGGTAGTCTAACCGCTTCAAATTCTCCAACGATATCGCAGGCATCTTTGAAGGACCGGTCTGAGTAGCTAACTTGATCTGCTGCTGATAAGCGCTTTCCATCCAACTTTTCCATGGCCGCAAATAGAAGATCACTCGCACCGCATATCCGTAGTCATTGATCAGCTGTCGAAGCCCCGTTAGGTCCGCTGAAGGCATACCTGAACAACTCTCCCCGGAGAGAATCAAGTGCTTGCCTCTGGTCCTAGATTGCACAATGAATCGATGGAAGTTATTCCGGTACTTCTGATGCATCCGGGAGGCGTACGTGCTATCTCCACCGCGACCATTCCAAAACCATGGTTTCGCCAACGATGCTCGGACCAATACGGGAAGGAACTGAGCTCCGGAGACCTCGCCTGAACTGAAGTACACAAAACGAGGATCGCTCAATCCAAAAAATAGAGTTTGTTGTATCGAGGATGTCCCCGTCTTTGGCATCCCTACATGCAACGTACAATCAAGCATATTTTCATCCATTCATCCTCTGAGAGTATGGGGGGGACTACGAAAAACAACACCCAAGCAAAACACTTTTGTTTTGCCCGAGCTGAATTGGGAATTTCGATTTGATCGGTTTATTCTACAAGCCAAAAGTAGACTATGGAGATGTCCCTATCGTGGAGCGGGGCTCTATCGTAGAGCCCGCCCCATCGTAGAGCGGGGCTCCCGGCCCGCTGTCCGCGCAGGTTTCTAAGATCGCTTTAAATCGGTAACACTCCTCGCTGCGCTCGCGAACGCGGCCCTAATCGTGGAGCGGGGCTCCCGGCCCGCTGACCGCGCAGGTTTCTAAGGGCGATTAAAAGGTGGTAATACGCCTCGCTCCGCTCGCGAGCGCGGCCTATCGTAGAGCGGGGTTCCCGGCCCGCTGTCCGCGCAGGTTTCCAGGAGCGCTTTAAATGCGGTCACGACTCCTCGCTGCGCTCGTGAGTGCGGCCTAATCGTAGAGCGGGGCTCCCGGCCCGCTGTCCGCGCACGTTTCCAAGATCGCTTTAAATGTAGTAACACGCCTCGCTGCGCTCGTAAGCGCGGCCCAGGAGGACCGCCCTACGTTTAAGCGCGGCCTCAGATAGTGGCCTCACTGAGGACGGACCTGGAAAAACATTTCATGAACCGCTTCACCAATGTCATTGAGCTTGCACTGGAAATGATCGATGAACTCATGCAACCCTTCATTCATGACTTCGTCGATATCCAAAAACTCAAATTCAGCACGCATGCGCCC
>Ga0208225_1000230_pt1 | contig 14876 bp, 13 predicted proteins | sample LakMenEpi15Jun10_FD_150701 | JGI IMG/M metagenome (GOLD analysis project Ga0208225, IMG submission 150701) | Freshwater microbial communities from Lake Mendota, WI - 15JUN2010 deep hole epilimnion (SPAdes) | ecosystem: Environmental > Aquatic > Freshwater > Lake > Epilimnion/Euphotic zone ... | reverse complement strand
GGAGGTACCGAAGGTGGCAACGCCGGTGCAACTTGCACTGGCGTGACCGCTTGAGGTAACCCTTGATTGAACTGCACTAGGTTCACAACCTCATACCCATTCTGGTTCGGCAACTCGAATCCAGCCGGCTGGTTTGCATCCAATCCATTGATGACATATCCGCCGATCGTCACGTCGATCTCCGTCGGCGGATCCATCACGGGCACCAATTGTATTAACACTCGATGCGGTAATGACAAACCGGCAGAAGCATAGTAATTGTGCTCGCTCTGCGCTGCGCTAGCGACCAACCGCCCAGATGGATCGCGAAGCAATATCTGACGCGTATATCCAAACTTTGGATCGATCACCATTGTCCGAGTGTAAGTCCCGGTTGCCGTCGGAGCCATCGTCGATAGCTCCATCATCCCATCAGGGCGATTCACGGGTGGTCCAAGCACTCGATAGGGATCGAGCTCGCTGATTCCGAGTGCTTCCAAAATCCACAACGGAGAGACCGGCAATATGCGCCTTATCCCCTGCGACTCAAATTCATCATGCCTTGCAAAAAACAACTGAGGTCGCGATCCATCGCGCACTGTCATCCAAAAGTACTGATCGTTGCTGCCGACTTCAAAGTTGTTGCCAAGCATTCTGGAGATCCCTCCAGATAATTTGAACTTGCGATCGCGAACCCAGACCAACGAAGCATCGAGATTGCGCATGCGATTCGGATTCACCGTCACGAAATTCGATTGCAGCGACTGAATTGAGCGAGACCGATTGATCACCTCGACCAACTGGTCCGGTGTGGGAGGTGCTGTAAACAATGCTTTGGGCTGAAACTCTGCGTTGGGACGCTTTGGAATACAAGTCGCCCCGGAGGAAGCGAAAAGAATTGCGAAACAAAATAGCCATCCACGCGCCTCCCGAGAACGCATCGGTCGATGCGAACGCAATGCCCATCGCAGCGGCTCAAAGACCGCGCGAATTGCACTCATTGCCCACTGGCTTATGCGTTCCATCATGCCTCGCTAAATAACAACTGGTCAAGCTCCTGCTGCAGACTCTCCATCCGCTGCACTTCAGGCTGACATATCGGTACGACAAATTCGCGATTCGACCCCGCATGGGTCAAGTGCAATAGCGAGGAATCCATCGGTTCCTCCTCGGAATTCAACTGCAATCCTATCGGTTCGGTCAAAACCCTCCTGCGAATCAGCAGAAGTGTGAGAAGATAGGCAAGCTCGCCTTTGAGGGGATCCTCGAGCAGGACTTCCAAAGCCGCAAGCAAAACGTGCACCGGAGCCGGTTTCGGACGCCCAGAACGCTTCTGCGGTACTATGCTAACCCACCACCCAACTACCCCCTGAGGACGATTCTGCTCCCAAGCTTCCCTCGAAAAGTCCTGCCGCAACAAAGAACTTCCCTGAGCGATTAGCGCAGAATAATAGCTTTCAGCGGGTACAAACTCCCGATCCGAAACATGGCAACGACGATTCGACCTCTGAATGGTATATTCTTGCATCCCCACTCCATACACGTTCGAGCCGACCGTGGGAAGCCAGATTTCAATCCAACGATCCCTACATCCACTAGAGAAAAACAGAAAGCATCCCGTGTCCGATTCTGCAAGCCCCATGCCGATGTACGAAAACCCCCTGATCACCCGTTACGCTTCCCGCGAAATGGCAAGCTTGTTCAGCACGGAACACCGCATTGGACTCTGGCGAGAACTCTGGATCACCCTCGCCGAAACCCAGCAAGAACTTGGTTTGCCAATCACCCAAACCCAAATCGATCAGCTCAAGGCTTTCCGCAATCGCCTCAACCTTGATGTCGCTGACGAATACGAGCGGAAACTGCGTCACGATGTGATGGCCCAAGTCCACGCGTACGGGGATCAATGCCCCGATGCGCGTCCGATTATTCACCTCGGTGCAACGAGTTGTTATGTGACGGACAACTCGGATTTGATGATCTACCGCGATGCCTTGCGAACCATCCGACAGCGACTCATCCGATGCATCCGAGCCCTATCGCAATTCGCGAAAACTTACGCTCCCCTCCCCTGCCTCGCCTACACCCACCTGCAGCCCGCTCAACCGACCACCGTCGGAAAACGAGCCACCCTCTGGACCTACGATCTAGTGCTTGATCTTGCCGAAGTCGATCACCGACTCTCCACGCTCCAAGCTCGCAGCGCTAAAGGGACTACCGGTACGCAAGCCAGTTTTCTGCAACTCTTCGAAGGAGATCATGCCAAAGTCCGCGAACTCGAACGCCGCATCGCTACGAAACTCGGGTTCGCTTCCCCGTACGCCGTCAGTGGACAGACCTACTCCCGAAAAGTCGATGCGTTCCTGACCGACACCCTCTCTGCAATCGCGACATCGATCCATAAGATTGCAACCGACCTGCGAATCCTTGCTAACAAAAAAGAGATGGAAGAGCCGTTCGAGAAAAACCAAATCGGATCCTCCGCCATGGCCTACAAGCGAAACCCGATGCGCAGCGAAAGAATGTGCTCGCTAGCCCGCTTCGTAATGAGCCTGCAATCAAGCCCAGTGATGACCGCCGCCACCCAATGGATGGAACGAACCCTCGATGATAGCGCGAACCGCCGACTCGTCATGCCCCAAGCCTTCTTGTCCGTCGATGCGTGCTTGATCCTGCTACAAAATGTATCCGAAGGCCTCGTCGTTTACCCAAAAACCATCGCGAAAAACCTAGCTGAAGAACTCCCGTTCATGGCTACCGAATCCCTTCTTATGGCCGGCGTCGCTGCCGGGGGAGACCGCCAAGAACTCCACGAAGTGATCCGAGTACACAGCCAAGCAGCAGCGCTTCGCGTCAAGCAAGAAGGACTTTCGAACAACTTGCTCGAACTTCTTTCCCAAGACCCAGCTTTTGCAAAGGTCAACGTCGAAGATGTACTCGCACCCGAACAGTACACCGGAAGAGCCGAACAACAAGTTTACGAGTTCCTCGACGAAGTCATCGCGCCGATCCTCGATTCCAACACTCAAAACGACTCCATTTCCTCGGAAGTCCGCGTATGATCCTGCGACTTGCCATCTGTCTACTGCTAACTAGCAAGCTGATTGGTTTCGCATGCCTTCATGCCCAAAATCCAATCAGCAGCGACCCAAGCAACCCAGCACCTATTCCTTCCGAATCGGACGAACAAGACGATCAAGGAGCACTGCTAGATATGATCCAAAACAATGGCAGATTTCTCAACATCGAACTTCCTACCCTCGGTGGCAAACAGTTCTGGACCGACCACCGGTGGTGGAACGGTTGGCGAATTCAGTACAACCACACCCTCGACCACTGGCGACTGATCGATGATCGATCGATCCGCCGGGCTTGGGGAAGCAAAGAAGCGATGCTCGAAGCTCTCGAAGAGGCTAAACAAAAAAACCTTGATGAAGCTGCGAAGAAAATCAGCGATGCTCAGAACAGACCAAGCCCCCCTCAGGATGATGTTGTGATCTTGCTCCACGGCTTGATGCGCACCTCATCGAGCATGCGTCCCATCGAAATCAAACTCAACGAAAAGTATTCCGCAACCGCGAAACCCCTGCCGCAAGTCATCCGTTTTTCGTACGCAAGCACTCGGGCACCGATCACATCGCACGCCGAAGCTCTCCGCGAACTCGTCGACAATCTTCCAGGAAAACCACGCATCAGATTCGCCGGCCATAGCCTGGGAAATATCGTGACCCGACTGGCAATCGCCCAATGGTCCACCCAAGGGGACCCGCAAGGGGTACTAAGCCGAATCGAACGGGTCGTCATGCTCGGGCCACCGAACCAAGGCTCCTCCTTTGCCAAACGACTATCGCAACTTGGTCTCTTCGAAACCATCACAGGCAAATCAGGAATGCAGCTCGGCCCGCAATGGGATGGTTTTCAAGAGAACCTTGGGATTCCACCCTGCCCCTTTGCCATCCTCGCCGGGGATCTGACGGGCTCCTCCATCCAAAACCCATTGCTTGACGGTCCTAACGATGCGGTTGTCACGGTAGACGAAGCGAAGCTCGAGGGGATGAGCGAATTCAAAACTTACCCGGTTCTCCATTCGTTCCTCATGCAAGACCCCAGGTGCGTCGAAGATGCAGTGGACTTCCTAATGCAGCCAACCGCACCCAAACGGGGGGCAGCCCCCTTCGAGTGCGGCAATTAAAGGAGTTCATGACCGTTTTTTAACGAGATTAACGCTTGGCACACCCCGCGAATTAGGTAACCTTACCCATAGCCCTTGCGCCAGCTGACTTTAACCTGTTAAGTGTTCAGCACAATCTCTCTCTGCGATTTATGAATAAAACTAGATGCCCATCCTTGAATTACTTACGACGAATCTCCCTTAACTCGGTCCTCTTGCCTTTGTTGCTCTTTTGGTTCTTTGCCGCCAGCATCAATAGCAACGCACAAGACCGTACAAAAATACCGCCATTAAAACCACTGTCGCAGATTCCTGTACCGACACCTAGTAACCTCGGTGATTTCATCGAGGACTACGATGCGGTATTAGTGCTTGGAAAAGCCCTATTCTGGGATATGCAAATTGGAAGCGACGGCGTGATGGCTTGCGCGACTTGTCATTACCATGCTGGGGCTGACAACCGATCGAGGCACCAAGTTTCCCCGGGACTTCTGCGTTGGTACGCCAATGGTGCGTCGAATCCAGACCGCACTTTTCAGCTTTCCGGCCCAAACTACGCTCTGAAAGCATCAGACTTTCCCCTGCGGAAATTGCGCAACGCAAACGATCCAAGATCCGCAGTGCTCGCGGATCGAAACGATATCGTCAGTTCCCAAGGAATCTCGTTACGGCAGTTCATTGAGTGCGATGATTATGGGAACGAAGTTCAGCGTCCTCAGGTCGACCCGGTCTTTTGTGTCGGGCGACTGACAACTCGCAGAGTAGAGCCTCGCAACACCCCAACGGTCATCAACGCTGTTTTTAATCAACGCAATTTTTGGGATGGGCGTGCTGCTGATATTTTCAACGGAGTCAATCCGTTCGGCCCCCGAGACAAAGACGCCCGCGTATTCTATGCCAACAGCGACGACGAAATCCGCGCCGTCTCGGTCGCTATCAATAACGCCAGCCTTGCATCCCAAGCCGTTGGGCCCCCCTTGAGCACCTTCGAGATGTCTGCTGCTGGCCGCACCTTTCCGGATGTCGCCAAGAAACTCCTCAAAAAGCGGCCGCTCGCCCGCCAAATGATCGATCCTGCCGATAGTGTGCTCGGAACGTGGGCTAGGGGAGACAAAGGCGGACTGATATTCGACGACTACGAGGAATTGGTGAAATACGCATTCCGCCAGCAATGGTGGCAATACGACGGAAAAGTGACCATGCCGAGCCGGTACGGAACGGCAGGTGGTACGGCCCACGCCAACTCACTTCCATCCCTGGCTCGCGTGACTCCATCGATGGGTCCTTCCTCGAATAACGGCGGAGAATACACGCAAATCGAAGCGAACTTCAGTCTTTTCTTCGGACTGGCTGTGCAACTCTACCAAGCAACCTTGGTCTCTGATCAAACACCATTTGATCGTTATGCGGCGGGCGACGCTACAGCCCTGACCGCCTTGCAACGCCAAGGCTTGTTCCTGTTTTTCACCAAAGGTAAATGTGGCGATTGCCATGCTGGCCCGGAATTTACTTCCGCATCGGTCAACAACATTGCCAACCTTCGAATCGAAAACATGGGTTTCGGAGGAGCGAACAAGTTCATCTACGATGCAGGTTTTTACAACATTGGCGTTAGGCCCACTCTCGAAGATATCTCCGTCGGAGATACCGACCCTTTTGGCTACCCGTTCTCCGAAGCACGTTTACTTTCCATTTTTGGACCAGAAGTTTACAAACAAGTCGTCGGACATCCAGCACCGATGCCTATCAATGGAGACGAGTTCATTGTAGCGGACGGCCTGTTCAAAACACCTACCTTGAGAAACATCGAATTGACGGCTCCCTACTTCCACACCGGAGGATCCCGCACGCTCAATGAAGTCATTGATTTCTACAATCGAGGCGGGGATTTCCGAATCGGTAACGAACGAGGTGTGCATGATTCGATGACTCCACTCGGGCTAACCACCGCGGAAAAGAACGCCCTCGTGGCCTTCCTCAAATCCCTCACCGACGAACGCGTCCGCTACCACCGCGCTCCCTTTGACCACCCGCAACTCTTTATCCCCAACGGACACGTAGGCACGACGAAAGCATCACGCGATAACGGCCTTGGACACGCTGTCGATGTCACCATCGAACTTCCGGCAACAGGACGCACCGGTGGACGGCCACTTCCGAACTTCTTGGAATAACCCACGGTTACTCGTGCTTAGTGAAACGGTGCGAGTGCTCGTAATCGATAGCAACCTGTCGTATTGCTATGTTCGCTCCGCAATCGACCTATGCCTCTGAATGCAATTCAAACTGTTCACGTTGTCCGAGCACGAGCACGAGCACGAAAAGGGCCCGACTCGCAATCCTATTGGCCACTGTTTTTCTCAATAGCCATAAAAAACCCTGACGCAACTCGGCGGAGTTGTACCTAATTCTACGCCTGCGCTGATGAACCGTCAGCCTGAACGTCAGCGGCTTTGTGATCCTTGAACATCCGATCAAGAATCCCGTTGACGAAAGCACCAGAATTCAAGCTGCCATATCGCTTGGCGATGTCGATCGCTTCGTTGATCGCAACGCGCCCCGGTGTCTCGCCGTAAAGCATCTCGTAAGCGGCGATCCGCATCACGTTCCGATCACTCGTCGCCATCCGCTTGATCGACCAGTTCGCCGAATACTTCGAAAGCAACTTATCAATCTCTACACGATGGCTTCGCACACCCACCAAGATCTCCTTGGCAAAGTCGATCAAGCTATCGTTATATGACAATCGCTTGAACAAAAAATCCATCGCGATCTGCTCGTCACGCATCGGATGCAAGTCCTCTTCGAATAATACTTGTAGAACTATTTCGCGAGCCCGCCTGCGTGTGGTCATGAATATTTATACTAGCGTCTAGAGATTGTTAACTGAATAAAGGGTTGTTTTGAAGGGCTACTACAATGCTGGCAAGCTTGTGTTACTCGGCAGCCCCCGTGCTATTCGGCAACAATGCGTTGCTCGTAAGCATCGAATCGACTTCGTTGGATACAATCACCCCATAGTTGATCGCTCCAAGCCAACCGGACATGATGATCCCAACACTGCCAGCATGATAAAGCCCTCGAATCTGCTGCGGTAATCCGCGAGAGACTCCGAGCCCCTCGAACTTCGTCCCAAAACTTGCACCACTCAGGTGCTTGGTATAGTGATGGAATGTTCTAGGAGTTGCGGCTTCAGCCCACTCGATTTTCTCGCGGCAATTCGGAACGTACTTCTCAAGAGCATCGAGCGTAGTCTCGATCAACTCTTGCTTGCTAGCCGCATAAGCTTCCTCGCTCAAATCCGCCCAATCTTTCCAGTGCGCATTGGTGCTGCTGACGATCGCATGCCGCTGCTTGCCATCGGGCCGAGTACGCGGATAGTAGAAACTAAAGGTGCGCGAAGTGATGTTGCGATCGAGCAACAAGTCGGTGCGAAATTCATCTGCCGTCGAACAAAACAACAAATCACCCGTCGATTCCGGAATCTCGACCCCAGGCTTGATCGCCATGTAAACCTGCGTGCTGCTGTTATTGAGCCGCACACCGCGAGCCTCCTCGACGAACTTCGGATCAAAATGCTCTTCACCTACCAATTTGAAAATCGTCGAACGCAGATTCGAATTGCTAACCACTGCTCGGCAACGAATCTCTCGGCCGTTGACCTCCACTCCTCGTACCCCGCGACGATCCACCAATATCTTGGTCACATCGCATTTGATCCGAGTATCGACCCCATTGCGGACCATCTCGGCTTGCATCTTGCTCACCAAATCATCGGTCCCACCCTCGTAGATATAGACCCCTTTGGCCATGAAATTCGAAAACACAATTCCATACGTGATCGCTGGGTCTTCTAACGTCGAGCCGTTCGCATACGTGATGGGTTCCATCAACAAACGAACGATATCGGATCGGCCTGGGAAAAACTTCTCGAATAACTCCCGGGTACTCATCGACTGATCGTCGTAGAAATTCATCCCCCGAGCCGTATCAAAGAAATCACTGACGGTCTGCCTTGCCACCCCAAAGCGAGTCGCTAACAAATCGGTGAAGTCCTCCCGATTGTATGTCGTCATCAACGAAAACATCGGGTTGTCAAATCGGATGTTCTTTAGCTGGACGATGTTCGAAGCGATCTCGTCATTCCAATATCGCTTGCAACTCTTGAGCATCCCATAAGGAAAGCCGTGCAAAGAAATGTCGAACGTGTGCCCACCAGGACGCTTGAACCACGTAGCCAAGCCACCGAATTTGTAGTGCTGCTCGAGCAACAGTACGCGATGCCCGGCCCTCCCAAGAATATTGGCGGAAGTCATCCCAGCCAATCCACTACCAATCACTACAACATCGTACTCAGATTGAATACCAGCTAGGAAGTCTTTTGGCATCTGAAAGATCGTTCAACGTACAAAGAGCAGTCGGATTACTTACTCGCAATGCGGATGAGAGGGGTCGAACCTCCACGGCCGTATGTATTAGGCCACTAGATCCTGAGTCTAGCGCGTCTGCCAATTCCGCCACATCCGCAAGAGCAAAGGAGAATAGTACAAATCCCCACAATGGTCAAGTCTTCTGAGTTCGGCGACTCCCGGTGCTACCGAGGCAACTTGCCAAAAACCGGCGTTGGACGGTACTCGTGATCCCGCTTGCTCAAAACTTTTGCCCGGATGATCGTGTCGGGACGCAACTCCTGATTCTTGCGCTCCTCCTCGTCGGTCAAATTCAAGACCTTGAACATCCCCATGACCTCCATCCCCGTCTCAATCCGCCCGAAAACCGTGTGACGACCATCGACAAGTGGCAACGGCAAGAACGAAAAATAGAACTGGGCCCCGCCTGAATTAAAGTCGACTTGCTGGGTCTGTGCGTTGAACCCGATGGGGACCGCAAGCGAACCGCGAAAATGGCTTCGGCGTGTAGGCTCCTGCGCTTCGCTCTTGATCGTAAACCCCGCACTCCCCTTCCCATCCCCCTTCTCGCATCCGGTTTGCGCTAACCAATGCTGCTTGACCAAAAATATCGGCTTGCGGGTGTAATAGCCGTTCTCCACCAAGTAAATGAAATTGGCAACCGACTCCGGCGCGTCATCTTCGAATAACTCCACGACCATCGTACCCTTCGTAGTCATGATCTCGACTCGCGGGTTGTTCTTGGTCTTATCCTCTTCGCGGCGTGCTAGCTCGTTCTTCCATGACTCTGCAATCGACGGGATTTCACTCAGCATCCGAGATTCTTGTTCCCCAAGTTTCCCTGCCTGCAACAAGCTTCCCCAAGCCAATTCCGCTAGCTCAAAATCGCAGTTCATGAAGCCCGCATAACCGGCGTACAACAAGACGTCCTCGTCGACCAATTCCTTCGCTTCGAGCAGCGCTTTGACCGGCCCGACCCAATCATCCAACCGATCCAAAACACCGTCGGTAAGCAACATCTCACGCAACAACAGCCCCTGATTCTGGTACTTCGTCGGATCACTGGCGTATATCTTCGCTATACTCTCCCGCCACTTGACCAGTGTCCGATAAGCGGCCTTCAATCCCACCAACCACTTCTCCCGAGCCTCGTTCTCTATCGCTTCACCCATTCGATACTGAATACGAGCATGGGCATCGGCATAAACCACCAACGCATCCCTAAAGGCAGCAAAGTCCTTGCGATATTCGACAGCCAAAGAACTCTGGTCGTCATCAGGCAACACTCCGTACGTGTTGATTCTCAATTGCTCAGCTTGTAGTTGCTCTGACTCCTTGGCCTCACGGCGTCTCTGCCGCTCCTCAGGAGTCAGCTTGCTAGCCGATGGCTGCGCGGCACCCGAGGCTTTCCCCCCAATTCCACCCACAACGCCACTAGACGGCCCCACCTCCTGCGACCACACTCTGGCATCCGAAACTCCATGGAAGCCTTCCACCAATCCAGAACTCAATCCAGAACAACCGAAAAACACGGAACATCCCACACCCCAACTCTTAACCCAACTACTCTTCAACGCGTTTTTCATTACCCTGCCTGCCCCTGTTCTACAAACCATTCGCGACTCTACAAAGACTTCACGACCCAAAAAACTCACGACACAAAAAACCAAAACAATGTGTCCAACCCCGACTTATCATAGTACCCAAAAGATACCACAATCCTAATCGACCAACCGATCACCAACATCGCGACTTCCCAAGATTCCTAATTCTCTTAATCAACGCAAATCAACTGTGAAAAAAACACCACGCGAAGTCGTAACGCTTCGAATCATCGCCGGCTCCCTTCGTTCAAGACGCCTTCAATTCGAATGCGACCCACGAACTCGCCCAATGAAAGACCGAACGCGTGAAGCGGTAATGAATCTTCTTGGTGGTACGCTCGAAAACCACCTCGCGTTCGACCTTTTCGGCGGTTCGGGCGTCATGGCTTTCGAAGCCATCTCACGCGGAGCCTCGCATGCTTTCACCTGGGAAATCCTCAAATCAGGCGCACAAGCGATCCAAAACTTCGCTCAAACTCTTCAAATTCAATCTCAAATCACCGTCCTGCACGAAGACGTCCTGCGATGGTCAAGTAACCTCGAACAAAACCTCGAATTCCTCGACCTTCCATCTATCCCACCATCCTCCACACACACTTCCGGCCAACCCGCTGCCGACCAACCCGCAGCCCCCTGGGTTCTCTTCTGCTGCCCACCGTACGCTTTGTGGGAAACCCAAGGGCAAGAAATAAGGGACATGATCAAGAAATGGATACAAGCCGCTCCGGCTCGATCCCTCTTCGCCATCGAACTCGAAGTCAACACCGACCTTCAATGGCTTCCAACGGACCTGGAGTGGGACATGCGAAAATACACTCCAGCCCTGATCGCGATTGGACAAAAAGATTAGCGAGCAGCAGTGTCGGCAGAGGGCAAGTGTGCTCTGTAAGAGTGCTTGGTAGCTCAATAAAAAGATGGCCAAATCAGACATTTGGCCCACTACCAAGCAAATTAATCATTCAGCGAATGAATCAACCAGCGAGCAAATCAGGAAAAGCCTGATTAGGAGTCCGCCAAAGGCTTCTTCTTCTCGGTGATTACCTTGGAATTCGGCGACATCTCAGCATTAAGCTCGATGTAGCTCTTCCACTCAGCAGGAACGTTATCCTCGTGGAAAATCGCTTCTACTGGACATTCGGCAACGCACGCTTCGCAGTCGATGCACTCATCGGGGTGGATGTAAAGCATCTTGTCCCCTTCATAAAAACACTCAACAGGACAAACTACGACGCAATCTGTATAGCGGCATCCTACGCAAGGTTGAGTAACAACGTGAGCCATGGCTGCGAGAACCTCTCCAACACTCGGAAACAATAAACAAAGGAAACGAAGGGCATGGTAGGCCCCGAGCGGGACAATGTCAAGGAACACTCGACCGTTCCACCCCCGCTCGCTTGCTGTCGACTTACCTTGCATCTAGAATTTAATGATTCCGCGAGTCCACTCCGGGTTCCCCTCAATTTTCGCACCCCAAGGAACGCTCCGTTGGCCCTCTCCGACCTCGACCGAGGACTCATCGACGCTTGCCTCTCCGGCGACCAAATAGCCTGGAAAAACTTCTGCGATCGCTTCGCGGGTCTCATCCTCGACGTAGTAAACGACTCGATTTCCAGCCGAAACACTCAAGCCGAATCGCTCGTCGAAGACTTTTTTCGCTCACTGAGAAACAACCAATTTCAGCTCCTGCGAGACTTTCGCCAAAAAAGTTCACTCGCAAGTTATTTAGCCGTCGCCGCTCGACGTCATACCTTGCTCGCACTCGCCAACCAACAACGATCGAACTCAAATGGCTAGCGAACCCTCCGATTCCCTCCCCCCGCAGATAACTCCGCAGAGCAACTCGTCGAACCAAAATCTAGCCAGTGGTAAACTCGCAGAAGATGCTCTTAAAACACTCGAGAGCTTCCGAAAATACCCGCAATCCGACCAAGTTCACTCCGACCGGAACGACTCCGACCAAAACCAAAACAGCTCACCGGAACCTACTGATCCGAACAAATATCCTGACTTGAAGCTTCCCGGTAGCATCCAATCCCCGACCGCAATCCTCTACCGACGCTGGAAACTTCCCGTTCTGCTACTCCTGGCTTCCATCGTCTCGATGACCTGGGCAGGCCTTACGGTCTGGGCCCCAGTGGAAACCCTTGAGACCGCTTTTCTCAACGGTTCGATGTTCGAAGTCCGACGCAGTATCCTAGCGAATTGGTTCCCAGGTCTGCTGTTTTCTCTCGCACTTACCGCCATCCTCGGCTCGCACGAACTCGGCCACTATATCGCGACTCGACTCTACCGAATCCGATCAACGCCACCACTCTTTATCCCGTTCCCCATCAGTCCGATCGGAACCTGCGGGGCTGTAATTCTTATGGATGGTCGCCAAGCCGACCGGAAACAAATCTTCGATATCGGTATCGCCGGCCCAATCGCCGGACTAGTCGTAGCTATCCCTGTCGCTATCGCCGGACTGCTGATCGAGCTACCACTGCGATCCGGCGGTATCCCTTCCTACACCTTCGGCCAACCTTTGCTAATCCAAGCCCTCGAAGCCATTATCGGTCATTCAGTTGCAATCTCCAAAACACCAACCCCCATCCCTTCCACCGATTGGCTGGGGCTTTGCCCGGAATGGGTCGAAGGTGTCCAAAATATCGATATGAACCCACTGCTTATGGCGGCTTGGGTCGGCTTGCTGGTTACCGGCCTGAATATGATCCCCATCAGCCAACTCGACGGCGGTCACGTGATCTTCGGTCTACTCGGCAGAAAATCTCACCTGTTCTCTCTCATCGCATACGCCGCTTGCATCGCCTATGTGATCTTCGGTGCATTGGTCTTCGGCCAAGGCATGTTCGTCCTGATGCTCGTGCTGGTGACCATCATGGGGATCAAACACCCCCCGAGCCGCAATGATGCCGTCGAACTCGGACTGTTTCGTACACTCCTGGGTTGGGCAACCTTAAGCCTACCCCTTTTGTGTATCCCCCTTCGCCCCGTTACCCTTATACAATAATCTGCCCAACCATCAGTGACCTGCGGCTTCGGTAACCTATGGCTACTCTGCGAAAACGTAATTTCCAAGCCTTCTCTTCCATCGGACTCGTCATCGCGTCCTCGATCTTCGCGCTGGTAGCCTCAGGCCTGAAAGCCTACAACGATGTTGTTTACTCAGGACTTCACACTTTCTCACTGATCGTGATGCTCTTCGCCTTCGTCTTCTTTATCGGGGTCTTCATGACCCAAAGAGGAAAACCTGTCCCGGACTTAAGCCTTCACAACACCCCCCCTCATACCACCATCGTCGCTCCTTGCACTTCAAGAAACTTCCTGTTTGTCGATCCGCAACAGAACTTCCGCGATATGCCGCTCGGTCAAACGGGTACTCAAGACGCCGAGCCCAAGCAGAACTTTCCGGTCTTTGGAAAACTTTCCCTGGCGCGTCGTCGAGAAATTCGTGTTGCAATCATCCGCAATGCGTTCGTCGATATGCACCTTCTCGAACAACTCGTTCGTCTTCCAAACCTCACTTTGATCGACTTGCAACACTGTCGCATCGCCCCAGAAACATGGCACTCTTTCAGCGAATTTGATAAATTGAAACACTTAGCTGTCTATGCCACCGCCGATCCGAACGAAGAAATTGAATTCACTTACACCCTGCCCGAAATCAAAACAATCTTCGCACGGACAGAGTTTATCCCCTCGCAACCCAAAGATCTCTAAAGTCGTATAAAATACCTACTCGGTTGCCTACACTTTCTTTTCGTCGGACTTTGCACCTCTAAACTCACATCAGCACCTGGTATCCCCCAACGCTGAATCGGGAGTCTTATTTTGCCTAACGCCAATTCCCCCAATTCAAGCCCCCGGGCACCGGAATCGAACCGAACAAAACGCCGCTTGATCGGGATTTTCGCAAGCCTCTTCGCGATGCTCGCCGCAGCAGCAATCGTCTATACCGCTTGGAAATACCAACGCGACAACGATCCGATCCAACGCACGAAAACGACCGATGAACGCTTCGAACAACGCGTTCGCGCCGCCGCTTTCCTTGAAAATGTCCAATACGATCGCGCCCTGGAAATCTACGACGACCTCCTTCACGACGAACCGAAATCCCTCCCCATTCTTCGCAACCGCGCAATCGCTTCCCTTGCGAACGTCAAATACCACGTCGACCTTGCCCAAGACCAGCAAGCCAATGACGTAGAAAAAATCCGAGCGATGCTCCCAGGCCTCTTCGACGCTTCTGCCACCGCTATCGCAGAATTCATCGCCGTCGCTCCCGACGAGCCTATCGGATACCAACTGAGCATCCTGCGTGACATCCGCTGGATCTCCGTCCTTGCCGCCGCAAACCCGATCATCGCCGACGAAGAACAAGCTCGACTTTTTGAGAAACTGCAAGAATACGTCAGGAAATTCCCAAGCAACACGTTTCTCGTCACCCAGTTCTCTAACGCTGCGGAGAGCCTCAGCGCCGTCAACCAAAACGCTCTCGAACTAACCATCGAACCCCTGAAAACCGCTCACCAAGCCCACCCGCGAAACCTCTACCTGCTGTGCGTCTTGATCCAACGACTCGTGCAACTGAAAAATCCCGCCGCCCTCGATTACGTCGAACCACTCGCCAAACTCCTCGAACCCTTCGAATGGAAATGGAAAATGGAACGACGCCCAAGAGACCTCAGCGACCTTCGCCGGGCTACAGAAGTC
>Ga0208225_1000229_pt1 | contig 14904 bp, 7 predicted proteins | sample LakMenEpi15Jun10_FD_150701 | JGI IMG/M metagenome (GOLD analysis project Ga0208225, IMG submission 150701) | Freshwater microbial communities from Lake Mendota, WI - 15JUN2010 deep hole epilimnion (SPAdes) | ecosystem: Environmental > Aquatic > Freshwater > Lake > Epilimnion/Euphotic zone ... | reverse complement strand
AGTAACCGCATTGGCATCAACCATCTCAATAACCCAAGCACGATCACCATCAAAGACCGACCGCGGAACGTACCTTGGCGCTGTCAACGTACCCAATCGCTCCCCGGTGCGTTTCGCGGTCCTCTTCCCGACGAAGGTTTGCGAAATGATGCACATGGATAAGCGATCACGGTCCAGTCAATAAGTACAAGGACCGCTTCACGAACCCTACGATTGATGATCCCATAGTCCCGTAGGGTTCGTGCAGCGGTCGGTGGTAACGCGACTAAGTGACTGCATTGGCATCGACGATCTCAATAACCCAAGTGCGCTCGCCTACATAGACCGACCGCGGAACGTACCTTCGCGTTGTCAGCGTCCCCAATCGCTCCCCGGTACGTTTCGCGGTCCTCTTCCCGTCGATGGTTGCGAAATGATGGACATGGATAATCGATGACGGTCCAGGCAATAAGCATCAGGACCGCTTCACGAACCCTACGAACGATGATCCCGTGGTGCCGTAGGGTTCGTGCAGCGGTCGGGGGTAACGTAACTAAGTAACCGCATTGACATCGACCTGCGATCCCACGACGTCCGAACCATCCTCGAAGTCGACTCGCACGTGGGTAGTTTTACTGTGATGGCCCATCACTATTTGCCCAGCGAGAGAATCGTTGCCGTCGAGCCGTTTTGGACGCAAGTAACGGACTTCGGAATCGACGAGGTCGATTTGATCAAGCTCGATTGCGACGGGGCCGAGTACTTGATCATCTCGGAACTATCGGCACTTGGTCTTATGGACCGCATCGGCTGGATCCGGGGCGCGTGGCACAGCCGCAAGGACAATCTGCTGCTCGCCAACCTCTTTAGCAAGCCGCACGTTTTCAGCATCGATCCCAACTACCCGCACTCGGTAGGGATGTTTGTGGCGCATCGGCACTAATGCTAGATCAGGTCCTTCGTATTCGGTGTCGCCAACAAGGACCTCTGGCTTGATCTCGTTCTCTTTGTCGGGTACTCAAGGCGTAACTCTCAGCTTCATCTTCACCTTCGCCTCCGGCACGGGCCAAAAAGGTCCGCGGGTTTATTTTGGTCATAGTTGTCACTGAAAGTTTCCGATCACAGTTCGGTTTTTGTGCCTGACAAAAGTTTTGTCTAGCGAGTATACGGCAAGATGGCTAGCCTATCAAAACCAATCCGAGCGGGCTACTCGCTCCCGAATCCCGCGATTTAATTGGATCAAGCCCCGTAGATTCCGCATAAATGGACCGCGGCACACTAGACAAGGATCTCAATTCGCAATCTTTCCATTCTCAAGGGGCGAAACTTTCGGTCGTTCGTGGAATAATATGGCCCGAACCCGCTTCTCTAATCATTCTCGCGTGAAACCACCCGAATGTCGGCCTCATCCAAATTCTCATGGAGTAACTTTGATTCCGCAACGCTCGAAGCGTTTTCTCGGGTTTTAGGATATGACGGACCGAACGACCCGGCATCGAGAGCTCGGTTCTTGGAAGCTAGATACCATCAACCCACAACGGATTTCGTATCCAAAACCTTCGCCCAAATTCAACACGGTTGGTTGCGAAGGAACGATAACATAGCCGCAGGACTTGTTGATGCTTTGATCAAGAATGGTGTCGGACCTAGAGAACGCCCACGCGATGATAAGGAACGAACCAGATTCATCTCACAGTGCAATAATCGGAATGTTATTCGACAGTATTTCTTGAAAGCATTGCTGAAGTGTGGAAGTGGCGGATCTTGGACGGCGGAATCGAGCTTCGAACTGGAAACAGCCTTCCCGCGACTGTCTATCATTAAACCGCTAGAACAAAGCGGCGATATTAGAGCACCCTACGATTATCAGCGTCGCGCATGGGACGAGTTGAATTTACAGTTGACGATGGCGGAATCGACTGGGCGATTCGAAGGCTTTCTGGTGATGCCAACAGGCTCCGGTAAGACCTTCACCTCGGCTCGTTGGCTTATGGAAAATCATATCAACCATGGTGGTCGAGTTCTGTGGATCGCCCATCGCCACGAATTGCTTGAACAAGCGGCTCAAGCATTTGCGTCATGTGCCAGCTTAGCCAAAAACGTCGACGAGATCCGAATTCGAATTGTATCTGGTTTGCACAGCCCGTCGGCTGCCATCGGACCGACGGATACAGTTGTATGCGCTTCGATTCAGAGTCTAGCAAGAAACCCTGGTGTAGTCTCCGAACTATTAGCCGATGAATGCGTCTTTTTGGTGGTTGACGAAGCCCATCATGCTAGTGCTAAGTCGTATCGCGATATCATCGAAGAACTCCGAGCCAAAGACAAATACAAAATCCTTGGTCTGACGGCCACACCGACCAGAACCATCATTCATGAAAAACCTGTTCTAAGCCGGCTTTTTGGAAACAAGCGAATCTTTGAGGTCCAAACTCGCGATTTGATCGAAAAAGGGTTCCTCTCAAGACCTATTCCCGTAACGGTCAAAACGAACGCAGATGTAACCAAGGATCTTTCCCCTGATGACTACTCGCATCTCCAATCGTTCAAAGATCTATCAGAGGAATGGAAGAACCGAATTGCAAACATCACAGAACGCAATGAGGCGATCACAAAGCATTACCTCGAAAACCGTGAGAAGTACGGAAAAACGCTTGTCTTCGCTATCAATATCCCGCACGCGGAACTCCTCTGCGAGCATCTTAGAGATGCTGGGGTGAATACGGATTATGTGGCTAGTGCGAGACTAAACGGGGATCCTTACGACAAACGAAATATCATTAGCCAGTTCCGCGATCCACACAGCGGGTTCGACATCCTGATTAATGTGATGATTCTCACTGAAGGGGTGGATATACCAAACATCAAGACGGTCTTTCTGACTCGCCCGGTGCAGAGCGAAATATTATTACGTCAAATGGTAGGCCGCGCACTCCGCGGTCCAGCTGCAGGCGGGACCAAGGAAGCCTATCTTGTCAGCTTTCAGGATCGCTGGAGGCAATTTGAGGAATGGGAACGACCGCTCGAACTCATCCACGATATCATCGACCTCCCTGCCGAAGAGATCATCAATGAAGGGCAAGATACCGACACCATCCCTGTCCCAGACACGCTGAAGGATGTCGTCCCTTGGGAATTGATCCGAAAGACCGCGATCGAAATTAGGAACATCACTAAGTTTGGCGAGGTCAGCGCTTTTGAAGCCATCCCATCGGGTTGGTATGTGGTAGAGCAGCAAGACGATGAGGACATCACACGGACGCTTGTTCCAGTGTATGAGCACCAGCGGAGCTCTTGGGAAGCTCTTTTTGCAGATTTAGAATCTGGAAGCGACCCGGTAACCAGAGAAGTCGAAGCTATCCGAGATGAATACTTCTTCGACTGCGATTCCCCAAGGCCCGCGTATCATGAAATCGATCGCGTAATTGCATACATGATAACGGAAAAACGCAGGCCCGAGTATCAACCGTTGGACGGTCGAGATATCTGTGACCCTTCCAAAATTGCTGAGATACTTTGGGAAGATCAACTAGGCCCTCGTGAAGAACGCAAGCTGATTGAACGTCGATACGAATCTCCGCTGGCAAAGGCTATTTTCCCTAGCTTTGAAGAATTTGAATCGACGGTGCTCGATGAACGCAAAGCACTAATGTCACAGAAACTCGGCCGTAAACCTCGTCTGGCATCCGTAGTATTCTCTTCCTGGGGCTCGGACTTCCTAGCTCCTGGCCCCTATCATGACCTACCGATGATCATGAACCGAGTTTTGGATCAAGCGAAAGAGTTTCGGGATTTTCCAGGCGTCGTGTGGAATGGATCCATCCACTGGACTCGGCGTCCGATGGCAGGCTGGTATGCGAAAGCGGATTGGGAGTCCGGTACACCCAAAGGTAGCGGCGTGATTCGAGTCAATACTCTGATCGATAGTCCAGACGTCAGCGTCAACACGCTGGAGTTTCTCGTCTGGCACGAATACTTGCATTTGCTCTTACAAAGTGGCCATACCCCAGTATTCAACCGGTTCGAAAGAAAATGGCCTGGGATCCGTGATGCGGAGCGAGAACTAGCTACGCTTAACGAACGATTCGAATTATCGTTTTATTGGTAGTGCTCAAATGATCCTAGGTGAGTGGTTTTGATCACCTGTAGCTCTAGTCGCCAATCAGTAACTGCCCCTTGCCCTTTCTGTCGACGTAATCGATGATGATTTGAAGCTGTTCTGACAGATTGACGGACCCTTGGATCAATCGAATTCGTCCCTCACTAGCATCGACTCTTGCTTGCTTGAATTCACTCTTTAGAGATTCGGCCAACGTGCTCTTCGGTTCCAAAAATGAGTCATCAAAAGCGCGTCTTCGCAGTGTGTAAACGACTACAAGGCACGCAAGCCTGAATGTTTCACCACCCTCGCCTCTCGCTCTTTGATACGCAAAGACTTTGCCTGCCCGATTAAGTAACATAGCACAATCCTCTGAGCTGACATATTGTAATGCATTTCCTCGAAATCGTAGAATTTCAGATAAGGCTCTCCACCAAGTTTGACTACTTCCTCTTCGGCCAAATTGTCGAAGAAACGATTTTACAAATTCTGCTATGTGCTCAGGTTTCCGTAAGCACTTCCCCGCAGCTAAAACGATTTCATCCAACGAATATTCATTGGTAAGCCCCTGAAGTATGAACTGCTCAAGGAGCGGGTAATCAACGTGGGTGTACGCGATTGCGCGTATAAAGCCCTGGGGAGCTTCCTTCTGAAAATATGGCCAGGCTGAATCCATGAATGATTTCAGGTCATAGATGTTTCCCACACAGTTTCCTTCGCTATCAAATGCGGTAGCATCTCTCGGATACATCCTCGGATCTTTTGCCTGTAAATGCTGGCGTACCTGTCGCAACTGGATTTCGATGGACTCTTTGCGATTCCGATCGATGAACATTTGCTTGAGTTGATCTATAGAAATTCTGGCAACGCGCATCTTGGAGCCACTGCTCAATCTAGGCAGCAACTCAGGGAAGATTCTCGGAAGCGAGTTGAGATATCCTTCTTTATCTTTGGAGTTCCCATGATCATCCTGGAATTCTCGCATGTGCTTCCAATCGATAAAAACCCGTTTGTTCTTGAAAAGAGTCTCGTTCTCCGGATGAACCTCGATTCGAGCGTTCCCTTGAGCTGGGGTCATTTTCACCGAAAGACTTACACGTTCCGTTTGATCGGACGTAGGCGGAATACTGGTAACCACTTCTCGCACATGTTCGAAATCCTCATGTGCGATTGCAACCTTCAGATCGACGCTCTTAGGGGATAGTCTTAAACCCTGCACCCTCTCCGGACGTTGCCATTCTTTGCCTCCCTCCACCCATTTCTGATCAGGCTCTAGCAAATCGATCCATGTAGGCTCCCCTTTCTCGAGAATAACCATCTCAAGTCTCGGCAATGTGTCAAGAAACGTCGGAAGATCGCTTGCAAGACGGGCAGCGAATCGATTAGCCCCTCTCGCAAGTAGCCCTCTACCAACTTTGTAGTCTTCGATAAGGACGCAATCGCTTTGAGTGTCCAGGCTCTCCAGAACGATCTCGTGGACTTGCCGCTGGTCGTTGAGCTTTGCCGCAGCGAGTGGTCCAGAAAAAACAATTCCTGCATATTTTCGCGCTAGTTTGGCTCGGCTAGCAGACAATCGGACGCGCAACTCACTGAAATCCAACTGCTTGCAACCGAAAACCGACTGCTCGACGTCATCGGGAAGTCTGCCAAAACCATTAACACGAAACTGGAATCCGGAAAGAAATGCCCCAAGGTTTGGTCGACACCATAACTGATTCCAGGCATTGCTCATCAGGTCTTCTTGATCGAGTAAAGGGTTACTTTCACTCGCTTGGTTTTTTGAAAGCTCATGTAGCACCTGTCGAAAGCCAAAGCTAGGAAACCTTTCTTTGGGCGAAGGTCGCCGACGTCCTGGCACTATACATCTCGGCTTGTTGTTGGCGTTCCAATTGACAAGATTCAACTCGGTGATTTCAATCTCTCCGTAACCTAAAAAAACCGATAAGAGCATCTCGCTATTGACTTGCGTATCACATAACAGAGATTTGAGTTGTTCGGCATAAAATTCCGTCCACTCCAACGCTGCTGCAATCGGTCGCCACAGCAGCTTGCACCGAAGATTCTCCTTTTGAAACGAATCTAGAATCGTTTGCTGTAACTCTACGTTCCAGTGGTTTGGAACAACAAAGACGATTTCACCTTGGTAGTTAGGAAAAGCCTGAGCAATCGCTCCTGCAAGTGCATCAGAACAAGAAAAGCTTCTCTTTTCCTCAATAGCCCAAACAACTGTATTGCTGGCTTCAATACGGCGCAAAAGTTGCCCAATAGGAAGTCTGCCCGAACCATGGTCGGTATCTACGATAGCTTCACTAGGCCAAGTCAGCCCACTCCCCCTCGCGTGTGGAACATCCCCGACGTCGAACCTAAAGGGTTCTCCATCGATTCGGGGCAAGAGGATTGCGTTTGGAAACGAGCCATGATTCCCGAACTGTCCAATTTCTACTCTGTTGGTTTGAGTTGATTCTTCTACGTTGTAGGCATATCGAATCCAAAGATCATCGACCGATACACCAATAGTTTGAGGGAACATAAGTGCGGCTTTCAAATGCCCTGGAGAAGACTGAGAAAGTGATCTCGAAATCTGTCGAGCGTCGTTTGAACAGGCGTTCCCACGCTAACGATCCGTCCGCGTCCGTGAAAGAATTGTTTTTCCAGATCCGACCGCTGGAACACAAAAATCGTCGGATAAACATGCTCGGACTTTGGGAGTGAGTCTAGTTTTTTTTCGAGCAACGTTAGTCCGGGTTCGAAGGTCTCGTCATCGATCTCCGAGAAACACCAGAACGGAAGAACTGTGGTAGGAACATTTCGTTCGGGAGCAACGATAAAAAAGTCGGTTCCTAAAGGTAAAAACCCTCGTGGGATAAAAGTGCGATTGTTAGCGGACGGCCCAGCACATAGCAACAGCATCCGCTGCTTGCGTGTTCCTTGATAGATAAGCGGTCCATACTCCGTGTCTTTGAAAATAAACCTTCCCGTAATCGCTTCGTGCTTCAACAGCAAGTCTGATTTGTGCAGCATGCTGCGATGTGCAAGACCATGCATTAGCGACATCATCATGCACTGACAACTTTCGGCAAACGTTCGATCTCGCCACTTCCAAATATCATCTTTTTGCTTCTGTTGAGATAACAATGCTTGATAGGCATCCCAAAGCTTTCGATATTTTGGCTCGTGTAGCAAGACGTAGTTTGGCTGAACCAGTCCTATGAGGCTTTTCGCATTGCGGATTTCGCTATGTTTTTCCCAATCGATTATCCTGTGCCGAAAGCTCGCCACGGTCTGAACTCGTTCGTAATCTGAATATTCACGGTAAATCGATGTATAGTTGGAACATTCGATTCGAGCTCGGTGCATCAAGTCCCTCACAACGCGATTTTCGAGCGTATCGGAATCCTCTTTACGGACCACTCCGAGAAGTTCCTGTCGGGTTCCTGCTCGCTCGTAGATGTCCCTTCCAGGTTGTCTCGCAATCCAACGCAAGCAGGCGGCGTCTATCTCCTGAATCCTACCGATATTCTGCAGTTCACGAGTACGCCGCAGAACGACGCGAGGTGACTCACAAATCTGCCCTAATGGCTTTGCAATTTCGCGAGCCAATTTCACAATCAGTGCGAGTTTGGCATTGTCTTTGCTTTCCGATTTCGACCAACGCAGCACTGCTCGATGGACGGATCGAATTTGCAAGCCTCCGCAATTGCCTTCCCAATACAACCGATTCGGTCTCTGAAAATCGTTGAGGTCGTTCATGAATTGGATGTGTTGATCAATGAAGCTTCTCAAACCGGCGTAGAACAAAAGTGTGCCTGTGGGGCTTTCCTCGTCATCCAATGCCTCATCCAGTGTGCTTCTCGCGATCCCTGCTCCTAATGATACAGAAATGGGTTTCTGGTCACCTTCTTCATTTCCGAACCGAACTGAACTTCGGGATTCCGGCGTCTCTCCACGGGGTAGTTCGTATTTGCTCCATCGACTTCCCTTGGAGTCGATCCATTGATTGACGAAGGGTAATGGATCTTTAGTCTCCGCACAGATCACCTCCGACGTCAATTCGAAGGGAAGGACGAGAAAGCTACGATACAGCACGGAAGGCTTTACAAAGGTGTCGGTAGCCTCGACCCAAGGATAAGCACCTACGGTGAATAAGACGGTTTGGCGTGGCATCGAAAGCGATCCTTTTCCTATCAACGTGCCTCGCTGTATTCCTCTTCGAATCGATTCACTCCTAACCAAACGAATTGACCGTCGCGCGATGACTGTTCAATGGCGCTGATTAGTAGATTGTCTTTCAGATCACTCAGAATAGATTTGATCCTGCTCAGTGACCCTTTCACGGCGGAATCTCTGCTATCCAAACCTCGGAACTTAGGCAAAATCTTCTGTTCGATTTGGTCTGCCAACGCCTCGCTGATCGCATCGCTGTCCTGCGATGGATAATTAGAAACATAACTTAGAATGCTGTTGCGAGTCCGGAAACCAAACGGTCGCTTAATATCAGCCATCGCCTTGTCCAACTTGTCGATCGATTCCAATACTCGGTCCCGTTCGGATGCTGGGAGATCACCCTCTGACTTACACCAAGAGTTCCAAACAGAGAAATCGAGCTTGCTATCAAGCTGAGAGATCGATTTCTCTCCTCCAACGTCTTCGATTCGACCTGGTCGGCCAAATCGAAGCACGTTAGCACGGTCGATCACCTTATCGGATAAAGCCTGTGTCGTTTCATCTTCATTCATCGTTCCGACGAACAGAACATTCCGATCGACAAAGAGTTGCATGATCGGTGACTTGTTTTTGCCTGAGCCAACCTCAAGACCGATTTCAGCTTTCCGGCGACTCTCTGGGTCATTCCGATTGATTCCGCGTCGCGTTTCGAGTCGGCTAAGGAACTCGCTAAAGTAATACTCAACTCTTGCCAGATTCATCTCATCGAGCAGGACCAGGAGCATTTGGGAGGAGAGGGAATGGTCCCAAATTTCTGGTGGGGACCATCCTCGATTTGGCTCTTTGTAGAAAGGGTCCATTTGGACCAGGGCTCTACCGAGTTCGGTTGCGCGGTATCGGTTCTCCAAGTAATTGAAAAACCCAAACATATCCTGGGGGCTATCCCAGCGGGGTTGAACAGCGACATTGAGGAAGTGCATCCCCATGGCTTCGGCGTACCTTCGAGGCAATTCGCTTTTGCCAGTACCGCTGATCCCAGCTAACACCACGAGTGGGGAGATATCGGTGACTTTGAGCGAGGTATGGAAAGCACGTAAAACGCGTTTGGGAAAATAGAGCTTTTTGCTGCGCAAGTAGTTCTCCGAATCATCGATGAAATCGAGCTCCGATTTCCCTTTCCGCCTCGAGAACTCCGAAGCTTTCTGCTTGATGTAGGGTTGCCAGAGCTCCTGCGTGCGTCGCTCTTCGGCACCTTCATCCCGTCCGGAAAGCTGAAGCACCGTGTTCCAATCCGCACGTAGGTTTTTAATCAGGTCTTCGAGTGCTAACTTCTCTCGCTGAAGAGCTTGAACATCTGCAGACAATCGAGAACGCTCGTCGCGAGCAGCGTGGAGAACATTGGTTGAATCATCGATCTGCTTTTCCAACTCTCCCAATTTCGACTTATTAGCCTCGAAACGGATTTTGCATTCAGCGATCTCAGCATCGAACTGCTCGATCCGCTTTTGCGTGTTCTCACGAACATCCGTCAATTCCTCGTTAGCGTTATTGATCTTGGCTTGAATTCCCGCAAGTTTCACCTCAAGTGGTTGTAGATCCGATTCGATTTGAAGCTGCTTCTTACCAAGTGCAATAAGCTGTTCTTCTGATCCCTGAATCGATTCCCGCAATTGCCGCTTTTTCTGGTCAAGCGAATCCAATTCAGTACTTGCCACCCCAAGCATTGCCTGTCGCTCAGCAAGGCTCGTATTGGTTGCTGTGAGTTTATCGCGAAGAGCTTCGAGTTTCTGATCTGTATCCTTAATTAGTTGGTTCGATTGCTCCAATCCTCGTTGAAGTTGCGCGTTGCGTTCACTGATCGATTTGGTGATGACCTCGAACTCGTCCTGCCGGACGGAGATTTCAGATTGAATTGTTGAAAGTTTCAACTCAAATCCTCGTAATTCCGTTTCCATTTGAATTCGTTTTGGATTCAAGAGTAGCAAGACGTTTTCGACACGAGCTAATTCGTCTTGGACTTCCGTCCTCCGGTTCTCAAGCCGCAGCACTATGTCCTCAGAAGTGGATATAGTAGATTTAACTTCAAGAACTTTCTCGGAAAGCAATAGGATTTCTGCCCCAAGTATCCTACGTCTTTCCTCATCTCGGGAAAGGCAATCCCGTATGTCTTGCAACTCGTCGTCATGTCTTTGAATGGATCGATCCTGCGATTCAGCGAGGAGATCTAGTTCCTTCTGCTTGATACCAAGTGAACTCACAATCCCTCTTAAATTCTCCTCTAATGGTTGAATGGACGAAATGAGATCTAATTTGCAAGACTGCATCACCGCGATCTCATCCTCAAGCTCGCTTATCTCTGCGGTCGTGCTCGATTTCTTTTGTCCCAAGGTTTCTAAATCAAGTCGCAATACAGCTACCATCGCTTGCCGTTCGCTAAGGGTCGCTTCGCAGGAATTTATTTGTTCGTATACTTTTCGCAAGCGATCTTCGCTCTTGTGGGATAAATCACGAGTCTGGGCAAGTTGATTTTCAAGCTGAATGTTTTGAGCTTCGAGAGTTCCGGCGATTTGAGCAAACTCATCGCGGCGATTAGCGATCTGTGCATCGAAACCATCCAATGTTAGCTTCCGGTTCTGGATCTCCGACTCGAGTGCATTCCGCTCATCGATAAACGCATCCTTCTGAGCGATCAAGCCAACACTCTCTTCTTCCCGCTGGCTTTTTACTTTCTCCAGATATTTCAGCTCAGCAATTATTTTGGCAGTTTTGGACTGTATTTCATCTTTCAATGATTGAAGCTCACTGAGTTTTCGTTTTGCATCCTCAACGTCCATTTGCAGAATAAGCTGTGCTTCGCGATCAGCCCTTGCACCCAACAATTTTTCCTGGTTTTCATCAAGCCACTTTTTAGCATCTAACTTCTCCGCGATAAGAATTTTCGCATCAGCCAGCTCCCCTTTAATCGTGTCAAAGTCTTCCAAAGCCCGCTTGGTTTGATCCCGCAGATCTACGAAGCGAACCGCATCGGGGTACGCGTCGCGTTCCTTTTTGATCAATTGCTTTTCCTTCGATGCACTGATGTACATCACACTAGAAAGGAGCAGAAGGAGTGCAGTAACTAGCGTTCCACCCAGGAATGGTAATAGCGTGTCGTACATCGAATTACTGTTTATCTCCAGGAACGCTCTTCTTACCCGGCGTACCATCTGCTTCAGCCTTGAGTTTCTGAAGCTCAATCAAATCCGCTAGCAACTCTTTTTGCTTGGTCTTTAGATCTTTAAGCTCAGACTCTGCCGCTTTGATTTCCTCTGAAAGGGATTTCGTTTTTGATTCGAGTTTGACGGACTGATCAGTAAGTCGCGTGATGTTTGCATTCGTATCGCTCTCAGTCTTTTTCAGAGATACAACCCGTGCGGCGATTTCATCGACTTCCTGCGATATCTTTTCTCGGTTGTTCCACTTATCGAGATACTCAGCGAGTTTCGCTCGTGCCACGCTCATCCTAGAATCCGAGGTCGCGATCTCCTTTTCTAGATCCTGTTTCTGCATTGAGAGTGCCGCAAGTTCCCCAGCAAGATTCGATTTCTCCGACTTGAGTTTCTCGACCTCTTTGGCTAGTGCTGTGGCTGCATCCGTCGCAACTACGACTTCTTTTTTCGCACGGAGTGCACCAGTTAGATCTTCGTTGGCTGTAAGCAACTCGTCGCTGGTCTTTAGAAGATTGTCTCTAGCAGTTTTGAAGGAATCATCCAATTCCCGCCGTTTTTGCTCATTGCGCTTCAGTTCTGATTCCAGGTTTTCGAGAGACGCCTGGGTGTTAGTAAATCGCGTCTGAACAGTTTCAAGAAGCTTTCCATTGGATTCGATTTGGTTTTGAACAGTAATCTTTTGCTTGTTAAGATCGGAAAGTTCAGTTTTTAGTTTGGTGATAGCATCGCGGGATGCCTGCTCGTCCGCTTGCGCCTGCCGTTGTTTTTCTACAGCGACCGTGGTAGACCTAGAGAGGGCAGCGAGTTCACCTTGAGCAGTCGCGAGCTTTTCTTGTGCTTCTTCCAATTCCTTTAATGCCGAAGCTTTTTGCGATTCCGCGAGTAACGCATTTTGCCGAATCTGCTCAACCCGTACTGTTTCCGATTGGGACATCTGCTCCCACTCAGAGGATACAGCGGCATACTGAGCTTTTTGCGATTCCCAGGTTTCTCGGTTCGTAACATATCGGACGAGGCCAAAGAGGCTGAACGACTGAGCAACAATCGCGGTTACACACAATATGCCGATGAACAGGATCGATGGAAGCATCGACACTTTTTCGGTGGTTTTCGCAGTCATTTGCGCTCCAAACCTTGAGCAAAGAACAGAATAGCAATCGAGCTAGTATGCTAATCGACCGCGTTTTTTCAAGCAAACAACCTGAAAAGACATCGTTTTTGGGTTGAGAAACAATCCGATTTTGCGATAAATCAGAGGGTGGGATCGTGATTGTGGTTGGCAAACCATCATTTGTTCCCTATGAACGACTAGCCGAAAACCTGAAGATCCTTGACACCCCTGGAAATCCAGGCTCGATCTACCCGCAGTGGAGTAGATTGCGATACAAAGCTGGCTATCATCAACGACATCCTGCCGTATTTTTGGCCTAAAAAGACACGAAGTCATGCCTGTGGTCAGATCGATGAATGAACGCACAATCTCAGAACTTGATAAGGAATGTGAAGGAATCGAGCTACTCGATGATGATGCCGGTTCATCACTTATCGATGCCGATCCTTTATCGGCTCTTCAGCATGCAAAGTCATCCTACCGACATGCTTGGAACAGGTGGTTTTCTTCCTACTTTGAAACCACTGCACGAAAAGTAGAACTCAGAAAACTACGGCTTGCGAATCGGTTGGCGTCCAACGTTCGTGGGGTACCTGTTTGGCCTGTTTTGGTTGTCTACGTTGTCTTAGTTGCTGGATTATTTATTCTTGCTTCGAAACTCCCCGTCGATTTTTCCTGGCTCCATAGGATCATCCGCATCGGACTGCTGGGGGTCGGCATGCTGACCCCTGTGATCCTTTTCGTGTTAGCACTAGTGATCCTTCGGGACGCCAGAAGAGATCCTGAAGATCTTCAAACAAGAATCGAAAAAGCGACGCTTGAATACGAGCAAGCACGGAAGCTTCACGTAACAAACTGCGAAGATTTCGAAGAAGCGAACGCAAATCTGCGAATCGCTCGTCTTCAAGTCAAATTGTTTCGACGGAACCAAGCTGAGTCCCAGCGATCAACACGAGCTACGCTCTCTGAATTGAGCCAGTTCACAGCATCGCTTCGCTGGAGGCATCTCACGGGGGAAACCTGGGAGGGCTATCTTGAGCAGATTTTCCTCAAGCATGGATACAAGGTGGAGCGAACCAAGGTTACAGGTGATCAAGGGGTTGATCTTATCGTGTCTCATGGGCGAATTCGACTCGCAGTCCAAGCCAAAGGGTACGCGGGTTCGGTTGGAAATAAAGCGGTCCAGGAGGTTGTCGCAGGCCGGATTTACTACCAATGCACCCACAGTGCCGTCATTACAAACAGCAGCTTTACCAAGTCCGCGCAGGAGTTAGCGGAAAAGACCGATTGTATTTTGATCGATGGTTCTGGGATCGGACGATTGCACAGCCACGGTCTCAAGCACATGGTTTCCTGAGGTTATAGGATTTAGGCGTAGCGATTTTCCCAAAAACCTTGCAAGCAACAAAGTGGGTGCTTTAAAACATTAGGAATCCATCCGTTTTCGTGAATCCAGGAGAGGCTAATAGTGACAATCGAATTTCCATGCTTAAACTGCGGATCAGCGTTGAAGGCGCCAGACGAATACGCGGGCAAAATCGCAAAATGTAAAAAATGCCAGTTCAAGGTTTTAATCCCGAAAGTAGCTGAGGTAGAGCTCGTACTTGAACCTATAGCAGTTCCCGAAAGCCCATACGAGAAGATGATGGGAAATCTGCGTGAAGAGCTTAAGAAAATGGGGTTCCCGGATTTAAAAGGACTCAAACTGAGCGATCTATCCGACGAAGACGTCAAAGCAATTTTTGACTGGGGAATGTGGACCTACGGACTGGGATCTAGTGACCAAGGATCGATCGATGAAATCAAGTACGATGGGCATCTTGTTGTTTTGGCCAATGGTTCTCGCTGGGAAGTAGGCGATGGCGACACCTACACGGCTGACGGGTGGTGCGAGGGTGATGAGGTCATTGTTGTCAACGGTCGAATGTACCGGCTGGATGAGCTGGAAAGCGTTGAGGTGACTAAGGAATAGTCGCTAAACCCGAAATCACGGCGTGTAGTCATGCTTGGCAATCGGCTCGTGCCCCCATGGACCGCTTCGGATGGATTCGCAGCGAGTGGCACAGCCGCAAGGATAAACTGCCGCTCGCCAACCTCATCAGCCAGCCCCACCCCTTGAACATCGATCCAAACTGTCCCCACTCATTGGGATGAGTTGTGGCGAATCGGATGCTTTAGATTTAGCGAAACACTGGTTTTTCCGCATTCTTCAACCCGCTTCAGCGGCAAATCGCACCAGCATCTATTTCTCAAAAAATACTGGCGAGTGACCAGAGGTGTCACTAGATAGCACGATACTGGCCAAATGGATTACGCCTGATTTCCCCACCAACCGGTAGAAA
>Ga0208225_1000227_pt1 | contig 15080 bp, 11 predicted proteins | sample LakMenEpi15Jun10_FD_150701 | JGI IMG/M metagenome (GOLD analysis project Ga0208225, IMG submission 150701) | Freshwater microbial communities from Lake Mendota, WI - 15JUN2010 deep hole epilimnion (SPAdes) | ecosystem: Environmental > Aquatic > Freshwater > Lake > Epilimnion/Euphotic zone ... | reverse complement strand
GGGGGGGAGATTCCTTTGACTTACGTGCCGGCTCGCAATACGGTTTTTCTCTCGTATGCGTTGGCTTGGGCGGAAGTCTTAGGGGCTTTGGATATCTACGTGGGAGTCAATGCATTGGACTACAGTGGCTATCCCGATTGTCGACCGGAGTATATTCGAGCTTTCGAAGAGATGGCGAATTTGGCGACGAAGTCGGCGGTAGAGGGGAATCGATTGGTGTTGCATGCGCCGCTGATACTTTGGACGAAGGGAGAGATTATTCGTCGCGGATTGGAATTGGGAGTGGATTACTCGAAGACTTTATCGTGTTATGACCCGAGTCCCGCAGGAGAGCCGTGTCGGCACTGCGATTCGTGTTTGTTGCGTGCGAAGGGATTTGAAGAGAACGGGTTGCTTGATCCGACGTGGGTTGACTAGGATGATTTCCGCGCAAGTGGCGCTTGATTACGAGCACGAGCACCGTTTCGAGCCAGATGCTGCCGATGATGATGCCCCACAATGCTAAGGGAAGTCTGCATCAGTAGAGTTTTCGATGCAGGTTAACGCGATTCCCTGAGTTGCTACAATGCCATAGGTGGTGCAGCCAAACCGATATCCAATAGCCGAATTCATTGATCCAATTCAAGGCTTGTGAAACTTTAATGTACCGATCGATTTGTAAATGGTTTTTTGCCGTGTCACTTTGGATCGCTGGTGGGGCGAATCTGTGTGGTGCCCAATCCCCGCAAGACCAGTCACCTAAAGAGATCATCAATAACAACGGCATGAAACTGGTGCTGATCCCGAAAGGGACGTTCATGATGGGTTCGCCAGAGAGTGAAGAAGGCCATGAGGAAGACGAGGTCCAACACGAAGTTACGATCAGCCAGGACTATTACCTTGGAGTGTATGAGGTTACGCAGGCGCAATACGAAAAAGTAATGGGTGAAAATCCAAGTTACTATCAAGGTGCCAAGGTTGATAACCAGAACGCTGAACTACCGGTAGATTCAGTTTCATGGGACGAAGCCGTCGAATTCTGCAAGAAGCTTTCAGAACTGCCCGAAGAGAAGAAAGCAGGCCGTGTCTATCGCTTGCCAACCGAAGCAGAATGGGAGTATGCGTGCCGTGCTACCAGCGAGATGGTTTACTCGTTTGATGATGAAAGGGGCTTACTGCCTGAGTATGGTTGGTTTGATCGCAACGGTTCTGACCGAACGCATACCGTTGGGCTTTTGGAGCCCAACCGATGGGGGCTCTATGACATGCATGGGAACGTATGGGAATGGTGCAGCGACTGGTACGGTGAATACCCCGCAGGTGCGGTCATCGATCCTAGTGGTCCAAAAGAAAGTGGGGGACGCGTGAACCGTGGCGGCAGTTGGAACAACACGGCCGAGAGTTGCCGGTCGGCGAACCGTTTCAGGGACGGACCGTCGGACCGATACAGACTCCTCGGTTTTCGAGTGGCCATGAGTCCATCCACGGTGCCTGAGGTAGTTGGGAACGTGCCTCAGGTAGTTGACGAGCCGAAACGCTGAATGAAGTGCAATCGGAACGCCTGCCTTGAATCCTTATAAAATGGGTTTGCCGTAGGCTGCGACGGTTGCTCTTTGCCATTCGCTTTGCCATTCGCTTCCAAGCGGCGGGGAGCGGCACAAGAAACTCGAGGGCTTAGGGACGGGCGCACATGACAGTAGGGTTCTGTGTTGCGGGGTCGACTAGGATTGCTCTTGGAAACTTTGCATCGAGTTTCCAAGTATTCTGTTGTTCCAGCAGTGGTAAAGTCCATTGAGACGCTACGCCGTCTTCAGTTGCGATCCATAGGGAATTCTTCGTTGGGAAGGCTATTGGACCAGGGCGGCTTTTAAGGCGCACGAAGCGTATCATGCGTCCGATTTGTGGATCCCAAAGTCGGATGGTTTGGTCTTGGCTACACGATATCAATCGCGGAGCTGAATTATCTGATTCATAACGCACAATGCGATGGATGGGCGCGGTATGGTTATCAAGGCTTCTGATCAGACGATCCGATCCATCTGCAATTACCTTTGCCGTACTCCATACTTTGATCGATTGGTCGACTCCGGCCGAAATCGCGACATCATTCGACCAAAAAATCGCGGTCAATACTGGACCGGTGTGCCCTGCAAACTCACACACGCAATTTCCGCTTTGGTCGCGTACCAATACTTTTCCTGACCAATGCGCTTCGATCCAATACTTACCATCCCCCGACCATTGCACATCGGTGATTACATCCGCGATCGGATCCCCGTTCGCATCTGTTTGGTACTCCCCCAACAACTTCTTCTCTTTCCAGTCATAAGACTTCACCCCCCCCTGCTCTGCCGGCGCGCCTCCTGCAACCAATAATCGGGTCCCGTCGGGTGAGAGTGCCAATGCGGTGATCTGTGGAAATACATCCGAAATGCTTTGTTGCGGTCCCCAGTTCTTGTTCTTGGTTACCTCTTGAATGTCATCGGACGAAAAGAGTTGCACTTCTGACTGATTCGCTACGATCCATTGATGGCGCGGCTGGTCATGGATCGCGGTGGTCACGCGAGGATTTACCAAGGTGATCCAGCGGTATGAGTTGTCGACGGAAGCTTGCGATGTTGTGTTTTGGACATCGCTTGGCGTTACTGTGTCTTGTGATTGCGCGTTGGCTAATGGGAGCAAGGAAATCGCAAACATCGCGACGGATTGCACCGCATTCCTAAGTAAGCTTTGGGGAGTTCGCACCGCGAATTGCGAACGGCTTGTAAGCCATTTATTTTCCTCGTCGGTTGACCAATTAGGTAAGGAGTGCATCGACAGGTTTGCCATGTTGATTGATGGGGATGGGGCGAGCATCAGGTGTGGTCAGGGTGGCTGCTGGATCGATCCCCAGTCGGATAAACAGTGAGTGCATCAGATCGGCGGGAGTGACCGGATCGGAATCGGGCTGTTCGCCGATCTTATCGCTTTGCCCAACGACGAGGCCTTGTGGAATCCCCCCGCCGCAAAGCATGATGCTGTAGGCACGCGGCCAGTGATCGCGGCCGGCTCGGGTGTTGAGTTTTGGAGTCCGACCGAACTCACCCATGGCGATGACGAGTGTCTCGTCGAGAAGTCCTCGATCTTGAAGGTCGCTTATGAGAGCCGAAGCGGCTTGATCGAACGTCGGGATTAATCCCACCCCGACTTTGGCTCCAGCGAATCCATCGCGTAGCGACACGACGAGATTCTCGTGGGTATCCCATCCGGGTTGGACGACAGATACGAACGGTACGTCGTGTTCAATCAATCGTCGCGCCAGCAGGCAGCTTTGACCAAAACTGCGAGGTCCATAACGATCCCTGGTGCTTTGATCTTCTCGTTGAAGCTCGAAGGCTTGTTTGGCATCGAGGTCTGCGATCAAGTTGAATGCGGAGTGCAATCCTGATTTTGCCGCTGAATCTGTGAAGTCTTCGATTTGATTGAGCATCGAACGACGCCGTTGCAAACGCGCTCCATCGATCCCAGGGAATAAATCCAGATCGCGGATTTGGAAGGTCGGTTGAGCGGGATCGCCGCCGATCCAGAAGGGCTCGGATTCTGGGCCAAGGAATCCTGCTCCCATTCCAATACGAGGTTCGGGGATACCGATGTAGCTCGGCAATTGGGAACGTTTCGATGCGGTTGGATTCGTAACGGTTTCGATGGGTTCTGCGTGTGCAAGTGCTTTGCGCCGATGTGCAGCGATCGACCCGATGCTTGGGTATTGCAAGTTGGGGGATGGCAAATATCCGGTCAGCGCGTATTGATTTGCCAAGCCGTGTTCGCCTAGCGGGCTGGTCATCGATCGGATAATCGTCATTCGATCAGCGATGTCTGCGCAGCGAGAGAGATGTTCGGAAAAGTGGACTCCCGGGATTTTGGTTGGGATCGAGGCGAAAGGTCCGCGAACTTCGGCGGGTACGTTTCGTTTCGGGTCCCACATCTCAAGATGGCTTGGTCCTCCATCGAGCCAAAGCAAGATGCATTTTTTGGCGGTTCCAAATGCCGACTGGTGGTTGCTTGCAAGGCTCGGTTTTTGGGTGAGGAACGGTAGCGAGAGGCTGAGTTGCAGCACAGACCGGCGTGTGAGAGGTTGTTTCCATGGATTCAGCAGGAGGCTATGCATAGTTGTTTCGCCGGCCGATAGGATGCTTGAGAAGGTGGATATTGATAACGGGCTAGTTGTGTAGGAATTCCGAGGAGCTTAGCAGACTCCAGACCCAGTCTTCGAACCAAAGGATGCGATCCTTAGGATCGCTCGGGATCTGTGAGAGCCACATGTTTATTTCCTTTTCTTTGATGTGCCGGCATAACACGCGCAAGTACGCTTGGGCAAGTATCGATGCATTCGAATCGCCGCGACGGATGGCTTGTTGGAAGAACGTATTTGGGCTGGAGAGTGGTTGGTTAACGATGGGGCCGTTGATCCAGTGAAGTTGTTGTGCGAGTCCCATGGACTGCGAAGTTGAATCGCAAGGGGTGTTACGTTTGCATCGTCCGAGGATATCGAGAGAATCCGATGGGGTCGTAGGATCGAGCCAAGAGATTGCTCGCCCGGTTTGTTTGGGGTTAGCGGTATCTTCAGTTACAGTTAAGAGTGCATCGTGAATTGCGTCGAAGAGGACTTCGGGTGGAAGTGACTTATCGATCCGCACCGCATAGAAACTTGGGTCGACAGTGGATTGATTGCTTTGGCGATAGGATTCGCGCCGGTAGGCTTGAGAGGAAGCGATCAATCGCAGGATCGGTTCCGGGTGGTAATCGGCTTGGATGAACAATTCGCAGAGTTCATTGAGGATTTCGGGGTGGGAAGCTGGATTGGTATCTCGGATGTCATCGATGGGATCGACAAGTCCTCGACCGAACATCGATGCCCAAAGGCGGTTGGTGATGGCGCGAGCGAAGGGCGAAGTGCTTGGGTTAGCAGACTGCTTTGCCTGGAGTTCTAAAGGGGCACCTAGAAGCCAGTCGGATAGGGATTGAAGGTTGTTTTTTACGGATTGTTCGTCAGAGTGCGGAGGGAGAAATCGTTGGCCGGGTATACGCGGTATTGCGGCATCTTTGGTTCGTAAGTTCGTGACGCGAACAGAAGGAGTGTGTTGAACTTTGGGGCCACGATCGATCCCGGCGAGGATGGCGGCTAAGCCGTGGTAGTCATCTTGGGTCCATCGATCCAGAGGGTGATTGTGACAATTTGCACATTGCAGTCTAGCACCCATAAAGAAGCGGCTAATGGCCTCAGCGTGATTGCGTGGGTCACCGGTAAGTCTCGCAAAATTTACTGCTCCAACAGTATCGCTTGGGCCAGTACTTATGATGAGTTCTTCGGCCATCGCTCGCCAAGATCGCCGATGGGCCAGAACATCTTTCAAGTACTCTTCATAGGCGCGCGTGGATTCTTGATCGTTCGAAAGTGGTCGGAGGGGCAGCCAACGCGCTAGTTGGTAAGCCCAATAGTTGTTGAAGTCTTGGGAGGCTAGTAGCTGATCGAGGGTCGACTCGATTCGAAGTTCAGGGGGGGATTGTTCGAAGCGAGCGATGTCGGAGGCGGTAGGGAGTTTTCCGGTGAGATCTAAATAGACACGTCGTAGCCACGATAAGTCATCAACGGTATTCGCGGGTATTAAGTTCGCTTGATTGAGTCCTTGTTGGATCCACAGATCGATCGGGTTTGAAGTTGTTGTGTCATTTGAAGAAGCGGCAGGTCGCGCGTGCGTGTTCGCTGGATATGGAGCAATCAGCGAGATTGCTTGGAAGGCAGGTCCGAAGCGAGCGATCAGAGTATGTCGACCGGGCTGGTTGAGTTCGACACGAGTGGGGTGATTGCGACTAGTGGGTAGCGTGGATTCAGGATTCACCGTGGGAGTCAGAGTGATTGCTCCATTCGGATCCGATTCCCATTTGGTTCGGTCGGTTACGTCGATTCGCGTGCCGTTTTGGAGGGTAGCAAAGGTTTTCAGGTGAAAGATCGAGATGGATTCCGTCGGATTTTCGTTCGATTGCGATCCGTTCGACTGCGATTCGATAGAGAGCGAAGCGATATTTGCTGGGTTGCCTCGTGGGGCTCCTTGGGAAATCCAGCGTTCGAGCAATTGAGCTTGGGGGCTTTGCGGATCGAACAGTTCCGATCCTTCGTGGGCGATGCGACCGGTGGGTTTAGCGATGAGTAGGCTATCAGCGGGGGAGGAGAAGTTGATACGTCGGGATTGGTGTTCGATAACGATTTGTTGGAAGTCTGCCGATGGGTTCGAGCCCCATAGGGAGAGAAAGAAGTTACCACGACCGGCAGCGGCGCCGTGGCAAGCTCCGCTGTTGCATCCAGCTTGGGTCAGTGTCGGGAGTACTTCGAGTTCGAAGGAGACTTCCGGTAAGGATTGAGCTTGGGCTGTCGCCAGCCGCGACATGAATACCAGTAGCGATATCAATGCCATCCGCGACAAGAATGCCAGCGCGAAGCAGCTTACGAGAGAGTAGCGAGTCTTACCTTTAGCAACAGTGCGCTGCGTGGGTATGCATGTTGGTTTAGAGTTTGGCAGTAGGTTACCGAGAGGGTTGGCCATATTTCTCGGACCATATCTTTAAGATTTCTTGAGCGCGTGGAGTGCCGTAGTTTTCCAAGCTGCCGCTTGAGACGATGGTACGAGCGATGCGACCGATTTCCTTTTTGATCGCGGGTGACTGCGCGATAGCTTGTTCGATACTGATAGCTGCTTCGTCGACTTGGGCATCGGTTGCATCTTTTTGTATAAGAGGTCGAACTAGTGCGCGGAGTGCATCGGCATCGACCGTGTCCTGTGGTTTGTTGTTTGCAGGATTGCGAGCCATAGCTGGTTCGGTGATCAAGTCGCTGATTTTTGGCTCCTGGCCACCGACTTGTTCGATAATTGCGCGGATGACTTTAGGCAGGTCAGCTTGAAGGCTCGGTTGAACGAGAGCGAAGTTAGCCGTAACTTTTTTGTCTTTGGCGATAAGGATTGTCAGTTGAACATTGCGGTTCAATCCCAGGTTACCTGGGCCTTCGCGGCCATCGGGTGATACGCCGGTTGGAACATCGGGTGTAAGGGCGTGTTGAATGCGTTTGAGGTTCGCTTGTGCGCCCGAAGTGTCATCGCCGAGGAAAACGACGGAGGTGTTGAGATTGTCTTTGGAGCGTGAGTGGGCGTATTTGGTTAGGACGCGTGTCATGGCGACCGATTGGCGATTCACGTCGTGGACGAAGACCAGCAGGAGTGGGTTGTTTTGAGCGTGTTCGACAGGGTTGAGAGGTTTAGGTGAAGAGTCGTTCGACTTTTCCGAGTTGGAATCCGAGGGGTGAGCGAAGGAGACGAGGAAGGAGAATTCGGGGAGCGGTTCTCCGATTTGAGGGCCCGAGAACGGATCGGAGCTTGTGGGTTGCTGCGTTGCAGTGTTGGATTGCTGCGTTGCAGTGTTGGCTGGTTCTTGAGCGGTGCATAGGCCCAGTGCGTCGTGGTTGAGTGGCGAGTTGAAAATCAAGCCGAGAATCACCAACGCCAGATGCAACGGGGTTAATCGCAATGGGATTAGCTGCAACTGAGTCAGCTGCAATCGGGGAAGTCGCAAGAGCGAGAAGAATTCAAAGTTAGATCGCATGGAAACTCAGTCGATTTCATTGGTGTGGGGCAAGCGGCGATCGGGTTATTTTAGTTTGGAGATCGCGTCGAGGGTGCGGTCGATTTCTTCTTTTGTATTGTAGTGCATGCAACCTAGTCGAACCATTCCTTGCGGTTCGGTCTTTAGGGCAGTGGAAAGAGGCAGAGCGTAGTAGTTTCCGTGCCAGGCGCAGATCGCTTGGTCCGCAAGTTTTTGTGCGACGCTAGCGGAGTCGAGGCCTTGGACAACGAAGGCCAGGGTCGGAGCGCGGCGCGAGGTTTCTTGTGGGTTTGCGATCCCATAGAGTTTGACGTGAGGGATGCGGCTTAGGCCTTCGAGGAGTTGTGCGATTCGTTCGGATTCGGAGTGTTGGATCCAGTTGAATGCGTTGTCGAGTCGTTGCGAGCGGCTGGGGGCTTGCAAGGGATCGAGGGAAGCGATGTAGTCGATGGCGGCAGTCAGTCCAGCGATGCAAGGATGGTTTTGCGTGCCGGTCATCCAACGTCCGGGGATGGAGTCTGGGGAGGGGCGTAGTTTATAGGGGCAGATTTCTTGCATCCGTTGCGGTTTACCGTAGAGGATGCCTATATGAGGTCCGAAGAATTTGTAACCCGAGCAGACCAAGTAATCGCAGTCCCAGGCTTGGACATCGATACGTCTGTGAGGTGCATAGTGAACAGCATCGACGAAGAGCTCTGCGCCGACTTGGTGTGTCCACATTGCGATGGTGGGGATATCGGTCAGTGAGCCGACGGCATTGGATGCGGCGGTGAGGGCGACGAGTTTTGTTTTTTTCGACAAGAGAGACTGAAGGGAGTCGAGATTGAGGGTCGCGTCTTCTGGGTGAATATCGATGACTTTTACTACCGCCCCAGCGTCTCTTGCGGCGAGGATCCAGGGGGTGAAGTTCGCGTCGTGATCGAGGCTAGATACGAGGACTTCGTCGCCGGGTTTCCAAGTTTTCGCGAGAGCGCGAGAGAAGGCTAGGGTTAGGGTCGTCATGTTCGGACCGAACGCGATCGACTTCGGTTCAGGCGTTTGCAATAGATCAGCCGCAGCTTCATGGGCTTGGTCCATGATCTGATCGACTTCGTTGCTGGTGATGAATTTCCCGGCGCGGTTAGCGCTGTGATGGATGAAGCAATCGCGGACTCGGTCGGCGACGCATTGAGGGACTTGGGTACCGGCTGGGCCGTCGAGGTAGATCAGTGGCAAGCCGTTATGGGTGCGGGCAAGCGATGGGAATTGATCGCGAATGGCTTGAATGGATACAGGTGGGAGATTCATACCGTTGGGATAGTAGCGGAGGAATGTTTTAAGTTTCGGGGCCGACGCTGATGCTTACACGGATACGGGAAGCGAGTTGTTCGAAAGCGTGTTGGACTTGGTCGAGGGTCACATTTCGGTAGTGGTCGCTTGCGGGGCCAACCGGTTCGTAGGTGTGTCGGATGGTCCAAGCGTTACCGACGGAGAAGAGTCGGTTAGAGGGTCGTTCGGAGGCGAGGATCAGACCGGCACAGATTTTGTTTTTTGCCAGTTCAAGTTCTTTTTCGTCGATGGGAGAATTCTTTGCATCGGCGAGGATTTTTTGAAGGATATCCCAGTTTTCGATTTGTTGGTCTGGGGCGCAAGCGAGGTAGGCACCGAAGATGCCGCAGTCTTGGAATTCCGATGTGAAGCAGACGGCGGTATCGGCAAGTCCGTTATCGACGAGTTCCCAGAACAATCGGCTACCGGAGTCATCACCCAGGATGGTTGCCAGGACGCGTGAGACGTAGCGATTCTCGTCGAGGTAGCCAGGGCCGGGAGCATATTCGATCGTGTATTGCTGAGTGGCGGGAGGGTGGATGAGATTGATTTGTTTCGAGGAAGGTTTTGGGAGTGAGAGGATTCGTTTCGAGGGGGATGGTTTCCAGTGCTCGGTGAGTCTTTGGGCATCGCGGATGAGTTGATCGAAATCGACGGCGCCGGTGGCGACGAGGCACAAGTTGTTCGGAGCGTATCGGGCAGCGTGATATTCGCGCATGGCTTGGGCCGACAATTCCGTCACCGATTCTTTGGTACCCAGGACACGGGTGGCGAGTGGGTGGATCCCGAAGAATTCTTCGGAGAGACGTTCCATTGCACCGTAGGGTGGTTGGTCGTCGTACATTGCGATTTCTTCGAGGATGACTTGTTTTTCGGTGACGAAGTCATCTTCGCGGAGGGTAGGCCGCATCATATCGGAGAGCAGGTCGAGGGCGTGTAGTTGGTTCTCCGGGAGGATGCTTATGTAGTAGACCGTTTGTTCTTCGCTGGTGTAAGCGTTTGATTGGGAGCCGAGTTCATCGAGTTCGCGGTTAACATCGACGGAGGATCGTCGTTGTGTACCTTTGAACATCATGTGTTCAAGGAAGTGGCTAACGCCGGCGATCTCGGGAGTTTCATCGCGTGAGCCGGTCTTTACGAAGTATCCGAGGGAGAGGCTGAAGGCTTCCGGATTGGCTTCGGCGATGATTTCCAAGCCGTTGTCGAGGGTGTGTTTTAGGAATTGCAAGTTCGATGAGTTATGCATTGGAGGCTTCGTTGAATTCGAGAGGAGAGGGGCCGATGGTGACGAGCGTCCAGTTCGACGGCGGGGTTTGTTGGAAGTGTTCGAGGAGAGATTCGCAGGTGAGTTGTTCGATTTCCGCGAGGACTTCTGCGCGGCTTGGGATGCGTCCGAGGTGGATCCAGTCGTAGGCGATCTGCGAGCTTCTAGCGTTGCTGCTTTCTTGTTCCATGACTAAGGATGTACGAACACGGGACTTGAGTCGCGAGAGTTCATCGGGAGCGATACCATCGGCGATCGATCGGATGGTTTGCAGAGTCACATCGAGAGTTTCTTGGGCTCGTGCGGAGGTTGTTCCTGCATAGCACAAGACGCTACCGCAATTCTTCAGCGAGTGCGATGAAGCGGAGATTGCGTAGACGAGTCCACGTTTTTCGCGGACTTCGGTAAAGAGTCTTGAGCTCATACCATCGCTGAGGATACCGACGACCCCACGGCTTCGGTAGTAATCAGGGTGAGAGTAGGGAACCGAGTTGTACGCGAGAGCGATGTGTGTTTGTTGGCTATCGTGAGGGATGTGGGTTTTCGCCGAGATCGATTCGACGGGACCGGGTTCAGCGCAAGCGTGTCCGCTCCAGGATCCGAGAAGTTTTTCAGCTTCTTTGATCCATTCATCCCAATCGAAGTTTCCGGCGATGGAGAGTACTGCACCTTCGGGGCGTGTATTTCGGTCGTGGAACTCGAGGCAATCGCGATGCGAGATCGCTTCGATACCTTCGAGGGTTCCGAGTGCGGATCGGCCGAATGGTTCGCCGTATCGAAGATGTTTAAGTTCCTTGAAGCATTTTTGGGCCGGGTCATCTTCGATTGAAGCGAGTTCGAGGAGGGCCGACTGTCGGACTTCTTCGAGTTCATCTTCGGGGAAGTGAGGTTCTCTCAGGATTGCCGCCGCGACTTCGAGGGTCGGGTAGAGGACTCGGGCCATGCAGGCCATCGAGACGTTTGTGTGGAAGGTCGAAACGGAGCTTGAGCGTTCCGCCCCGAGGTAATCGAGACGTTCGACCACATCGCGGCTGGAGAAGGGCCCTGCCCCGCGTTGGGCGAGTTCGAGGGTCATCCCGGCCAAGCCAGGAAGGTTGCTCGGTTCGCGGCAAGTTCCGCTTGGGAACATAAGGGTAAAGGCGGCGGATTCGAGCCAGGGCATCCGTTCGCCGAGGAGAGTCAGGCCGTTGGGAAGTTTGTGATGGAAGACCGATTGCTGCACGCGACGGGGTCCTTGGAGGATCATGGTGGTGGAACAGAGCAAGAAAACCGCTGGAGATTGTAGCAAACGGCGAGCGAAGGTGGAGTTGGAATCGGAAATGCGGGGCGAAGGGGTAGCCTTGCGGGGGACTGGTGCGAACACTTACCAAAGAAAGGAGGGGCTCAGTCGAGAGACGCCCTGGCGCAGTTCACCCAAGTGTTAAATTGGGTAAACGTTCTGGAAAAGGTTTCCCGGGACGGTTATTCTGTGGAACGGTCGAGGGGATGATTTCGATGGAGCTCAGTGTTAAATCGAAATGAAGTCAACATCGCGTGGCCTACCAATTGAGAATAGAAAGTTTGTAATGGATTCATCCAAGGGGCTCGATGAGCTGCTTCGAGAGTGGAAATTTGATCCGCATGGGCTTTCGGTTCGTCTGGTTAAGGGAGCTGACGGGCGGGACGTGATTCAGATGCGGGTTGATTTGGGCGTATTGCAAATGGAGACGCAAGGTCGACCTGACGGAGAGCAGGTCGAGGGGTACGCGACTTTTCTGGATCGGATTTTGGAGTTGGAGAAGCAGGATCCGGATTTTGTGCTGGATGACGATCAGTGTTTTGAAGCTGATCGGGAGTTCGTGCAATTCTATCACCGGCGGATTTCGTGGTTGCAATTGCAGCATTACCATCGGGCAGTCGAAGATGCCGAGCATACGCTGAGCTTGATGGATCTGTGTCGCGACCATTCCCCTGACGACGAATGGACGATGAGTCATGAGCAGTATCGTCCGTTTGTGATGTTTCATCGCACGCAAGCTTCGGCGTTGGCGGCTTTGGACGAAGTCGATGCGGAGAAAGCGATTTTGGTTCTGGACAAGGGGCTTGAAGAAATCCGCGCGGTGTTCGTCGAGCATGAAGCCGAGGAGGAGTTCGACGACGATGAAATGGTCGTTAAGTTGATGCGGATGAGAGATTCACTGCGCGAGGAATATCACTTGGGACCGTCACTGCAAGAGCAGTTGATCGAGGCGGTTAAGAGTGAGCAGTATGAGCTAGCGGCTCAGTTGCGCGATGAGCTTGCGCGCCGCGAAGCTCGGTAGTCTGCGAAGCTCGGTAATCAGCGAATATATCGATAGCCCGAAAGCTTGAAGCGAGATCTAATCGCTCCGGTTGTCGACACAGTGCTTGTTATGAAGAAGGCGTACGCTTTTAGCGACGCCTTGCCGCAGGTCGCCCTGCCCTTCTTTGCCCTGCCCTGCCCCGCACTGCTTTGGCTTTTATTGCAACGGCTTGATCGTGCTCAGTGAATCTGCCGCACGGGCTTGTAAACGAAAGCGGCTTGAAGGGGGCTTATGTGCGTTCCACACACGACTTGGTTTGGGAAGCAACTGAGTTGTTGTTTTTTTCGAGAGCGTGAAATCGAGGGCAAGCGAGAATGATAGGACGCGAGAATGATAGCAAGCGAGCACGAGCACGAGCACGAGCACGAGCACGAGCACGAGCACGAGCACGAGCACGAGCACGAGCAGGAGCAGGAGCAGGAGCAGGGGTGCTGGTTACTTTGAGGGTGCCGAGCCATCGCGTTGCATGGTGACTTCGATGGCGGCCAGGAGGGCTTTGGCTTTGTTGACCGTTTCTTGGTATTCGCTTTGGGGGACGCTATCGGCGACGAGTCCTGCACCTGCTTGGATGTAGACCACGTTGTCACGGATGACGATAGTTCTGAGGGTGATGCAGGTATCCATGTTCCCTCGGTAGTCGAAGTAGCCGACGGCACCGGCGTACGGGCCGCGTTTGGTTGGTTCGAGTTCGTCGATAATTTCCATCGCGCGAACTTTGGGAGCACCGCTGACGGTTCCGGCGGGCAAGCACGATCGGAATGCGTCCATGGCATTGAGATCTTTTCGCAGGATGCCTTGGACGTTTGACGAGATATGCATGACGTGCGAGTAGTTTTCGACGACCATCAGATCCGTCAGGCGTACGGAGCCGAATTCGGCGACTCGGCCCACGTCATTTCGGCCTAGATCGACGAGCATCACGTGTTCTGCGCGTTCTTTGGGATCAGCGAGCAGGTCGGCGGCGAGCGCCGCGTCTTCTTCGGGGGTTTTGCCGCGTGGTCGGGTGCCGGCCAGGGGGCGTACGGTGACGGTGCGGTCGAAGACTCGCGCCATGACTTCGGGGCTGCTTCCGACCAGCGTACATTCTGGTGTGCGGAGCAAGAACATGAAGGGGCTTGGGTTGATCACGCGAAGGGATCGGTAGATTTCGATCGGTTCGCTCGAGCAAGGAATTTCGAAGCGTTGGGACAGGACGACTTGGAAAATATCCCCTGCTTGGATGTATTCCCTGCATTTCAGGACGGCTTGCTCGAACTTGTCCTGTGAGAAATTGGATTTAGGAGTAAGAGTTGGCGAGAGGGACAGTGGGATGTCGGCCAAGGAGTGTTGTGGGGGTGGTTGATCGAGTTTATCGACGATGGTTTGGATCCAATCGAGCGCTTCGCTGTATGCTTCTTGGGGGGATCGATTTTTATCGGCTCGGGACAAGACGATCACGGAGATGGTTTTGTTGACATGATCGAAGACAACGAGTTGGTCGTAGAAGCCGAAGTCTAGGTCGGGCAGGCGACGGTCATCGGAGGGTGGATTAGGAAGGTTTTCAACATAGCGAACCACATCGTAGGCGGCGTAGCCGATGGCACCTCCGACGAATGGGGGAAGGTCCGGGACGGGTGCGATGGAGTGTTCACCGACCGCGTTTGAAAGGTATTCCAGGGGATCATCGCATTGGAATTCGCGGGTGGAGTCTTCACTGCTGTGGGTGACTTGATTCCCGTAAGCGACGATTCGAGCGCGGGGGCCCACAGCGATGAAGGAATAGCGGCCAATTTTCTCCCCACCGATCACACTTTCGAAGAGTCCTGCGGAATCTTTGCCCGTATCGAGCAACCGGAAGGCGCTAACTGGGGTTAGGTGATCGCTCAGGAGTCGGCGATAAACGGGTACGATTTCGAACTGTTGGTAGTAGTCGAGGTACTGATCGAGATTTGGAAAAGCGTTCATTCCGGGTCAAATTGGTCGAGAGTTCTCGGTTTCGTCGGTCGGTAGGATCCCTGACGGGAGGAAAACGCTTATACTAACACTCGAAGAGCAAACCGCGAATTGGAAAAAGAATTTTTGCGATGAAGTGTCAGCACTGCGAGAAAATAGCCACCTTTCATATCACTGAGTTGACGGACCCAGAGGGTCCGAAGATGGTGCATTTGTGCGAGGATCACGCGAGGGAGTTTTTCGAATCCGGCGATTCTGTCCCGGCGACGAAGGCTTTGTCGGACTTGCTTTCCAAGCAGTTGCAGTTGGAGCAAGCGGTTAAGGAAATTGCGGCGATCGACAAAAAGAAGTGCCCGATGTGCGGCATCACTTTTTCTGAGTTTCGCAAGGGTGGCCGTTTGGGGTGTCCTTACGATTACGTCGTTTTCGAAGAGGATTTGGTTCCGTTGTTGCTCAATATCCACGGGGCGCACGAACATACTGGGAAAGTCCCGGTTCATGGAGGCGGCAATCCTGAACGGCAGTTTCGGCTTAAGCGTTTGCGTCAGGAGTTGCAACGGGCGGTAGAGACCGAGGATTACGAAAAGGCTAGTAAGGTACGGGATCGGATTCGTGGGGTCGAAGCTGGTGAGTTGGAACTCGGC
>Ga0208225_1000226_pt1 | contig 15235 bp, 8 predicted proteins | sample LakMenEpi15Jun10_FD_150701 | JGI IMG/M metagenome (GOLD analysis project Ga0208225, IMG submission 150701) | Freshwater microbial communities from Lake Mendota, WI - 15JUN2010 deep hole epilimnion (SPAdes) | ecosystem: Environmental > Aquatic > Freshwater > Lake > Epilimnion/Euphotic zone ... | reverse complement strand
GTCTAAGCAAATGCAGAATCAAGATAAGATCAGCGCGTCAGATCCAGATTCAAAAAACTTCGACAGCAAAAGAGCGGAATCGAGTAAGACATATTTAGAACCAATGAAAATTAAAATAACGCTATCCCAATTTTTTCTTCAATTCGGCGAAGGCGACAAAAGCAAGATCTTGCTTAAAGCAGGGATTCCGAATGCAAGCTTGGAGGCAACAGTTCGATACGAGGAAGAGGATAAAGAACGGCAAGAAACCTTCGGAGAGCTAATGAAGGAGCCTGGGAGGTGTGATTGGACATGGGAAGAGTCGAGTGACAACGGGGTGAATTGGAGTATTTCTGAAAAAAGAATTGGACCAACGCTGATCGTTCAGGTTGAAGACAAACCCAAAACCGTGTTTCGTCCTATCTTGAAGATCAAGAATAATGGACTATTTGAAAGCACGGATGATTGGGTACCGGTGCGGTCTGAAGTATCCGTATCAACGGCAGATTGTGTAAGCATAGATATAGATATCAATGCTTTGCTGAAGAGCCCGAAGGATGCAGAAGTTGTTGCGGCGTTTCCAGATTTATTTGAACCCCAATATAAGATTGGTTTTTACGGAGAAGGAAACGTAAAAACGATCTCCTCAGAAAAAGGTGATCGAATAAAGTTCGGCCGACTGCAAAAACTTATGGCTGGCGACGCTCAAGGGGATACAGTTTTTGATAAATGTGCAACGTCTGTCGCGGTATTAGGAAGCTTTAAAAAAACACGAAACGAGATAATTGATTTGCTTCGTAAGAGCAATAATATGTTCAAGGCGTTCTGCTATAAAGAGGATACACCCGATGCAAAATTGAAATTCTCGATGAATTTATTCTCGGATGGATTAAATAATCTTCTGTCGCCTGCTGTAGGTGGTCAAGATGTCTCTGAGGATTATTATTCACCGATCGAATCTGAACGAATTGTTGCGTGGTGGATTGCCCACAAAGCAAGAAAAATATTGGACATTGAAGAAATAAAAGATCTATCCAAAAAAAGCCAGGCTCGTCTGGATAACGAGGAGACGAAAATACTTAGGGCATTGTGGATTGGTGAAAATCAAGGTGAGGCTCGTCGTAACAAAGAAAAACTTGGTTTTGAATTAATTGATGACCTTGTTGAACATCAAAAGCAGTTTTTGCAACTCAGAAGTGAACTCGTCGGCAAGGAATTTATTTCCGTCATTCCTAATGAATGTATAGGTGTCTTTTCACATGGGGTAGACGCATCCGGCGGGGAAGATTCTCTCCCTCGAAAAAGCAAATCCATGGGGGATCTTCGGTTATGGGCTAGAGTAAAGTTAGTTCAGCCAACTAGTTCTCCTGGTGCAAACAAACCGGGAACGAATGGACCAAAAGCCGCTCCGTCGCAAGGCGCAGGAGTGAATTAATATCAATATTAACCGAGAGAATTCCATGTCCATATCCCAACGAATCCGTAAACAGATGGAACAGCCCAATGGGCTGACCCAAGAAAAACTCGAGCCTCTTGCGGCTGAGTTTTCCGCCGCCGTTGCTAAAGCCAACGAGCGACTCAATGAATGTATCGGCTTGATCCGAAAAGGGCTGCGTAGCGAAGCGCTTCAGCGCGTCCGAATGGCTCCCAACCTTCTCGATGTCGCCTCCGAATTGGAATTCCCCGAACTCGGCGATTGGATCGAAATCCTCCAATTCTACGGGATCGATATCCCTGATAACCTCGATACCGATGCAGTCACCCAAGTCAACGAAGCGCTCCTCGAAGAACAGCCCCTCGAAGAATTGCTGCGGCAACATCGCCGCTTGGCGATCGCAAAAGCACCTCTCGCCTGGCGTCTGAAAGTTCTGCGTCATATCGCCGATGTCGATTCGATGAACCCGGTGTGGCTCGATGATATCCAAGCCTGGGAAACGGTGCGAGTGACGCAACTCTCTTCGGACTTTCAACGGCTCGCCGCAAACCCGGATCTTGAGAAAGAACTCTTTAATCTCAAGGACGAACTGGCGTTCCCGAAGTGGATTGTGAAGCCTCCCGTGGACCTTGCTGAGAAAGTTAGCAAGCTCTGCTTGCAACGGGTCTATGCAAAACAGATAGCTGAATCGAAGATTTTAGTGGATTCGCTTCATAATGCCTTCGCTGCTGGCGATGAAGCCACCGCGATGGAGCTTGCTGATGAATGGAAAGCCTCGCTTGGCAAGCTGGTCTTGCCGCCCCCTCGTGAACTGGTAGAAGAAGTTGCCCCAGCTTTGGAATGGGTTCAAGATCGAATCCGTGAGCGCGCTCAAGAAGAGAAATATGAAGGACTGAGGAAAACGCTTGAGGGACTGTTGCTGAAGTCCACATCGAGCGAATTCGAGCTAAACAGCGCGTACCGTGATCTTCTCGCGTTGCAACTTGGGGTCGAGCCACTGCTTGAGCAACGCTACAAAACCCGAGTAAGGGAGATGCAGCAGAACGCCAAGCGTAAACAGACGCTGTCGCTCACGGCTATCGTAGCAACAGCTTTGTTCCTTGCTGCCGGAGCTGGATTCTGGCTCTGGAACCGGAACTATCGCGCGGCAGTCGAAGCTTCCGTTGTCCGCCTTGAGCAATTGATCGAAAAGGATGAGTTATTGCAAGCTAACACTGTCTATGAGTCTCTCATGGCGCAGTCTCCGTCGGTCGCTAGAGCCTCCGAAGTTATCGCGCTGAAAACCAGCATCGATGCGAAAATGTTAGCTGAAGCAAATCGTATGGAGCAAGCGGCAAATGCGATTGAAGATGCCGATGCTCAAACACCCGATGGGCTATCACTCGACAAGATTGTTGCAGCCGAGAAAATGGTGAAGACCGAGGAGGAGAAAGCGAAAGTTAAATCGATTCGCGCTCGATTTGAGGAATACCAACGCAAGATCGCAGACGACGAACTGCAATTGCTCCGAATCGATCTTAAAGGACTTGAAAGCAAACTTGAAGACCTGAAGAAAACTCCTCTCGTTTCGGTAGATGATGCCGCGTTAGAAGGAGTCCTGTTCGACATGAAAGCACTTTCGGACAAGTATCCCAAAGCACGTTTGCAAGGCAACAGCTTGGTTGATCTTGGGATCCAGCGAGCTACCAGTGTCCGGGATTCCTTCCGGAAGCAGAAACGGGAAATGGAACGCAAGCAGGAGGGGCTCAGCGGTATTCGCGGAGCGAAATCCGTCGACGAATATGAAGCTCAGCTTAAGAAATTCAAAGACGCACTGCCGGAGGATGTTTACTCGTTGGAGTTTCAAGAGTCCCTTAAAGAAGCATCGCTTTGGGGCTCCATCGAACAATGGAACCAATGGTGTAATGATCTCGCACAGCAATCAGCATCCGGGCTGAGCGAGAAGTCCGCTTCGGAGTTGAACCAGCGACTTGAAAGTCTTCGTACCACTCTGTCGAACCTACCGGGTGGGAGCAACGTGGAGAACTTTCGAATGATGGCCAGCAGTTTCTCAAAGCGTGGGCAAGTACTCACCGATTTTGTGGAAGAACTCAAGGATTCGGTGATCATTGAATTAAAGACTCTTACCGATATGCAGTCCAGACGTGTGTTCGTTCATCAAGAAGACGTAGCAGACATCACCAAAAAAACTTCGCGGAACACGCCGACAACGACCTCTTCGATTCCTGCGATTTCGGACGCCACAGGAAGTGTCTCTAATCTGGACTTCCGTGGAAAACTTACGATCACCGAGGAGCCACGGCAAGGGATCCTCAATTTGATTCGAACCATCGATGCGGAGAAAACACAAATCGTTTCGCGTTGGGAAACGCAGATGCTCAAACAAATGGAATTCGTCGTCAACCGACCTGGCTTTGATGGGGCGATTAAGGAACTCCTTTTTTCTAGGCTGGTTTCGGCAGCGAGCAACGGGAGCAGCGCTTTCCAGAAAGCCTTTGCTGATGTCCAGTCCGAATTGAACGATAATTCGGAGAAGCGAAAGCGATGGTATGAAATGAAAGAAATGGGCGAATCGATGAACGAATCGCTGACCACTCTTTACAAAGCAGCTATTCAAAAAGTAGAAGCTGTTCAAAAGAATGATGATGCCATTCTCACAGCCCTGTCAAAGAGTCGACTCGTCTGGGTGGGAGGGATTCTTCGAGACGGGCAAGGAAAGCCTCAGCCAAACCTCTACCGAAATGATGTTCCAGATGGGTTGCTGTGGGTTGTTGTTCCGGTCGCAGGCAAGGCGAAAAATGGCAAGCTTGTATCCGTTGGACGAGTGACGGGAAACATGCCGACACTTGAAGATGCAAGCAGCGATGTGGTCTCGGGACGTCCTCTGTTCTGGACTCGTGAAATTGGAAAATAATCTTGTTAGCCGCAAGTTTTCTTGCGGCTACCGCGCTAAGTGATGAGCAAACGAGCAGTTAAATAAGCCTGCTAAAATTAATTGCAAAAAGAGATAGCTAAGAAAGTAACTTGTCATGTCCAACGATCGAATCTACATCCGTTTCAAAGGCAGAGTGCTCGGCCCAATCACCAACGAGAAAGCCCTCGACATGGTCAAGCGTGGGCAGATCACCAAGCAGCACGAACTCTCCCCCGATGGCGCGAACTGGAGGCTGGCAAGCGAATACGAAGAGTTTTTTCCCGCCCCAATTAGCAAATCGTCTGCGCAAGCAAATTCTAAAGGGGTTGACAAGGCGCAGGGTGCTGGAAATCAGCAGGGCTCTTCATCGAATCAAGGTGCAGAGGGTTCGAAAGAATGGTATGCCCACTTTGAGGACGCCAACCAAGGACCGGTCGATGAATCAGGACTCAAAGCGTGGATTGCTGCTGGCAAAGTAACCACCAAGACGATGCTTTGGAAGTCAGGCATGTCCGAGTGGATGGAGGCAGATACACTTCGTCCCGAATGGTTCGCACGTAACCTAGCGAAAGCAGCTCGAGCGGCACAGCCCGCTTCTAATGGCGACCAACAATCCGACATGACGCTTCTGTCTCTTTCGCCGATCGCAGTGCAGTCGAGGGGGTGGATTCAAATGGTTGCGATTTGTTCGACCATCTTGGTCTCCTTTGGTGTCATCGGTAGTGCTTTGATGTTTATCTCTGCCGCTTCATCCCCCGGAGCCGGACCCGCAAAAGCCTTGTTGGTGATCACCACTCTTTCCGGTTTCGTGGCTTGGTGTTGTGCGTTTTACATTTGTATGTTGCTATTTCGTATTTCGGCCGCAATCCAGGTTTGGTCCTTCAGACCTCAACAAGCCGAAGCGAGTCAGTTGTTCCTTGCTTACAACAAGTTTTGGAAGACGCTCGGAGTGTTTATCGCTACGAACTTGATCGTTGGGTTCTTGCTGACCTTTATGTTTATGGCGCTCGGTGCAAGCCTCGCTCCGGTGTTTGGAAACGGCAACTAGCCAAAGCACGAAGCGTTTGAGTTCGTAGGCAACCGAGCACCATTTCAGGAACATTTTTATGGCTGATGTTAAATCCAAACCTCCCCTGAATTTCTTTGAAACAGATATCGAGAGGCGGTGCGGATTTAGCAGTAACTCTGGAACATTCGCACACCCTTGGTTTACTGGGCTTATCGCCCTGGTTCTAACGGTTTTGTTCTATGCAATCTTGGTATTTCTGCCATCGTCGTACTACACGGATCTATTCCTGAAGCGTGGGCCGACTCAGCATGCTGCCGTCTTTTTCGGATTTTGGGCGATGGCGATATTGTTGGTCAAGCGTCAGAAACTGCGATTGCAGCGTCAAGCTTTGCAATACGATGCGATACCTTCCGAGCACCACTTTGTGCTCAGCTCGCAAACCGCTGATCAAGTGGTTACAAAACTGCATGAGAACGCAGCAGATCCTGAGCGATTTATCGTCTACAACCGGATTCTTGTAGCGATTTCGAACCTCAAAAACTTGGGTCGAGTATCCGATGTCGATGATATGCTGCGCTCGATGGCTGATCGGGATGAATCATCTCATGAGACCTCTTTTGGTTTGGTAAACGGTTTCCTTTGGGCTATCCCTGTTCTGGGATTTATCGGTACGGTTTTAGGGCTAGGGCAATCGATCGCAAGCTTTAGTAGTTTGCTCGATAACCAGAACGACATGAGTGGAATTGTTGCTTCGCTCACTCAGGTCACCGCGGGATTGAGCACGGCGTTTGATACTACTCTTCTCGCATTGGTCATCGCACTGGTTCTGCAGCTTTGGATGACACTTCAAAAGACCAATGAAGAGCAGTTCTTAGATGATTGCAGCGAATACTGTATGCGGCAAATTGTGAGCAGAATTAAAATTCTTCCTTACGAACAGAATCGGGAGATCTAAAACCGTGTCCCGCCGTCGGGCTCAAGGGCCATCTGTCTCGTTCTTTGCATTCCAAGACATAATTACGTCGGTGGTTGGCATTTTCGTTTTGATCACGCTGATCATGATGGTCGATTTAGTACGGAAAACTGGCTCCTCGTCAGCTTCGCAGCAACGCGTTGCAGATACTTTTTCAGCAGCCATCGCGGATCTTCAGATGCAGTTAGAGCAGATCGAGAAGCGATCGAAAGAACTTGATGTACTTGCATCGAAAATTGGTGCCGTGCAAGTATTCAACAAAGATGAGATCGCAAAGGATCTGCGGGCAAGTATCCAGTCGCTCGACGAGCAGATCGAGCGCACGGAGCAGCGGAATAGAGAGATCCAACGGATCATCGATAGTCAAACAAACGCTCAGACGGACCTGCAAATCGAAACGCAAAAACGCTCTCCTGACCGCGACGAGCTTGCCAGACTCCTGAAGCAGCTCGAGAAGCTTGATTCGAAAATCGGCGAGCTGGATCTCGACGAACCCTTGGTCTTCAAAAGCCAACCCCTCGATGGGCGCAGCGTTGTTGTGATTGATGTAACCGGCACGGAGGCTATTGTGCTTGATCTCCAAGCTGATCAGCGGTCAACCATGCGAGGGCTGAGTTTGGAACGAGACTTCAAAAGCTGGATGAAGAGCCATGCGAAGGGGAGTTACCATTATTTCTTGCTCATCCGACCCGGTGGAGCATCGAACTTTGAAACGTTGCGGGCAATTTTGGTCAACAACTCTGCAAGTTATGGGTACGATGTACTCGAGAAGGACCGAGCCTTAAAGCTCCGTAGCGAGGTGTTGAAATAACCAATGACCAAACGCCGCCGTCGCCCGCAAACGTCTAGTCTTGATTTGTTTCTCGATACCATCTGCAATGCTTTTGGTGGCATCATGTTTATCTCGATTTTGATATCGATTCTTATCCAAATGCGGGGTGAGCCAAGCGACACGCCAGCCAGCAAAGATGGGGTTACCGAGAGCGAAGCGTTGGACAAACAGATTAAAGTTGAACAGTTGCAACAGCAGATTCGAGTACTTTCGGAAACGGTGTCGGACCGTGAGCGATTACTTTTCAATGAAGAAAGCGCTGAATCGAATGCGTTGCTGGCCCAAAAAGAGAAGCTTGTCGAGGAACTCGAGAAAGCGCAACTTATCCAGCAAAGCTTGTTGGGGACCACCGCTAACAAAGGTGTTGCGATTCAGAAATCGCAACAAGAAATCCAGGAGCTTGATAAGCGTTTGACAGATGCACGATTGGCGGTAAGCGAGCGGGCGAAAGAGCTCGAGGAATCGCTTGATGCGGTTGAGACAACGACAACACTTCCTAAGGTTTCGAATACGTTCAAGGGGAATTTGATGTTCGCCATGCGTTACGGCAAACTGTTTCTTATCACAGATACCGAAGGTGATGGAGACCATGGTATCAATAGTAAGCATGCGACCGCCGTTGATCTAGGAATTGGAGTACAGGTTCGGCTCAAGCAAGCTGCGGGTTGGGAGTTTGATTCTGTCCAGGACTTCGCGAAATTCAAACGGGTCCTCGATGATCATTCGAATAGTAGCACCTTTGTTTCGGTTGCGGTCTTTTCCGATTCGCACAGCGAGTTTGCTCAGCTCAAAGCAAAGCTAATTGAGATGCAGTACGACTACGATTTGCTTCCGGTGGACAACCCGGATACGTTGATGATCGTAAACGGCGGAACTGCGACGGTGCAGTAGTTTGAGGAAATTCGAATAACGGCTTGAAAGCGGAAAGGGGGAGAGAGATGGAACCAGCGAGCGATCCAACGCGGATTCCTCCTCCGTTACGCGACCCCGGTCCAGAACCCGAGTTATCCGCTACCCGGACCGCTGATCCAGTGGTGGTCAAAAGCGAGCAGGATCGACCAGAACTGTTTGGAATCGTTATCGCCGCCGCGACCTTGATGATGTTGATCTTGGTCGGACTCTTTATGGCCCGGAATGACACAACGGGCCAGAGTGTTGGCGGTGAGCAAGGAGGCAATGAACAGACGGAGGGGGTGCTTGCTGGTGAGAGTTCGACAGGAGATACGCTAGAGAATGGTCAAGACGAAGCGACGACTGCGGGGGCCGAGCAGGAGATAGCAGCGAACAAGGCTGATGGTTCGCAAGCCGTGCGGGACGGATCGAATACCGAATCCGAAGAAGACGAAGCGGTGGGGGGCGATGGGCTAACGAAGGATGGTAGGGACGTTGAGGGGCGGAGTGTTGAAGATCGAGATTTGAAGGAGGAAGACCAACAAGAGCTAATTGAGAAGAATCAGCAGAAGGAAGTCACGTTAGCGTTGGTTCCGAATAGGCAGAACACACCGGCTGCGCGAGCGAGCAATGGGCCTTTGGGTGGAGGCGGATCGGGAGATGGGGCGGGATTGGATTTGGGCGCGACCAAGGGTTTGAATCCATTTGTGGGGGATGGTAAGCCGGCTGCGACGACCGTATTTGTGATCGATGTAAGTTCCAGTATGCAGGTGAACGACAAGCTTCCCCGGGTGATGAATGCACTCTCGCGCGCGATCGATCAGTTGAGTAGCAAGCAGAAGTTTTGTGTTGTTCTGTTTGATCATGGGTATTATTTTGCGCCAGGGGTAACCGGGTTAGAGGTAGCAAGCGTGGATAGCAAACGTAGGGCTAAGTTATGGCTAGCGCAGGCACCGGGGGGTGGCGGTACGATGCCGATAGGAGCGATGACGGAGGCGATCGGGTTGAGGCCTGAGCGAATCGTTCTATTGTCGGATGGGGAGTTCGATCCGACGAACGTTCAGATGATCACCATGTTGAATCATCAGGGAAAGAAGCCGGCGAAGATCGACTGTGTCGGATTGATGGAGGATGTATTGGTGCTTCGAGAGATCGCGAATCAGAACAAAGGGGTGTATTACCAGGCGTGGTAGTGAAGTGGTGATACACGTCGAATTGGAAGGTTAAGGTGGTAAAGGTATTTCAACTGGGGGCTAGCGCCCGCGCGGCTGAGACGCCGGCCTGCGTCCGTGAAGAAATATCAGCCGGAAGGCACTAGCCTCCGGTTTAATGTTGATCGGAAGGTTAAGGTGGTCGGGTATTTCAACCGGGGGCTAGCGCCCGCGCGGCTGAGACGCCGGCCTGCGTCCGTGAAGAAATATCAGCCGGAAGGCGCTAGCCTCCGGTTTAATGTTGCATTGGAAGGTTAAGGTGGTACGGGTGTTTCAACCGGGAGCTAGCGCCCGCGCGGCTGAGACGCTGGCCTGCGGCCGTGAAGGGATGCCGCCCTTAGGCCGGGGAATGATCGGCGCGATCAGATCATCGATCTGGCACGCGATAGACGGATCGTGATTGCGTAAATCCATCGCTCCGCCGCCATGACCAACTTGATAAGACCCCAAACTCACTCGCTTGTTGTACAAACTTAACTACGTCTTGAACCGATATCTCTAATCGCCTACCAGTCTTCGTCGGCGGGATCGCAAGCGATCCATTCTCGCGACGAGGTACTCGTTGTAACGCGTACTCTACCCAAGGCTCCAGTAGCCTAACCCAGCCACCAAAATCGACATGCGCGTACGTTGCTAAAGGGGCCGCTGGGTCTTCTACGATGATCCAACTCGGCTTCTCCGGCCCACCACTTACCCGCTTCGCATAACCCTCCCACTGCCCAGGCGAATATCCAATCCAAGACCACTTGGGGTGATCGGCAAGTGTCGGTATCGGTGAAGATTTGTTATCGGACAAAAACGGAAGTTCAACCGGCAGCGACCAACGATGCCATGCACTGAGCATCCGGTCCGCTTCATCAGTCCAAGAAATTACCTTCTGCGCCGCAGACTCGCCCCATACAGGATGCTTTTCAACGATCGTGCGCGCGACCGCTATGATTCCTCGCTCCCAATCGTCGCGTTTCTCCAAACGACTTACCCACGCGATCTCCGGTACGGGAAGTGGTTGTTCGCTACCCGCGACCAACGGTGACCATTGCCTTGCGTCCAAACTCCCCGCTTGAATCACCACGCAATGCTCGCCTTGCCACCCAGGAAGGATTTGTTTCTCCCAAACTTCAGTGATGGTTTCCACTAACGGCCAATACGATTCAAGCAACGCATAGGATTCGGTGGCAGCGGATTTGTCCCACCGTGCATCATCAAGCTTGGTCGATTCGCGAAGCCGCTCTCGGATGCGTCTGACGATGTCCTTGGTCACCCCAAGAAACTCTGGGTGCTGGGCTAGCTGCAGGTCAAGCAATAGAAGTGGCGAACCGTCTATGTTATTGAGCGCTTCCAAGGAACCGGCCGCTTGTAGCACATACGTTGGATTTCGATCGATTCGCAGCGATTGGAACCCAAAGTCGTCGATCCAGCCGCACTGGGCAATCCCTCGGAATCGAGGAACGACACTTCCAATTCGCTCGTCTAACCAACCCGCATCATCAATCACCGAAGTAAGCCATTCAGCCGTATCCGATTCTTTGGGATAGGTGTCGAGCAAAGGCATTAGGGCTGACCTAGCTAGCTTGCGAAAGAACCCATCGAGCAGCAGCGTCTGACACCCTTGTACTAACGCGTCGGATGTGTAGTAAGTCGATGTCATGCCTGTGGCGTTCGAGCTTGACTCGCGGATGTTTGCTGCTTCGCCTCGCAATGTCTCAACGGCTGGAATAGTCTTGAAGCACTGTTCGCTACCAACCCGTTCGATCCAATTTCGATCACCTCCAATGACAATACAAAAATATTGATCGACCGTACCGATCGAACATTGGAATGTTTTCCCTTCAAGCTCTCGCCGCAAGCTATCGAGGGACTCGCGGTCGAGAAAATCGGTCTCGGGGATCGAGTCCCAAGGGATGACTTCACTATTGAGAGTCCAAGTCAATCGATTGCCGCGTGGATCTTCAACGCGTTTCAAGAACTTGAAAAATTGACGAAGATCGGGAACCGCTGCTAAACCAAGTCGCAGCAATCCTTCGACTTCGTCGATCTTGGAAAGTGCCGCATTGGTGTCGGAGAACTTGCCACCGATGATCATGGTTGGGATTTGATAATCCGGTAAGCGTTCGTCGATCCAACGAGCGATAATTTCAGCGCGAAGCTCCGTGGTTAGCTTGGGATCGGCTAGTCGCTCGAGATCCGGTTGGATGGCGTTCCAGTGCGCAAGTGATTTCGAAAGGTGTTCGTCAACGACTACGAAGAGGTCCTCGGAAGCCATATCGAAAAGGAACTTGCGCACGTCCCGTGCGCTTGGGTTGTCGAGAATGGCTTTGACGCGGGCCAAATCGCTTTTGCGATCTTTCCACTCTTTCCAAAACAATTCAGTTACCGTTGACCATAAATTGGTCTCTCGAAGCCGTGCGACGGTCGAGCTGGACTCAAACCTATCAATTTGCATGGCGAGTTGATGGCCACCCCAATAAAAGTCGACTTGGGCTGGAACCCAGTTCCAGGAATCAGGGACGGCTGATTGATTGAGGTTCAGCGATACAGGGCGGCTTGTTAACGCACCGAGTTCGTGTTCTGAAGGTGCGGCTAGAGTTCCTGTGGGCGATTGGCCAGAGAGAGGGGCTGTTGATTGCCAAGCTACGACCGCGAGGGCAATGACCGCGAACAAGGAACGAAGAAGAGCTAGGAATTGTCGAAGCGAGGCGGGTTTTGGAGACATCGAAGCTTTCCGTACGGGATCGCAACTGGGAAGAGGAGCGATGGAACGAACACTCGGTAGTGAGATGATAGGAATTCTATCACTATCGAGTGTACCCCGGGGGCCTTCGATGAAGCAAGGAGCGAAATGTGATTGCTCGTTGGCGAAATGATTTTAGAAATCGACTTGGCAGCGTAGTCCGAATGCGTGCGTGGTAGAAGCCGTAAGGGTGTCATTGGTGATGATGCCGTTTCGGACGCTGCGGGCAAGAGTATCTGAGTGGATATAGTTAAAGACACACTTGCAATTCGGATTTACGTACCAGTTCAATCCAGCCGTGAGGTTTTCCATTTCACCTCCGCGAATATTACGGTCGAGCAAATCGAGGTAGGACCATCGCAAGGCGACTTCCCAAGCTCCGATCCCCCCGGACTTGCTCACGCTCGCGATTGGTTTGACGCGGTCGATCGCGCCAGCTTTGCGATCATACGGACGATACTCACCTGTGAGGAAATAGCCAACTTGTGAATATCCTCCCCAGAGCAATCCATTGCCACTTGCACCACCATCAATCTGCTGGGCCATGGCTTCTGATTGCCAGGAGAGTGGACCGTGCACCCATAGTGCTTCGGTACCGAAGGTGTTGACGAGACTGACATCGGTCAGCAGTCCTGTATCGACGAAGAAGGGAGTTCCGTTGACGACTGTAGGCACGGGCTGACCGCTTGTGCCATTCGGTTCGCCTTCAGGCACCACGAATTCGCCTACGAAGATTTCAGGAACACTACGCACTCGTAGTCTGCCGTTGGGAGGTGCATTGAGAAAGTATCCTGCTCCCAGGTGCAAGTATTCCGATCCCGTCGAATCGTTGTACCAAAGCAAATGGGTAAGCCGACTTGCCATGCCGTTCCCTTGATCGGTGCTCAGGGAACCCCCGAATTGATCTTGTCCGGTTCGAAGATACGACGTTGCCCAAGTCCAACGTTCATCTTTGGAGTGATCGTAGAAACCAATCCCGAGGTGTCGAAACGGAGTGAAGGCTTGAAACACTCCGGCGCGTTCCATGAAAGTCGTGTACCGGAAACTGCTGACCGTTTCCAAAGAGAAAGGATGCTTCCATTGCCCAACGCGAACGGTTCCCAAGGGACCAGCGTCTTTGAAGTCAACCCATAGATCGGTAAAGGTTGGGCGTCCGAAGAAACCGAAATCGAGTTGCATGAAATAGTCCATGCTGTCGGACACTGCTCCTTTGGCACCAATTCGAGCACGTCGGAAATCAGCTCCACTTTCAATCCTGCCGTAATTGAATCGACTTGATTCATCTTGATCAAAGGCAACTGCATCGGCTTGAAAGACACCACTTAATTGTAAGGTCGGCCGCTTTGCTTTCTCCGCTTTGGCTCCACTTTCGATAGCTTGGAGTTTGGATTCCGATGTCTTTGCGTTCCGCTCAAGTTCCTCAATTCGTTCGGTCAGCGGGTCAGTCTCAAGCGGGGATTGGCAAAATCCCAAATGCGATGGAATTGCAAGCATCCAAGCGCAGAAAGATATCAAACCACCGCGAAGCCAACGGGAAGTTGCGGGGAACATGGAAAGATATTCCGGTTGAGCCAACAAGCCAAGTTCTAACGGTTGTATCGATTGCGAGGGGGGCCTGACTTCAGTGACAATCCTGCAAGATAGAGGGTTTTCAAATGCTGCGGTGTATTTCTCCTTTTAACGGAGATGACATCGTCTAATTCAGGTTGGTGGTAACTCGAACCGTCAGGGAGGCAGCTCCAGTGCACGCTTCATCGCCCATTAGCAATCGACCATCACGCCGCAGCTGTCCCGCGCACGCGGCAGGTTACCCGTGCATGGTCAACTGCCACGTCAATCCATTGGTAACCGACAGTGCTCCTCTGCTGGCTCGGGAGCTAGAACTTCCAACGTCAATCGTTAGCCACTGGAATTCCTGGCGAACCAAAAAAAAGGGCTCGAAGATTAACTCTTCGAGCCCCCCCACACGCTACTCAAGCTTCTGGCAGCTTGAGGAACTTTCCATTTGTGCTGTTTTCACCCGGAATCGGGTTTAGACCAACGCTTTCCACTACTCTCGGCGGAACTGCCATCCCTACAGGAATCTCGCCTGCGTTGGCCTTTTTTTCGTCGCCCTAGTGTAGAATCTCGGCAAGAGGGCTTGGACGATTTTTTTAGGTTGGGGTGATGGCAGCAAAATCAACTGAAAAAACGAAGGATTCGGTGGTGCTTGATTCCATCGAATTTTTGTTGGGCAATAAGCTTCCGGATACTCCGGAAGGATACGAATCACCGTCGGAAGTCGTGGTTCCAAGAGTTGCGTTTAGTATCGGACCGGATGAGTTTTTGCGGCGAGAAGTCATCGAACATCTCTTGGTGCTGATGAAGTTTGACTCGTTGGCCGTGACCCGCTTCGACGGAGAAGAAGTGAAGTGGGCTGATATCCATGACGAGCTTGCGACCCGAAGTCTTTTTGATACTGGCGGACCGAAGTGCGCTTTTGTTCGTAAGGCTGACGATTTTATCTCGAAGAATCGCGATTCGATCGAGCATTGGATTGAGAAGGGGCCTGCTGGCTCGATCCTGCTGCTCGAAGTGCAAAGCTTGCCATCGAACCAAAAGATCTATCGCTCAACGCAAAAGTATGGATGGTTGATCGGGCAGGATAAAGATCCTTCGGATGCTTATATTCGCAAGTGGATTTCGGGATGGGGCAAAAGGCGGCATGGACTAAAGCTTACGGCCGATCAAGTCAATTTGATCACCGATCGTATTGGGTTCATCGGCGGGTTGGTCGAGTGTGAATTGGCGAAACTGGCTTTGTTTGCCGGTGAGGGTGGGGAAGTTTCCGATCAGCGTGTCGATGAGTTGGTCGGGGGTTGGCGGACACAAACCGTTTGGCAACTGAGCGATTGGATCGCCGATGGAGAAATCGCGAAAGCCTTGGGATTGGTTGACAAGTTAGTGATGGCTGGGCAGTCTCCGGTCGGGATTGCAGCTCAGTTGTCGTGGAGTTTGCGTCGATTCGGTATGGCCGCTTATGCGTTTGAGCAAGCGGAGCGGGTTCAGACTGGTAAGCCGGATTTTTCCCGAGTTCTTATGGACGCTGGGTTTCGCTATGGAGAAGTCGATAAGGCTACTCGACGCTTGAGACGCATCGGACGCACGCGGGCCAAGAAACTACTATCATGGTTGGTAGATTTGGAAGGGCGTCTGAAGGGAAGTCATAGTCAAGATGATCGAGCAAGGTTTGCTCTCGAAGAGTTCATTCTTCGGCTTGA
>Ga0208225_1000225_pt1 | contig 15253 bp, 8 predicted proteins | sample LakMenEpi15Jun10_FD_150701 | JGI IMG/M metagenome (GOLD analysis project Ga0208225, IMG submission 150701) | Freshwater microbial communities from Lake Mendota, WI - 15JUN2010 deep hole epilimnion (SPAdes) | ecosystem: Environmental > Aquatic > Freshwater > Lake > Epilimnion/Euphotic zone ... | reverse complement strand
CGAAGTCGCGAGTGCGATCTTGATCGATTCCGTACATGCCCAAAGTGTCTGCGGATTCGTCTTTGGTATCGACCGCTTCCGGCGCGCTCTCTTGCATCTTATAAGCCAGTTCATAGCTTGAAATACGCGAAAGCAAATCGGATCGGTCTCCTCGCATCTGCGCGTGAACTTGATTCTGATCCTTCAAAGCATTTAGGATCTCTCGTTGCAATTCACGAGAAACTCCTTCACGCGACTTCAAATCAAGGATCGGTGTTCCTTGAGTTCGGAAAATGGTTCCTTGAAGACTCGCTGGCATGTAGCCGCTGGACCAATTCTTAGCTCCAGAAATCGGACCACCGGTCGGATCGAGCATGACGACGAAGCCTGGGAGATTCTCGTTTGCACTTCCCAATCCATAGTTTACCCAAGACCCTAGACACGGGTGCCCGCTTTGGACGCGACCGGAGTTCATCATGAGCATCGCCGAACCATGGATCGGTGAATCAGCTGTCATGGAGTGGATAAACGCGATGTCGTCGACATGCTTTGCAACATTCGGAAACAAATCGCTGACCCACTTACCGCACTGTCCGTACTGTTTAAAGTCCCAGCGAGGCTCGACGATTCGCCCTTGGTTCTTGTGACCGCCTCTACCGAAGGTTTTCACTTCGACTGTCTGATTGTCTCGCCCCTTCATCGTGGGCTTGTAATCAAAGGTGTCGATGTGACTCGGTCCACCGTACATGAACAAAAAGATGACGCTTTTGGCCTTCGGAGGAAAATGTGGCTGAGGTAGTTTCCTCTCTCCGTTCGGTTCCGTGTCGTTCGCCTTGGCGAAGAAACCGTCCTGAGAAAGCATTCCAGTAAGCGCTAAACCACCGAATCCGGCTCCGGTTTGCCAGAGGAATTCGCGCCGTGTTCGTCCACAAAAATTCGGTCGCATAATCGTTCTCTCGTTCTCGGTATAATTGTTTGCGTGTTAATTGTGTGCGGGCTTCAAGTGTTAATCGACGTAGATGAACTCGTTTAAGTTGTACACAAACAAGCAGAAGTACCCGAGGGCTTGATCTGCATCGAGCTTGTGGTCAGCCTTTAGCTTATCGATGAATGCGATCGCTTTTTGAATTTCATCTTGTGTTGGGTTTCGCGAGAAAGCCAAGTTGAAAGCGAGTTTGATTTGATTCTCAACGCTCTCTCCAACTTGCTTCTTGAGTCGCATCGCTAAAGCTTCTGATTGTCGATGCAAGAAGTCGCCATTGAGCATTCCGAGAGCTTGACCTGGCTGTGTGGTGATAAATCTCGCTTCACAACTGGTATCGGGTTCTGGAAAATCGAAGTTCGATAGCATTGGCACCAAGAGTGATCGCTTGATGTGGATGTAAACGCTGCGCCGTGCTTGATCGGCAGCATCGGACTTCTCCCAACCCTTTCCAGGAACGGACTGGCTAGCGAGAACTTCTCTCGATAGTTCTGGATAGATGCTCGGTCCGAACATGGTCGTGTTAAGGGTTCCGTTGACCATCAAAATGGAATCTCGGATTTCTTCTGCGCTGAGTCGCCTCATGTCGAATCGGCTGAATAAATCGTTGTTGGCGTCCCGCTCGAGTGCTTCGTTGCTCGGATTAACCGATTGCCTATAGGCTTTCGAGGTGAGGATTAGCTTGTGTAAAGGCTTGATGTGCCAACCGGAATCGACCCATTGGCTTGCAAGCCAATCAAGGAGTTCGGGGTGTGTCGGGGTTTCTCCGAGTTGTCCGAAGTTATTTGGGGAGCGGACGATGCCTCGTCCGAAATGGTGTTGCCAAACGCGATTGACGAATACGCGACTCGTCATTTGGTTCGAAGGATCGGTAACCCATTTTGCAAACGCAAGTCGGCGTCCAGAGGAGTTGGCTTGTGCCACCGGTTCAATCGTCGGTGCTGTTCCTCCAAGAATCGATAGGAAGGCCGGTTCTACCTTGTCTGCTTTGGCTTGCGGACTACCGCGGGTCAAGATGAAGGTTTCGGGTGGTTGGGTGCCATTCTCGCTGACGCACATCCCATACTCTTCCCAAGGCTTCTGTCGTTTGACTTCTTCAAGCGATTTTCGGACTTGTTTGAATTCTGCAACGAGTGCGGCATCAAGTCCCTCAACGTTGGAGTTTTGAATCGCTTGTTGCAGATCTTTGGCTTGTTCGCCAGCATCGACGGACAAGCGTTTTCGACGGAATCCAGGGCCGTTCCAATGAAGTGACAGCCCTTTGCCATGCTGGCGTTGGAAATAATCCAGTCGCAGCGGATAGCGACCTTGCTTCAGCACCACGCTAGCGCGTTTCGGCTGACCTGTACCATGAATTCCGTCGTAAACAATGATCTGCTTGCCATCGAGAATCAATTTCGATCCATCGTCGGAATCGAGGATAAATGTGTACTCACCATCTTTGGGGACAATCAAGTTCGCGGTGAATACAAAGCCGAAGAATTCCGGGCGGGTCGAAGCCCCGATGTCGATCAAAGGCGGATCGACCTTTGCAATCGTCTCGGGTTTAAGCTGATCGAAATCAGGCAATTTGTCGAATGTGTCACGGTAGTAGCGATACTCAAGGTCATCGAGATCGTAGGATTTCGATACGGTCTGGTTCATCGCGTCGAACTGTTGACGCAGTTCGGCTTCGACCTCGCTGAGGCGTTTCTGCAAGCGATCCGCTTCTTCTCGGATATATACTTCGCGATCGCGAAACGCTTGTTTGTCTTCCTCAGTCGCGATCAATGGGCGCTCGACTTGTGGCCCATAGCCGTTATTCGAAATGTTTCGGAAGAAAGACAACGCACTGTAATAGTCTTTGGCCGGAATCGGATCGATCTTGTGATCGTGGCAACGACTGCAGTTGATGGTGAGCCCCAAAATGCCCTGCCCCACCGTGGTGAGGATATCATCGAGTCCATCGTAGAGCGCAAGTTCACGATCTGCAGGTTCATCGTCCCAAATACCGAGCCGATAAAAACCGGTTGCGATCAAGGAGTCTCGCGTTGGATTGGGAAGTTCATCTCCGGCAAGTTGCTCCACGAGGAATTGGTTGTATGGTTTGTCTTGGTTCAAAGAACGAATCACATAGTCGCGGTATCGCCAAGCATGGGGCTTTGCTCCGTCGCGTTCAAAGCTATTAGTTTCGGCATAACGCACAACATCGAGCCAGTGGCGAGCCCATCGTTCGCCGTACTGCTCAGATGCCAAAAGCTTGTCGATCTCGGATTCCCAAGCTTGGTCGAACCCCGATGCTGCTCGGGCCATGAATGATTCGACTTGTTCGGGAGTCGGTGGCAATCCGATCAAGTCAAAATACAGACGCCGCAACAGATGAACTGGTTCGGCTTGCGGTGCGCGATGAAGTCCCCGCTTTGCGAGTTTGTGATCGATGAAAGCATCGATGGGGTGCGAGGATTTCGGAACGTTGTCAGGTTGCGTCACCGAGACAGTAGGGACATCTGGGCGGGAGAGTGGTTCGAATGCCCAGTGCTTTTTCCACTGTGCTCCTTGGGCGATCCAACGCTCGAAGAGCATCGCTTCACGCTCCGTCAAAGGTTTCCCTTCTGGCGGCATGCGCACCCCTTCTTCTTGACTTCGGATCCGCTCAAGCAAGTGGCTGTCGCTTGGTTTGCCTGGAGTGATTGCCGAGAATCCCGATTCAAGTTTCGCGAACGCTTGGTCTCGTTCATGCAATCGAAGCCCCGCTTCGGCTTGATCGGGGCCGTGACAAGCGAAACAGCGGCGTGCGAGGATCGGTTGAATCTCGGTGGCGAAGTTGACTTCGTTGTCTGCGGTTTCTGCTTGCTGGGCACGAAGCGACTCGGTCGCGTAAGCGACGACGATGTTAGCGAGCAAAAGCACCCAGCATACTTGCAACGCTACGTGCTGGCTCGATGACCGACATCTCGCTGAAGGGGACGCAATTGTCGATGCACAGGACGATGAAGCTGCTGAATCGTTACGTAGCCAACGGTGTATGGAATGGAGCATCATTGCGTAGGGGTAAGCGATCCGTGGTGCGGACTAGGAAGGGAACCACTGGGGTGTTCTTAGGTGGGAGGGATGGTTTGGAAGATCTTCAACCGCAGGGCCGAACCGGTTGGCAAGGATCCAACCCGATTAGGTTCCTGAAACGGCCAAGGCTATCCGAACACACCTTTATTATGAGGTATTTGCCTCGAAATTTCTACTGCAATCCCGGTGCAAGCCGATTTGTTCTGACGTATGATTTAGCCGCCTCTCTCGTACCCTTTCGTGCTGATTTAGGTCCTGATTTACGCGTTGATTTACGTGTTGATAATCAGCGAATTCGACACTCGCTTAAAACAACGCATCGCGATCCAAATTGCCGTTGCTTCCGATTTCGATGGTCCGATTTCGAAGTTCGGACTACTTTCCTTTTTCTTCTTGAGACGCTCATGAGATTGCCAGATTCGAAGTTATGTGGAAATGCGTTTTGCACACGGTGGGCAAACCTTTGGGTGTTCATCGTCCTGACTTTGTCTCTGAGTGGCGTTCACGCCAGGGGGCAAGAAGACTCCACGGCAGCACCAGCGACTCCCTCGCAAGTAACCGCAGATCCCTTCGAATTGCAACTTCCCAGTGAATTGCCGCCGAAGTCGCTTGAGAACGAGCAACAGTTGCCGGGTTGGATCCAAGGCGTGGACAGTTTTTTTGGCAAAACGTTCGTAGTGCCATTGGATGCGATCCTTTTCTACGATTTCGGAACACCGAGTTGGTTAGGGGTGAAAGTTCCCTTTGTCGTAGTGTGGTTACTTTTCGGAGGTGTTTTTCTTACGGTTCGCATGGGGTTCATTAACATCACGATGTTCCGCCATTCGGTTGACCTGCTGCGTGGACGCTATGACAAGCCGGGTGATCGGGGAGATGTTTCGCACTTTCAAGCCCTTGCGTCGGCTCTTTCTGGAACGGTCGGACTTGGGAACATCGCAGGGGTATCTATCGCGATTGGCTTAGGAGGACCCGGGGCAACCTTTTGGTTGATTTTCTTCGGACTCATCGGGATGACGACGAAGTTTGCTGAATGCACGTTAGCTGTAATGTATCGAACGACCGATGAGAAAGGGATGGTGCTCGGTGGTCCGATGGTCTACCTCCGTAAGGGGCTCGGTGAGCTAGGGCTTGAACCTCTCGGACAAGTTCTTGCAATCGTATTTACGGTGCTGTGTATCGGTGGATCTTTCGGGGGTGGAAACTCCTATCAAGTTGCCCAGTCACTCAATGCATTTCAAAACGAACCAGCCTTCGAGATCTTGAAAACCTCTCCTTGGATCTACGGGGCGTTGATGTCGATTGCCGTAGGTGTTGTGATCATCGGTGGCATTAAATCGATCGGGAACTTTGCCGGGATCGTCGTCCCCTTCATGTGTATCGCTTATATCGGCATGTGCGTGATTATTCTAGCGATCAATTATCAACGTATTCCCATCGCTGCCATGGAGATCATCAACGGAGCGTTGACCCCTGCGTCGCTCTATGGCGGATTCTTTGGTGTTTTGGTTATCGGTGCGAAACGTGCTTGCTTCTCGAACGAAGCAGGTGCAGGTTCGGCGGCGATTGCACACTCGGCGGCAAAAACCGATGAACCGGTAAGTGAAGGGATCGTCGCATTGCTCGAACCCTTTATCGATACAGTCGTCGTATGCACTCTCACCGGATTGATGATTGTGATCACCGGCGTGTACCGATTGCCTGAAGTGCAACAAATGGCGGTCGATAACCAAGGCTCGATGATTACCCTCAAAGCAGTCACACAATACGAGTCGCTTAGTTGGTTCAAGTACGTTTTGTATACAGCTATCTTCTTCTTTGCCTACTCGACATGCGTTTCATGGTCGTATTACGGTGAGCGTTGCTTCGTGGCTCTGTTCGGTCAACGCTCGTCGTTGATTTACAAGTTTCTGTTCCTTGCATTTACTTTCCTGGGTTCGATCGTTAGCCCTGTGAATATCCTCGAGTTTAGCGACATGATGATTCTGACAATGGCGCTTCCGAATCTCTTGGGCGTGTTCCTTATGAGCAATGTGATCTACAATCAACTTCAAAGCTACAAATCAAGATTGGCCAGTGGTGAGATCGCGCGCACTGATAACGCTCATTAGGGGTGAATTGGTGGAAAGCGTCCTGATCACTGTTGAGAATACGCCTTCGAAGTGACTGAAAGCTGGAATGGATCGGTTTGAATTATTGGTGCTCGGCGGGGGAGTGGTCGGGCTGTCGATCGCTTTGGAAGGAGCGCGCCGTGGATTGCGAGTCGGTCTAGTCGAACGAGGGCTGATCGGACGCGAGTCGTCTTGGGCTGGAGCGGGTATTTTGCCCGCCGGGGCTAGTGTGCCGGTCGATGATCCTATCGAGCAACTTCGTCAACTCTCGGATCAGTTGCATAGCGGTTGGGCGACATGGTTGATGGAAACGACGGGGATCGATAACGAATATCGGCGCAGTGGCGGATTGTATCTTGCGATGACTCCGGCTGAACGCGCTACCCTCCGCGCTAACCAACTGTGGTGGGATGAACTCGGAATCGATTACGAAAAACTCGATCACCAATCCCTACGGACGAAAGTCGCATCGGTTTCGGATAAAGCAGAAGGATATTTCGTTCCTTCAGATGCAAAGTTGCGCAATCCGCGACATCTTGCAGCTCTACGAAAAGCCTGTGAATTGCTGTCGGTACGCTTGTTAGAAGGGACTGAAGTTACAGGGTTCGATCTACATGCGAATCGGATAAGTCATGTGAAAGTTACAGGTCGGGATGACGGTTGCTGTGTGATCCCTGCTGAGCGGATCTGCGTCGCGACCGGAGCTTGGTCAAGCCTCCTTACGAAAGAACTGGGAATCGAAACTCAGATCTATCCGGTCCGTGGTCAGATGCTGTTGTATCGTTTCGATCGGATTCCCTTTCCAATGGTGATTAACGAAGGGCACCGCTATCTGGTACCCCGAGAAGATGGGCATGTGTTGGTCGGTTCGTGTGAGGAGGAAGTTGGTTTCGATCGCTCGACCAGCGCTGAGATGATCGAGCAACTCAGACGGTGGGCTTCAGATGTCATCCCCGAATTTAAAAACCATGAGCCTGTCCAAGCTTGGGCGGGACTACGACCCGGATCGATCGATGCGTTCCCCTACTTGGGAACACTCTACCCGTACGAAAATGCATTCTTGGCTGCGGGGCATTTTCGCCATGGTCTACACTGGTCGACAGCTACTGCACAATTGATGCTTGAGCATATGCTTGGTGAGCGGACCACGATTTCTCTCGAACCATTTCGAGTGCAACGTGGCAACACGCTTCCGGTGTTAGTTGCGCGCGATGGAAGTTGATGGTGCTAGGTTGAAGTGTCGAGCTGATGGCTAAGAAAAGAGTGCAACCGCCAAATCTGTAGCAAATCGCACCGTTCACTAATAGCATAGCGATGAGTGCGAGCCATCCATGCGGCCGAATGAGTTCTAGCAGTAATTGCAATTGGGATCGTTCACGGTCTGTTATGTTTCGAGCGGATAACGATTCGATTCACCCAGCGGCGTAGTGAATTGTCGACATGTCAGTGCACCTTATCGAGGGCTTGGTTGCAATCGTTCGGTACGCCCGTCATGGGCATTGGTTTGTGGGGTTTAAGTCCCCTAGGCGAGTATAGGTATCTCTAGGCGATTAGTATACCAAATGACAGCTTCAAGAGAACAGTCACGAGGTGAAGGCAACTGCGGACGAGCGAACGTCCCGCGAAGACAAGCGATCCGGATTCGACACGGCAAGAGTCGCAAAGGACCTTGGCATATGGCCAAGACGACCGCAAGTGGTGTCGGGATGACGAACGATTAGTTAGCTTCGCAGGGTGTCTTGAGTCTGAAAACCCTCTGGGCAGAACTTGCTCATCGTCGTGGAACCGCCGCCGCACTCCTGTGCGTTGAACCAACGCGGCCGGACCCGCATGCTAGGTGGTGTGGGGAGGGTTGCCCGGAAACGGGCATCCTTAATCGTTCTTATGTCGCGATTTAGTGGTTTGGTCGTATCATTTGGGTCCGATAAGTTTGGTTGAGAAATGGAGACGGCCTGAATGGTGCAATTCATATAGTGCACTTTTGATCTGATCAGAGTTGGGTGGCAAAATTTCGATACTGGACATCTTGCAACGGCTAGAGATATCACACTGAAGCCAGGTGATCAGTTCGTCCATGCTAGAACAATTTCCGTTATCTGTACCTCTCCAATTGATCAATGACTGAACCACCAATTCAACGTTTGGATCAAATCCGGTTTGAACCTGTTTCGCAAGAGAGCCTTCGCTACACAATTGAATCTGATCATTTACGGAATATATTCGCCATTGGTCAATTCTATATTCTCCCATAGCATAAATTGGTTTTCCAAGGACTTTAAGTCGCTCAACGAAACCAATAAACTCTTGATAGTTAGGTGGCGACTCAATCTGCTCGATTCCGGAATCCGTCTCAAACAGCACTTCAGGATTTTTACATCCAAGCAAGATTCGTTTTGCAGCAGAACCTCGAGCAAGAACGAGCATTACGTACAAAAGATGCAAATAGTGATCCTTGAAGCCAGAAAACCTACTTACTACCACCGCCTCCTCGAAATCGGCATTTTCTTCTGTAAGTACTGCGTTAAAGCGAGGAGTACCAGAGAATAAGTTTGCCATTTGACGCAATACAGCGGGGAATAGTGTTGTTCGAGAGTTCTGGCTGATACTTGCGGTTTTCATCGGTATGCCGCTTTCGACAAATTTTTTTATTCGGATCGGACTACACCCAGCAGAGCGAGCCAATACGGTCTATCGAACGAACCTAGCAATGCTTGGTAGTCTAACTATATCGGATACCCACAGTCGGAGCAACTTTTATAACGGGCGAGACGCTTTTTCGGCCTATCCTCACCATCCCCGCATTTCAGAACATTACTCTCCTAGTTCGAATCCTACCCCCTTCACTACAAAACAGCATTGTTTTCCCTCGAAAGCGAGGGTTCGGGGACGACTTCGGCGACTCACAGGACGACTCTCCAGGTACCAAGGCAGCGCACTTGAGTTGCTGATTTAATAGGGCAGCACCTGCAAGCATGCACGTGCATGGACGTGCAGGAGAGCCAAAGCAATTGGCAAGATATGCGAAAAACTCTGGGAAAACCAGGTTTTTGCAGCACGGTCTTCAAAAAGCTAACAGAGAGGACAGGCCCCGAGCTTTTCGATGTTTTTCCGATGGTTTTGGGGAGTTCGAAAGGCACTGATTAACGTTGGCTTACGCGGACAACAAATCTTTTACCGTGGCTAGTTGGAGTGAATGCCATGACTTTTTTGGGTTAGAACGCGACCATAAATCAGTCAGAAGTGCGAAGATTTCCCATGAGGAGATCATGCGACGTGTGCAGAGTCGCCGTTAATGTGGAGACTTGCTGTACGCCCGCAGGTCGAAGACGACCTATTAGAAGCATCTCTTTGGTAAGCCAAGAAGCAAATCGGATTGGGCGATCAATTCCTGGCAGAATACGTCGCCGCGATTTATCGTATCCTGGAGAATCCACTGCTGTTCTCGATAGCCGCAAATGGTCTCCGCCCCTGCTTTATCAAACGTTTCTCCTACATCATCCATTTTACGGTAGAAGACGATCAGATCATCGTGATCGCTGTGATGAATGCTGCAAGGGACGATGCAAGTTTCATGCTTCGTTTGCCCTAAACGGTTCGAACAACCTCGGAAACGCTGTCGCTACGCAGGGAGGACATCGACTGGGAATTGAATCGGATCAGCATCCCAGAGCCGAAGGTCGAGCATCACGAAGGTCGGGGCATTCGCATCTGCCCGATCTTCCCGGAGTTGCGTCCGATCCTCGACGAAGCCTTCGAGATCTTCGGCGACAAAAGCGAGTTTGTGGATGCCGTTCCACAATATCGAGCGGCAGCCAACACAGCGATGGGTTGGAAGAATGCCAACCTACGCAGCAAGATGACGCGACTGTTGCGCCGCGCCGGAGTCTCGGGTTGGCCACGATTGTTCCACTCTGTAAGGCTTCAAGAGGGGCGTGCCAGCAGGCAAACAGAGCTCCAACGCGAGTTACCACTGCACGTGGTTTGCTCTTAGCTTGGCAACTCACCGCGGATCGCCCAGCAGAGTTACTTGCTGGTCACCGAGGATGATTTTGCAAGGGCCGCAGGGGCGAAGAAGGTGATGGTGGAGGGGTGAATGCTAGATGGTGTGGGAGTATGGAATTGGGGGTATGGCAACCGGATGATTCCAGGACCGAATGGGGCCACCTAGGTTGAGTGGCTTGCAGCAATCACGAGAAATGAGTATTGAATCTCTCCGCAACATTGCGTTAAAAACCGGTACGCATTATTGACTACGCGTGTAGTATGACTTAGCATGTCTACGGATGTCGTCACTCTAGTTTGCATAAAAGGATTTGCGATGGTCAAAAAGCCAGCGTCGCTCGGAAGAGTCGAATGGGAACTGCTTCAATACATCGACCAGAACCACCCGATCTCGGTACGCGAGGTCGCTCAGTACTGGAACGAAAAGACGGGCCAAGCCCGCACAACTGTTCTGACCATGATGGAGCGGATGACAAAAAAGGGCTTTTTGACACGCAAAAAGATCGACAACGTTTTTCACTACAGCCCCAAACAACCGCTCTCAGAGGTCCTAAAGAATCTTGTGGGTGACTTTGTCAATGGTGTGCTCGGTGGATCTGTCGTACCCCTGGCGGCGTATTTGACCCAAAGCCAACCGCTGAAGGCTGAGGAAATCGAGCAACTCAAGAAACTTGTCCAGCGGCTCGAAGCCGACACGAGTGCCCTGGCCCGTAAACGAGGTAAATCAAAATGAGTAGCAACGATGTATGGAATGCTCTGGCGCAAGGTCTCCTCGGATTTACCATCTCAGTGCTCATTGTTTTCATCATCGAGAACTTGCCACTGCGGTTGACGGCTAATCATCGTTCCTGGTTGTGGCGGGCCGTTTACATCAAAACACTTTTTTGGGTGATCTTTCCAACGTCCTTGATAGGTTCGTTGGAATCAAGATGGATACTACGCGTGCCGATAGTCTCGTCTGCATGGGTTCCCTCAAACTGGTTTGCTCGAGCCGACGGGTTACCCAAAGGCAAAGAGGGTTTGCAAGAATCCAAAGTTTTGAAATCAACTCAGATCGCCAGCGAACAAGCTACCGATGCTTCCTCGAAGACCACGGACACAGCCTCCGACGCATCTTTCAAAAAGCCCTCGGTACCTGGGCGAGCATTCCCGAATGGAATATCGGTCGAGCCATCGATCCGATCGCTCTCGATCCAACCTTGGCATGCTTTTGTGCTGTGGTTTTTTGGTGCTACGTGCATGGCAAGTGTTATTGTTTACCGCTCTTGGAAGACGATCCGTATCCTGCAGCGTTCGACGCACGGTGCGCCATCGCACTTGATGGCTCTTAGCGAACAGATCGCAAAGTCTCTAGGGATCCGGCAAATGCCTCTGATTCAATTGTCCAGCGCGGCCTCTGTACCAATGCTCGTTTATTCAGGAGCGATGCGGTTGGTACTCCCCTCGGACTTCGAATCTCGCTTTGGGGCCGAAGGTTGCCGTATGGGGATAGCTCACGAATTAGCACACTACAAACGTTGTGATTTGTGGTGGAATCTGCTTCCGTCGTTCGTCTCGATCGTTCTTTTCTTTTGGCCACCTGCGTGGCTCGCAGCGCGTCGGTATTATCTAGCCATGGAACTTGCCTGCGACGAACTTGCAATCCGAGCAGCGAAATTAGAGCATACCGCCTACGCGGGACTGTTGGTACGACTACAGGAAGACCAAGCAAGACACCCAATGCCTGCCCATGCCCTATCGATGGCCCGCTCGGGAGGCTTTCGAACTTTATCCGAGAGAATACGATTCCTGAAATTCGACTTGTACGGTTCTCGGTATCGGCGAGCTATTTCTACCTTGATGACGATGGCAACCCTAGGACTGATTGTGATGCCATGGGGATTTTCCGCGCCTCGAAGCCTCTATGCACAAAGCATCGACGATTTCACTCCGGTGAAAATCGACTTGGAAACCATCGACAAGCCAAGAGAGATTCCCGTAGTCGACAGCCAAGGGAAACCTGTCGAGGAGTTCTATTACCTACCAGCAAACAGAAATGTAGCCTACAATTTCGATGATCTAGTGAACTATCCTATCAACGGCGAGATTACTGGTGATGATCGAAAACCGTTGAATATCGTGCGATCTGAGAATGGCAAGATCCAGTTGCCATTACCAGAAAATTGCGACTGCGTAGAGATATGGAATGATCAAGGAGTAGCGTCCATGCCTCTCTCACAACTTCGCACGCTTGAGTCCATCCGATTGCAACCTTGGGCAAGTCTTCAGATTCGCCCAGCGCGAGACACCAAGATCCAGCCGGCCAAGGATCTATTCATTAGTCGCGCTCCTATGGTTGCATCTTCCGGACACTACAGGGTTACTTTACTTGATGATCAGACCTTGGAAATTCCAAGGTGCTTTCCGGGAGAGTGGCTACTCCAAAATCGTGCAGTGGATATTGATAGGCATTTCAAAATTCGACCGGGAGAAAACAAAACAGTCGATTTGGAGGTACGTGCGATTCGAGGAAGATTCGTTCTCGAAGACGAATCCCAAAAAGAGGCTTCTGATGATTTATCGAAGACCACTGCATACATCCAATACGAAGATATTCGCTATATTGAAAGAATTCCGCTCCAACCCGATGGCTCATTTGAATTTCAAAATGTTCCTTATGGGAAACACAAACTAAATGTACGCAAAACAGTCACGACTGATCGTGAAATCGATTGGTCGGCAGAGTTGTTTTTTGACTGCGATGAGCACGAGAATGATGAGGTGCTTGATCTAGGTTTGATTCCGTTGAAGATCACTAAGACCAAATTGCCCGATGCTGATTCGCCGATCCAATCAGATACAGTTTATGATCGAACGATTGATCGAATTGGCAAAAAGGGATTCGATCGTCGATTTCATCAATTGTTTGATGCGAGCGGTAAAGAGATTATCGTGGGTGCTCCAATCGAAAAAGATCGTGGCTTTGGGGGGTGGGAATCGGAAGGGGCACAAGGTGCGATCGATGATAAAAACAGCAAGGTTTACCTCATCGGGAGGAGGGACGGCAAACCTAAGACTCTCTACGTTTATTCGATCAAGGGAGAATTGATAAGAGAATTGGAATTGCTGAAAGAACTAAGGAGGGGTGATCTAATTGATCGCTTTTGGCGAATCGCCGTCAATAAGGACAACGGCAATCTATGGTTATTATCTGTAGGTTATCTTGGTGAATCGAAGATCCAGATACTGGATAGCGATTTGGATGCCATATCGAGATTCCCTTCGGATGTTTTCAACATGAGTTACTCCGAGGCAGACAAAGCGATGTGGACGGTCTCCCCAACAGCGATAGCCAAATGCGACCCTGATACCGGTGAGCAACTGGCTAGTTATACAATCCCCTTCAAAAAGATATGGACGCTCACCGATATATTCCCGCTACCTCAAGGGGGGGCGTTGTGTTTTGAACACCCACATTCAGATGCCCAGGACTCGTCGAATCGTCTTTATCTAGTCGACAGCGATTGCCAGAAAGTGGTTTGCACGGATCTTGGCTCAAAAAGCACTCTATACGCAGTGGCGGTTCAAGAGGACATCATTTGGCTCAAAGGCCGTTTCTATAATTCTTCGCTCACAAAAGAGTCTAACGAGCCCAGAGCAGCCGTGGTCTTGGGGTTTGATATGCAGCTTAATTACTTGCCGGAAAAGAAGCTTGCCGAGGACGACTTTCCAAAGCCCCGAGACTCGAGCCGCGTGGGGCTCTTTCCATGATGCGGTGGTCGAAGCTAATCTCCGATCAAGCAGATTCTAAGATTCTTTGGGATGCTACCGGCTCCTTGGATGCGCATTGTGGCAGAACTGGGAGATGCAAACCACAGTGTTCCGACGACTCGCTCGACGCGAAATGCGACTCGATTTTCGGTGCGCGATGCGAAATGCAATACGGCAGGTTTCGATGTTTCAAGACGACTCGAAAAGTATTGATTTTGATTCGCATCTCCCAGCAGAGTTGCTAGTCGGTCGGAGAGGATGAGTCTGCCGAGGCGGCCGGGTAAATTGGTAGACCCAACGAATGCAGTTCGAAGGTTTGAAATTGATAAATTGTGCGACAATACATGGCTTTGCCGATCCCAGTAACACGGTGTTGTATAATACAAAGATCAACTCAATCGACTTGAGTGCCATATACAAACCTCGGGGGGATAAACGATGCAACGTCCGCTATCGATCTTTTTTCTTTTTGCTGGAGTTATCTTTCTATCCTTCGCAGCACACTTGCAAGCCCAGCCTCCCAAAGAGATCACCAACAGCGTCGGCATGAAACTGGTGCTGATCCCCAAGGGGACATTCATGATGGGATCGCCCGAGAGCGAGCAAGGCCGTAATGAGCACGAGAACCAACACGAAGTGACGATTAGCAAAGACTACTATCTTGGTGTGTATGAGGTAACGCAGGCTCAGTACGAAAAGGTGATGGGTAAGAATCCGAGTTACTTTCAAGGGGCCAAAGTTGGTAACGAGAATGCAGATCTCCCTGTAGATAATGTTTCATGGGACGATACGGTCGAGTTTTGCAAAAGGCTATCGGACCTGCCTGAGGAGAAGAAAGCGGGCCGCTTGTATCGCTTACCAACGGAGGCAGAATGGGAGTACGCGTGTCGCGCCGGTAGCAAGACGGCATATTCATTTGATGATGAAGAGGGTTTGCTGCCCGAGTACGATTGGTTTAAACGCAACAGTTCTGACCGGACACATACGGTTGGACTTTTGGAGCCTAACGCCTGGGGACTATACGACATGCACGGGAACGTCTGGGAGTGGTGTAGCGACAGGTACGGCGACTACCCCAAGGGTGCCGTCAGCGATCCCTCGGGCCCAAAAGAGGGCTCGTTCCGCGTGTACCGTGGCGGCAGTTGGTTCAACGAGGCCGCGGGTTGTCGGTCGGCGTTCCGGGACGGGTACGTCCCGTCGGACCGGCTCAACTACCTCGGCTTCCGCCTTGCCCTGAGTTCCTCAGGAATCCCCAAGTAATGACAAGTCAGGAGAGCGTAGCGGGTGGTCGCAGGCACGGAGGTCGCGCGGCGGAGCAGCGACCGGAGATGCCGTAGACCGTTGGTAGTGAGTTTGTTCTTGGTGGTTCTATAACGAAAACTTGCGCTAA
>Ga0208225_1000223_pt1 | contig 15279 bp, 13 predicted proteins | sample LakMenEpi15Jun10_FD_150701 | JGI IMG/M metagenome (GOLD analysis project Ga0208225, IMG submission 150701) | Freshwater microbial communities from Lake Mendota, WI - 15JUN2010 deep hole epilimnion (SPAdes) | ecosystem: Environmental > Aquatic > Freshwater > Lake > Epilimnion/Euphotic zone ... | reverse complement strand
GTCCGAGTGAGAGGGCGAGGAGCCCAGCGCTAAGTGCCACCACCCCCGCGCCCGCAAACGCGGCGAAGAGGAGTGAGCCGCCCGCGATGCTCGCAATAAAACCGATGCCATAGAGCGCAGGTGCCTCTCGTCCATCGAGTTGGAGGAGGCCCGGTCGCGGGCGTGGCTCGGTTATGGCGTGGTTCCGGCCGTCAGCTCGGCGAGTGTGTCAAGGACGCGCTGCAACTCTGCAATGCGATCGCCGTAGAGCGAGAAGTTCCCTGCGCGGAGCGCCTCTTGCGCCTGCGCAAAGATTTCCGACGCGCGCGTCACGAGTCCGCTGACATCGGTTGGCTGGCTTCCGCCACCTGGATCAACCACACCGCCGCCAACAAGAAGGTTGAGCGCCTGTGCGAGCGAATCACCCCAGGCAACCTTGTCCGATGTGGCGGCAACGATCTTCTGGAACTCAGGGAATGCGCTGGAGGTTGACTGCAGGTAGACCGGCTGCAGGTACACGATGCTGTTCCCCACTGGCGTCACAATCAGGTTGCCGCGGATCACCGTGGAACCCGACTGATCCCAGAGCGTGGTCTGCGCCGCAATGATTGGGTCTGCGTCAATACGTGCGTTTACTTGCGCCGGACCGAAGACAGATGTGTCCTTCGGGAATCGATAGCTCACTACCTGGCCGTACTTATCCCCGTCGTTCCGCGCCGCAACCCACGCGATCATGTTCGGTCGGCTGGTTGGAACAAGTGGTTGGATCAGCGCGAACTCTGCGCCATCTTCACCAGGGAGTCGAACGCGCACGTAGTACGCCTCGCCCGGGAGTGACTGTGAACCGGCCGAAGCCTCTGGAACCGTCCAGACGTCGTCCTGACGGTAGAAGGTCTGCGGATCCGTCACGTGGTACCGCGCATACATGCGCGTGGTGACATCAAAGCCCTCTTCGCCCACACGAAGGTGCGCACGAAGATCCGCGGGCATCTCGTCGAGTGGCTGGAAGAGCGTTGGGAAGACGTTGCTCCAGGTGCGAATGATCGGGTCGCTCGCATCGGCAATGTAGAGCTTGGTCTCGCCCGTGTAGAGGTCGAGCGTGGCCTTGACGCTGTTGCGGATGTAGTTGATCGGCCGACCAAAACTGGTGCGAGCAAGTGAAGGATCAAATGCCTGCGCGTTCGGGAATCGGTTGCTGATGGTGTAGCCGTCCACCATGAAACTGAGCCCGCCGTCTTCACGAATCACAAGGTATGGATCACGATCCCAGCTCACAAATGGCGCAAGTGCCCTGATTCGCTCGCCAACCGTGCGGCGCCAGAGGAGCTGGCTGTCCGACGTGATCTGGTCGCTGATCAGAAGGTTGAAATCACCAAGCCGTGCGGCAAAGAGGAGTCGGTCGGCAAGGGTGCTGAGTGAGATGCCGTTCTCGCCGCTCCAGCTTGTCGTGGCATCGCCGGTGACAACGCCATCCGCGTCAATCTCACCTTCGCCAATTGGATAGTCAAACTCTGGCGTCTTGGCGCCAACAATGACCCAATCGTCATCAAGCTCACCGAAGTAGATGCGCGGTTCACTGACCACAGGTGCGCCGTCTGTGGAGACGGGCGGGATGTCGCGGATGATCAGGCGAGGGAGGCCACCAGAGCCAACTTCGGAAACTGGGACCATGGCTACACCGATACCGTGCGTGAAGGTGATCCTGCGGTTCACCCAGGCGGCAGACTGCTGGGCGCGATCCGGATTCAGTTCGCGTGCGGAGAGCATCACGAGTCGCTGTTCACCATTGATGGTGTAGCGGTCAACGTCAACATCGGCAAAGTTGTAGTACTGACGCACGGTCTGGAGTTGATCAAGCGTCTGCTGGAGCGGTCGATAGTCCCACAGCCGGGCATCTGCAAACGTCTCAGCGTCTGTGGCAATTGAATCTGCGGTCAGCGTCGCCTCACCGTCGTACTGGAGCTCACTCCAGCCATCTAGGCCAAAGGCGAGTCGCGTCATCTTCAGGTTGTTTGCAATGTATGGCTCTTCGAGTGCGAACTCGTTCGGTTGCACCTGGAAGCGCTGGACAAACTCAGGGTAAAGACCGCCGAGCACACCAGAGGCGCCGAACCAGACGAGCGCGGTGAGCGCGAGCGGCCAGACCGTACGTGTCAGTGCCGCGCCAATCAAGAATGCAGCGGCGATCGCAGCGATCCCCGTAAGGATGTCTAGTCCTGGGAGCCGCGCAGCGTTATCTGCATAAGAGACGCCGGTTGCAACCCCAGTGCTTGAGTAGACGAGCTCCAACTTGTCCAACTGATATCCGTAGGCGGTGGCGAGAAGCACGCCACCGATCATCAGCGCAAGGTGAAGTCGCGGTAGCGTCCCAACGAAGCCGAGCCCGCGCGCACCGATCGCTGGCAGGTAGCGAAGTCCTGCGGCAATGGTTCCAGCGATCAGCAGGGTGACGCCAATCCCCTGAGCAAGCCGCAAGACAGGAAGCTCAAAGAAGTAGAAGGAGACGTCGCGGCCGAATACGGGATCCACCACAGGTGTGCCGCTCGGGTCAAAGGAGACCGCATTCTGCCAGAGGCTGATCGCCTCCCAGTTTGCGGCAACCTGCACGCCAATGAAGAGCGCGACAACGAGTGCGCCGATACGCAAGACGCCACTCCCCACCGCAGCTGCCGTGCCGCCGCCGCCAGCGCCTGCACTGAGGAGATCGCGCAACGCTTCACCAAGTCCATCAATACGGATCTGACCGCGCTCGTTTACCAGCGGCTCGCGCTCTGGTCGCGGCGCCTGCTCACTCGGCTCGCTTGGCGTTGCGCCACCACGTCGTGCAATCACGGACGCGATCCAAATCATCAGGAGGAGGAAGATCAGCGACGCAAGGGTGCTCCCCGCAAAGAGTGCGCCCTGAATCTGCAGACGCTGCCAGAAGAGATCGCCTGCGCCGAGCGACTCAAACCAGCGTGCATCGGTCAGAAGGCCGATGATCGGTCCGCCGATCAGGAAGAGTCCGAAGAGGGCGGGGAAGAAGAGTGATCGCAGGCTCAACTTCGGTCGCGTGAAGTTCACGCCGGAGCCGGAAGAGGGTCGTCGCGCACGTGGTCGTGCTGGGGGTGGTGCATCGCCTTCCGCGCCGTCTGCGCCTGGCGCTGCTGCTGTCTCATCTCCGCGTCGGCGGCGCTCAAGCTCCTCAAGGAAGTCCTTGAATGGATCTGTCACGTCGTCTCCTCCAGTGCTGCGTTGTCACTACGGTTTATTCGCGACCTCGACCGCTCGGGCAAACGCGTCGAGTGCTGCCTCGGCAACCTTCGACCCAGTCATCGTAGCGATTCTGAGCGAATCCCACTTTGCGGCAACCTGCAGGGCAAGTGGTCGCCGCCACGGCTCACTCGGGTCGGCCGCCTCTCCAACGAGTCGTAACTTCAGGCAGGAGCGCCCATCCTCCACGGCGAGGAGATCACCAAGGCCATTGGTCATTAAGACTCCATAACGTTCTAACGGCGTGACCGGTGGCGGCCCAGCGAGTGGTGCCACTTCACGACAGCTCACCACCCCTTCGCCGTCCTGCACCCAGAAGAGGGCGATCCACCAGCCATCAGGGAGTGTGCTCGGTTGCGTCGATCCGGCACGGATCTCGCCCTGGGCGCGCCCCTCAATGATCATGGGTCGCTCTTTGATAAAGCTCCTCCCTGGGAGCGGCAGGCGCTCCGCGCTGCCGCTCACTCCGTTGCTCACTCCCACTCGATCGTTGCAGGTGGCTTTGATGTGATGTCGTAGACCACACGAGTGACACCTGGAACTTCATTCACGATTCGCGACGCAATCTTTGCCAACACGTCATATGGGAGTCGCGCCCAGTCGGCGGTCATCCCATCCTCGCTGGTGACCGCACGAATCGCCAGAACGTTTCCATACGTGCGACCATCGCCCATCACGCCCACCGAACGCACGGGCGTGAGTACGGCAAACGACTGCCAGATGCTGCGATAGAGGCCCGCCGCCTTGATCTCATCGATGACGATCCAATCGGCCTCGCGCAGCGTATCCAGCCGCTCGCGCGTCACTTCACCAATGATACGAATTGCAAGGCCAGGACCCGGGAAGGGCTGTCGCAAGATCACGCTCTCTGGGAGTCCAAGCTGGAGGCCGACCGCACGCACTTCGTCCTTGAAGAGTGCGCGAAGTGGCTCAACGAGTTCAAACTTCAAATCATCAGGGAGGCCACCCACGTTGTGGTGTGTCTTGATCTTCTGCGCGGACTTCGTCTCCTTTGAGGTTGACTCAATCACGTCCGGATAGAGCGTCCCCTGTGCAAGGAACTTGAAGTCGCCCGCCTTCGTTGACTCTTCCTCAAAGACGCGGATGAACTCGCGACCAATAATCTTGCGCTTCTCTTCTGGGTCAACAACCCCTTCAAGCGCGTGTTGGAATCGCTCGTGCGCCTCCACCATGATGATCTTCATGCCGAGCTGCCCCGCAAACACTTCGCGCAAGATCTCTGACTCGCGTTTTCGCATCAGGCCGTGATCCACATAGACGCAGGTGAGGCGATCACCGATCGCCTTATGAACGAGCGCCGCGGCAACCGCAGAATCCACGCCGCCGGAGAGCGCGCAGAGGACGCGATCGGTCGGACCGACCTGCGCCTGAATTGCCGCGACTGCGTCGTCAGCGAGCCGCCCTGGCGTCCAGGTTGCCGCAGCGTTTGCGATGGTGCGGACGAAGTTCTCAAGCAGGCGCTTCCCACCTGGGGTGTGCACAACCTCAGGGTGGAACTGAATCCCCCAGAGGTTGCGTGCAGGATCTGCCAGCGCGGCGAATGGCGTGGAGTCGGTGGTGGCGAGCGCGGTGAATCCAGGTGGCGCGTCAATAATGGAGTCGCCGTGGCTCATCCAGACACGTTCTGCACCAGTTGCGCCGAGTCCAGCAAAGAGCGGGCTCGCCGTCGCGCTGATGGTGATGTCGGCGGGACCATATTCACGTCGATCAGACGGCCCCACGCGCCCACCGAGCTGTTGTGCCATCAGTTGCACGCCGTAGCAGACACCGAGGATCGGGATCCCCGCGCTCCAGAGCCCCGCGTCTGGCTTTGGGCCCGCGTCGTCATAGACCGAATACGGACTGCCGCTCAAGATGATGCCGGCCGGTTTCCGCGCCAGAATCTCCGCCAGTGGAGCGTCGAACGGGAGAAGCGCGGCATAGACGTTCATCTCGCGCACGCGACGCGTGATCAGCTGCGCAAACTGGCTCCCAAAATCTAGGACGAGAATGCCGCCCGTCTCAACGGGAGGCGTACCGGCGCTCGCCGTTGCGCCCACTTCAGCGGCCACGTTGCCAGCTCTTCCCTTCGGTCGCGGCGGCTGGCGCGTAGATCACCTCAACGTCGCGGAATGCGGCGAGCGTCTGCACGCCGAGTGCGGCCGCTGATTGACGCACCGCGCCGACAAGGTTTTCGCTCCCATCGGTGACGCGTGATGGTCCGTTGAGGATCTGCTCCATGCTCCCTGCGATTCCAACCTCAATGCGAGTTCCGCGCGGCAGTGTTGGCGAAGACGCCGCCATCCCCCAATTGAATCCACCGCCTGGTGCCTCCGTAGAGCGCGCAAGCGGCGAACCGATCATCACCGCATCCGCACCAACGGCGAGCGCCTTCGCGATCTCGCCCCCCTTACGAATGCCGCCGTCAGCGACGACTGGAACGTAACGACCGCTCGCCTTCATATAGGCATCACGCGCGCCGGCAACGTCGCTCACCGCAGTCACCTGCGGCACGCCGATGCCCAGCACCTCACGTGTGGTGCATGCGTTACCAGGGCCAACGCCAACGAAGATCGCCGCGGCACCCTGCTCCATTAGCGAGTAGGCAGCTTCGGCGTTGGTGGTATTCCCCACCGCAACGGGGATGCTGCTCCGCTTCACAAAGTCGGCAAGCTCCAGCGGTGCATAGCCAGTAGCAATGTGTCGCGCCGAAGAAACCTGACTCTGGATCACTAGAAGATCGGCACCGCCCTTGATAATCGAATCACCAAACTTGCCGATCGCCTGCGGCGTTGCCGCAATCATTGCGGGCGAACCGCTGGCGTGAATTTCGGCGATCCGCTGCGCGATCAGTGACTCTTTAACTGGCTCCGCGTAAAGTTTTGCGAACAACTCTTGGACGTCACCCTTCGCTGCGGCGCGGATGGCCGCAAAATGTGGGAGTGGATCGTCGTATCGGAACCAGAGACCCTCAAGGTTGATGCAGGCCAAACTGCCGAGTTTGTGCAGCAGGCCGGCAGTTGTTGGCGAGACCACCGCATCCATCGCGGAGGCGATGATTGGCACAGCGAGGGGGATGCCGCAGAAGTTCTGGGAGAGATCAACATCCGATGGATCTGCGGTGTCCGTCCCTGGGGCGAGCGAGATGTCATCGAACCCGAAAGCGGGTCGGAGGTTGTCGACCTTGGAGGTGAGTTGGGGCACCATTGAGGAAGTGTAGCGGCGAGCCCGATTAACGCCTGGTCGCGAGCGCCCCCTGGACGGTCTGGCTGATCTGAGCGGCAAGTGCCGCAGGCGCTGCGCTGGCATCAAGGAGGTGCCATCGCGTCGGCTCCGCAGCGGCGAGCGCTCGGAAGCCGTCGGCGACGCGCGCATGGAAGGCGGCGTCAAAGCCCTCTTCAAAACGGGTGCGGCCGCTCCCTGACTTTCGAGCGAGCCCCTGATCAGCGGCAAGGTCAAGCAGCAGGGTGAGGTCAGGGGTGCGACCCGCAGTTGCAAATTTGATGATCGCGCGAAGCGCGTCGAGTGGGAGCCCGCTCCCGTATCCCTGATACGCCAGTGTGGAATCGGCGAATCGGTCGGCGATGACAATCGCGCCACGCGCAAGTGCCGGCTCAATCACATCCGCAACGAGCTGCGCGCGGGACGCGTTGAAGAGGAGCGCATCGGCGCGAGGGTCCACGGAGACAGCGCCGCCCTCCCCCAAGAGAATCGCGCGAATCTTCTCGCCCGCTGGCGTCCCGCCCGGTTCACGGACGGTCACCACTTCGTGTCCCGACGCCCGAAGTTCTGCAGCAAGAAGTTCGATCTGCGTCGACTTCCCTGAGCCGTCCGGCCCTTCGAAACTAATAAACATGGGTCGTCGCGTGTCGACTAGCGGCGGCGGCGCGGGGTGCTTGAGGCGCGTCCTGGCGGCTCAAGTCGCACTCTGCGATGCGGATCCCGCCCTCGAGAACTGCTGGTGATGTTCGCCTCACCGGCGAGCTGATGTTGCAGTCGACGAATGAAGGCGCTCTGCGGAGCAAGCTCAACGGGGTGTGCCGTCCGCATCACCTCCTGCACCCCCGCCGCCGCTTCGCGAAGTGCCATCTCGCGCGGATCGTCTGGAAGTTCATAGAGTGCCAAGAGTGCGCGCTCCATCTGCGCAGAGGCGTTGGACTTCAGGACGTGGATCGGTACGCCACGGCGCTCCGCTTCCACAAGTTGCACGCCCCGCTGCTTGAACTCGTTCCGAATCGTCATCACCGCGTCTGCATCCTCCGGGCCACGCGCGGTGCTCGCCGGAAGTCCAAGTTCGCGAATCGCGATCTCAAGCTTCTTCCGAGAAATCCCATGTGCGTAGATGCGCATTTCTGGGAGTGGACTCTCGCTTCGCGCTTCATCATCGGCATCGGGGGCGTCGTCCCAGGCGGCGGGGATCCGCGCACCATCAGCGGTGCGTGCGGCAGGTTCGTGATCCATTGCTGAGATCGCCCCCGCCATGCCACCACTCACCCAGCCGCGAGTTGGCCGCCAGCTACCCGACGTTGCGCCAACATCGGCACGAGAGTCGAGTGCGGGCATCACCGTAGCTGCTGTACCGCCAGGGATCGTCGCGGCGGGGTTGCGCAGATCGCCAAAGGCGCTCGCGCGACGTGATCGATCACGATGCTTTCGCCAGCCACCGCGACCCTCATCACGCGCATCATATGAGCCGCGACGATCGTCTCCAGGCGTCAAGCCGCCAAATCGGCGCTGCTCAACGCCAGGGAGTGCACCGGGTCGGATGCGCTGATGCGTGCGATGCACGCCAGCCTCGTCTCGCCAGCGCTCCTCAGGTGCAACCGCATCGCCACGAAGGAGTGCATCCACAGTGGCGGCCACATCTTCATGGACAAGGATGTGATCACGATCAATGATCTCCACCACCACATCAAAGGTTGGCGGCGCCTTTCGCTCCAAGACACTCTTCTGCGTCCGTCGACGCCGCGCCTCGTCGTCCCCGAGCGTCACGCTCTGGATCCCACCGATCAGGTCGGTGAGCGTTGGGTTCAGCATCAGGTTGTCAAGGTTGTTGCCGTGCGCCGTGCCGATCAACTGCACGCCGCGCTCGGCAATGGTGCGCGCGGCGATGGCCTCCGCCTCCGTACCAATCTCGTCAATGACGATCACTTCCGGCATGTGGTTCTCCACCGCCTCAATCATCACGAGGTGCTGACGCTCAGGAGCGCTCACCTGCATGCGACGTGCCTTCCCGATCGCAGGGTGTGGAATATCGCCGTCGCCCGCAATTTCATTTGAGGTATCAACCACCACCACGCGCTTGGAAAATTCAGAGGCGAGCACGCGCGCCGCTTCGCGAAGCATGGTCGTCTTCCCCACGCCAGGTCGCCCCATGATCAGGATCGACTTTCCTGACTCAATGTGGTCGCGAAGGATCTCAATCGTCCCGAAGACGGAACGGCCCACGCGACACGTGAGACCCACCACGCGATCGGCGCGATTCCTAATTGCAGAGATGCGGTGCAGCGTGCGCTCAATGCCTGCGCGATTATCTCCACCAAAGTCGCCGATGCGCGAGATCACCCATGAGAGATCCTCTTCTGTCACTTCACGCTCCAACAGCGTCACATCGCCGGAGGTGAGTCGCGCCTCTGGGCGGCGACCGAGATCCATGACTACTTCAAGGAGTCCATCACGCCCCGCCGCAAGCTCTTCGCGCGTCGAGAGCTCGCGGATGCTGGCAACGATCTCTCCCGGAAGGCAGTCAAGGAGAAGGTCGAGGTTGTCGACGATCGCCTCTTCCTGCACGACCGTGGGTGCCAGCATGGGGCTGGTGCCGTCGTGTGGGGTGTTGGCAAGGCTCATTGGAAGAATCCTAGCGCGGCGGCCAGCTGAGCGGAACGGGCTATCCGATCGCGGGAACCATCCCTGGGGCAGTCACCCGAGCCCGCGCGTCACGCACGGCGAGGCGGAGATCGGCGATCTCCTCAAAGCCGTACTCGCGCAGTGCAGCGCCGACTCCCGACTCGTAACTGCGCACCACGGCGAGGATCGCACCGCCTCCTGTCCCCGCCTCTGTTGCACGTGCCGAAATCTCCCCAAGGCTCGCAGCAATGATTGGGGCGACGCTGACACCCGGGAGCGTCGTGATCCGCATCGAGTGCGGGTGCTGCTCTCCCGGCTCGCGCGCAACTCCAATGTGGACCCACCCATCAAGTTCGCCCGCGTCACCGTCAGCAACAAATGCGCTCCCCTCCGCGAGTCGAAGGAGTGGACTGATGCTCGCGCGCGGTGCCCACGCACCCGTCGTCGCCCGCTCCCAATCCCGCGCATCTGTGAGCTCGATCCGCGCCACGGCGGGTGGTGTAACCCGCGCCATCAGTTTCGCGATGGGCAGCGCGTCGCTCGAATGTGCTGGCCGAAGTGGGGAGGCTGCGCCGCGCACGCTGTCTAGACCTGGCAACGTTGCTGCGCGGCCCAGTTGCAGTGCATAGAGCGTCTCGCGCGCGTACACCTGAAAGCCTGCCGCACCGAGGAGCGCGAGTGTTGCCGCGTCCTCTCTACACGCCACGTGGGTTCTCGCCACGCCGTGCCGACCCGCTTCACGCACCACGCGGGCAAGGAGTCGCGCGCGCGCCGCATCATCGACGGCGGAGAGCTCAACCGCGGTCCATTCGCCGTGCAGATCACGCTCCACGCGCGCAAGTCCATCAAGCGTTGAGCCGCGTTGGTGCACCCAAATGCTGTCTGATGATCGGATCAGGCTGAGCGGCATGCGGAAAAGTTGGTAGAGGCTGAGAGCCGCTGGAGCGATTGGCAGACCGAGTGAACGGATCGCTGCTGGTTCGTCAGGCGCCGCATCGTGCGCGCGACGAGAGATCGCTACAAGCGCCGCAAGGTCAGTGATTCGTGCCAGGCGTACACGCGGTGTTGGGTCGACGATCTGCTCAGCCACGTCGCGCGTGTTGCGCCGCCTGCTCTAACACCCAACGGTGGAGGCGCGTTTCACCAGCGATCTCCGGATGGAATGAGATGCCCACCACGTTCCCCTGTCGCGCGGCAACAATCCTTTCATCTGACAGCTGCGCGATCACGCTCGCCGCGGGGCCAACGCGCACGATCTCTGGTGCACGAATAAAGACTGCGCGGAGCGGCGTGGCGCCGCCTCCCGGCTTGAGGCTCTGCATGGTCAACTTTGTCTCAAAAGATTCGAGCTGACGACCGAACGCATTGCGCTGCACCTCCATGTCAATCAGTGAGAGGACGGGTGTGTCACCGTCAGTGATCTTGGTAGCGAGCAGGATCGCGCCTGCGCAGGTACCAAGGATTGGCGCGCCGCTTGCGGCGAGTGCCTTGATCGGTGCAACAAGGTTCCAGCGCTCATAGAGCTTGCGCATCGCGGTGCTCTCGCCGCCTGGAAGGATTAGTCCAGAAACTCCCTCAAGATCTTCGGGGAGACGAACTTCACGAGTGAGCGCGCCGATTGATGCGAGTGTGTCGAGATGCTCTCGGAAATCTCCCTGTACCGCCATCACGCCAATCACTGGCGCAGCGCTTCGACGCTTCGCGCCGGGCATCGGCTACCAGCCGCGCGAGGAGAGTCGCTCCGATTCCGGGATCGTGCGCATCTCAATCCCCTTCATCGCCTCGCCAATTCCAGCAGAGACCTCGGCAAGGATGGTTGGGTTTGACCAGTGAGTCGTGGCTTGCACAATTGCCGCAGCGGTCTTGGCCGGGTTCTTCGCCTTAAAGATTCCCGAGCCAACGAAGACGCCATCGGCACCGAGCCACATGGAGAGCGCCGCGTCTGCTGGTGTGGCGATCCCACCCGCGACAAAGTTCACCACTGGGAGTCGACCCGCCTTCACGGTGACCTTCACCAGCTCATACGGGACGCGCATCTCTTTTGCGGCGGCGCGTAGTCGCTTCTCGCTCTGACCCTTCAGTGCCTCAATCTGTTCACTGACGGTCCTGATGTGACGTACCGCTTCAACAATGTTCCCCGTTCCAGCTTCGCCCTTGGTCCGCATCATGGCTGCCCCTTCGTTGATGCGTCGCAGCGCCTCGCCGAGGTCTTTGCAGCCGCAGACAAACGGAACGCGGAACTCATGCTTATTGATGTGGAAGCGATCATCCGCTGGCGTTAGCACCTCCGACTCATCGATGTAATCAACATCGAGCGCCTCAAGGATCTGCGCCTCAACATGGTGCCCAATGCGCGCCTTCGCCATCACGGGGATCGAAACGGCATCAAGGATTCCCTTAATCATATCTGGGTCGCTCATGCGCGCCACGCCGCCATCGCGACGAATATCAGACGGGACGCGCTCCAGCGCCATCACGGCAACCGCGCCCGCCTCTTCGGCGATCTTCGCCTCCGCGGGTGTCACCACATCCATGATCACGCCGCCCTTGAGCATCTGCGCGAGTCCGCGCTTCGTGGCCCATGTGGACTTGGCGACCTTCGTCTTAGCTGGTGCGCTGCGCTTTCCCATACGTTGATTCTCGCATACCATCCGCGTTATGAGTGAGACGCCAGCAGTATCGGAGGGAGACCAGGAGCGTCAGATTGACGACCTCGCCGCAGCGCGGCGGGAGATTCCGCGGCCGCTCGCAGGGAGCGCCGGGCTGGTCAGCAGCATTAATGTTTCGCACCCGGGTGGCGTCCCTAAGCGACCGATCGATCGCACGACCATCACCATCCGTGGGCTGATTGGTGACGGTCAACGCACCAAAGAGCCAGTGCACGGCGGCCCTGAGAAGGCGGTCTGCCTCTTTGGGGTTGAACAGATTGCGCGCGTGAACGCTGACGGTCATCACCTCTACCCAGGCGCCATTGGCGAGAACCTCACCGTCAGCGGCCTCGACCTTGGCGGATTGCGCGAAGGTGACCGACTGCGCATCGGCCCAGCAGAGAGCGGCCCGATCATTCAGTTGAGTGAGCCCGCCGCCCCCTGCAAGAACATCGCGGGGAGCTTTGAGGACTGGCGGATTGCGCGCGTCAGCCACAAGGTTCGCCCCGAAGACTCACGCTGGTACGCACGGGTGCTGCGAGAGGGCCCGGTGGTCACGGGCGACCGCATTGAGCTGCTCGGCGCGGCTGATACGATCGGGCAATGAGTAGCGAAGTCTTGATCCTCAACCAGGACTACGAGCCGCTGAATGTCGCCTCGCTCCCGCGCGCCTTCCGGCTCGTGCTTGGCGGGAAGGCCGAGATCCTCGCCGAAGGTGAACCGATTCGCAGTGCATCACGCAGTTGGACTGCGCCATCCGTGGTACGCCTTCGACACCGGGTACGCCGCCCACGCCCGCGCGCCAAGTTGAGTCGCAAGGAGATCTTTGCGCGAGACAAACACGCCTGCCAGTACTGCGGTCGCGCGGGCGTCTCGCTCACTATTGATCACGTAGTGCCGAAGAGTCGCGGTGGCGACTCGTGGTCGTGGGAGAACCTGGTCACTGCGTGCATGTCCTGCAATCACCGCAAGGGCGACCGACTCCCTGAGGCGGCGGGACTGCAGTTGCGCCGTCGTCCGTATGAGCCGCGCTGCGACGTGTACGCCATCTTCCTCCCCTACCTGCGACACGATGCCTACTCCGCATGGCGCGACTTCCTCTTCATTGGAGAGGGCGTAACGGCGAGCGGCGCGTGAGCCACGAGGCGGCACTCCGCGCCGCCATTCCAGAAGACGTCGCAACACTGATGGGGCGACTGCACTCCCACAGCTTCGCTGCGTACGTCGTTGGCGGCGCGGTGCGTGACGTGCTCGCTGGACGCGCGCCAACCGACTGGGATCTTGCAACAAACGCGACGCCGGATCAGCTCCGTGCCGCCTTCCCAGATGCGCAGTATGAGAATCGCTTCGGCACAGTTGGGATCCCCACTGGAGTTGCCGTTCGTGAGGTGACCACCTTCCGCGCGGACGGACCGAGTAGCGACGCGCGAAGACCTGACAGCGTTGCATTCATTGGCAGCATTGAAGGAGACCTGGCACGACGAGACTTCACCATCAATGCCATGGCGTTTGGCCTGGCAGGCGACGAGGGGGGAGATCCCGTGATCAGTGGCGCTTTCGCCGATCCACACGGTGGACGAGCCGACCTTGAAGCGAGCGTCTTGCGCGCGGTCGGTAACGCCGCCGAGCGCTTCACGGAGGATGCGCTACGCGTCCTCCGTGCTGCCAGGTTCGCCTCCCGCTTTGGGCTCACGATCGAGCCGGCGACTGCAGCCGCAATTCGCGATGCCGCTGCACTGACGGGCTCCCTCTCTGGTGAACGGATCGGTGCGGAGATTGAAGGGATCCTCGCCGCACAGGAGCCAGCAATCGGCCTCGCTGCACTGCACGACCTTGGTGTGATGCGCGTCATTGCACCAGCACTCAATGAGCACTGGAGTGAGGGGCTCCCGCAAAGAGTGGCAGCGATCGGCGCGTCTGAAAGTCCCGACGCGCCTGATCCGCTTGGGCGGCTTGCCGAACTTCTTGCGCCGATCGCTGACGATTCAGTAGCTGAGCAGATCTTGACGAACTGGCGCCGACCACGCGCGACCATGAGCGCCATTGCGCAGGTGCGTGCAGCCGACCGCGCGGCGGCGGAGGCGGAGCGTGGTGTGATTGATCATGTGGAGTACCGCGTCTACGTTGCAGCGCTCACTGGCGATCCGCGTGACGCGGCACGCCAGATCCGAAGACGACTCGCCGCAGAGCGTGCGGCGCCAGGGGCCGGCACCCTGCTCGCTGGTTGCGAGCACGCGGATGCGCAGAACACTCCTGCACTCCCGGCGGAGCTCGCAGTTGATGGCGCAGAGCTTGCACGCAAGATCGACGCCACGCCAGGCGCATGGATCAAGGAGATGCAAGCCTCGCTGCTGATTTCCATAGGCCGCGGCGAGATCCAGAATCAACCAGCCGCGCTTCTTGCTGCAGCCGAACGTATGCATGCGACGAACGAGTAATCTGCATCACGCCCCTAGAATGATCAGATGAGCGAACGAGCAACGTCTGTCCTCCTCACCGGTGGCGCCGGATACATTGGCGCCGCTACGGCAGACGCCCTCCTCGCTGACGGGCATCGCGTCGTCATCCTGGACGATCTCTCCAGCGGCCACACCGACACCATTCCGAACGAGGCCTCCTTCAAGACAGGGAGCTACGGTGAGGCGGACAAGATGGAGGAGCTACTCCGCGACGCGCGTATTGACGTCGTAGTGCACTGCGGCGCCAAGAGCATCGTGGCAGAGAGCGACGAGCACCCCGATCGCTACTTTGCGAACAACGTCGAAGGGAGCCTGAACCTTCTAAATGCCGCGCGCAACGTTGGTGTCAAGCGCATCGTCTTCTCCTCCAGTGCCGCTGTCTACGGAGCGCCCACATCGAGCACGATCAACGAGGCGACGCCGCTCGCCCCAGTGAACACGTATGGCGCGACGAAGGTTGCGTTTGAGCTTGCGCTGCGCTCATTTGCTGACGCCTACGAGATGCAGTCGGTTTCGCTGCGCTACTTCAATGTTGCAGGGAGCACAGAACGTGTTCGCGAGCGCCACGACCCCGAGACGCATCTCCTCCCACGCCTCATCCACGCGGCGGAGAGTGGCGAGCCGTTCTCCATCTATGGCAACGATTACGCCACCCCAGACGGAAGTGCGCTCCGCGACTACGTCCACGTGGGAGATGTGGCCGCCGCAAATCTCGCCGCCGTGAACTACCTCCTTCGAGACGGCGCACCGGTTGGACACACCGCGGTCAACATCGGCAGTGGTGTGGGCACGAGCGTCAAACAGGCGATCAGCGCCGTTGAGCGCGCAACCAAGCGCACGATCAACGTTGAGGTTCAGCCACGCCGCGCAGGCGATCCGCCGCGACTGATCGCGGACATCACACGCGCCGTTGCACTCCTGAACTGGCGACCACGCCAGAGCGAAACCACGCGCATCATCCGCAGCCTGATCGGCTGAGCCTCAGCCTGATCGGCTGAGCCGCGAACTTAGCCTTCGCGCTTCTCCGGCACTGCCTGAAGCAGATACATCCCGATAAGCATCGTCACCAACAGCGTGAGCAGACCGAGCTGGTA
>Ga0208225_1000218_pt1 | contig 15520 bp, 14 predicted proteins | sample LakMenEpi15Jun10_FD_150701 | JGI IMG/M metagenome (GOLD analysis project Ga0208225, IMG submission 150701) | Freshwater microbial communities from Lake Mendota, WI - 15JUN2010 deep hole epilimnion (SPAdes) | ecosystem: Environmental > Aquatic > Freshwater > Lake > Epilimnion/Euphotic zone ... | reverse complement strand
TTGCCATCGATTTGGGAAGCGATTCAACTCTGCGGAGCAGAGCGTTTAGGGCACGGTGTTCGAATTGCAGACGATATCGATTTCAATCACACACCGCCAAGGTTGGGCCGACTTTCATCATATGTTCGCGATCGTCGTGTGCCTCTTGAGATGTGCCCATCATCGAATATACAGACCGGCGTTGCCGATTCATTTGCGCACCATCCACTTGCCAAACTCTCCAAGCTCCGCTTTAGAGTCACAATTAATACCGACAATCGTTTAATGTCAGCGACTTCAATGAGTCGCGAAATGACAGAGATGGTCAATCAATGCGATTGGACCTTCCAAGATCTTCAGCGAGTCACCATCAATGCCCTCAAGAGCGCATTCATTCCCTTTGAAGAACGTCTTGCGATTATTGAGAGCGTTGTAAAACCAGGCTATGCAAAGATTTCAGAGGAGTAAATAAATGGCACATCCAAAGTACACACTTGCTCAGGTAGCCAAGACGATTGATCACGCATTACTTCGACCGGATATGTCTCGCGATGAAGTCGCCGATGGTTGCGCAGTTGCGCTCAAATACGATGTTGCTTCGGTCTGCTGCAAGCCTGCAGATGTCGCCTTCTGCGCTGAAATCCTCAAGGGCAGCGATGTCCATGTTGGAACAGTCGTCGGCTTCCCTCATGGAAATTCTGCAACATCAACAAAGGTCTTTGAAACCAAGCAGGTTGTAGCAGATGGCGCTACAGAGATTGATGTAGTAATCAATATTGGCTGGATGAAATCTGGCATGTATGACCAAGTTCGCGATGAAATTGCGGCGGTAGTTGAAGCAGCACAAGGAAATCAAGTCAAGGTAATTCTCGAGAATGCTTACTTAACGAAGGAAGAGATCGTAAAGGCCTGCCAGCTCTGTGAGGCAGCCGGGGCAGATTATGTAAAGACCTCAACAGGCTTTGCTCCAACTGGTGCAATTCTTGAAGATGTTCAACTAATGCGTGCATCTGTCTCTTCAAAGATGGAAGTTAAGAGCGCCGGGGGAGTTAAATCACTCGATATGTTGCTCTCATTTATGGATGCTGGGGTTAAGCGCAGCGGGGCAAGTGGAACAGCTGCGATGTTAGATGAGTTTAAAGAGCGTTTCGGCGCTTAACCATCAAGAAACTTCTTTAACGGTTCACGCAAGTCATCAAGTAGTGCAGCTGAATCTTCTGCAGTTTTAGTAACTACTTCGATGTAGCACTTCATCTTCGCCTCTGTACCCGATGGGCGAACAATGATTCGGATACCGCCTGCAAGCCATATACGTAGACCATCTGTTGGTGGCAGGCCATCCTTAGGTGCAGCGAGGTCATCAATTGTTTCAACTGCGCGCCCTGCAATCTCCACTGGCGGATTTTTACGAAGCCCCGCCAGGAGTTTTGTAATCGCACCCATATCGTTAACCCGAATTGAAATCTGCTCTGTGTCATGGAATCCATGACGTGCCCAGACTTCATTAAGTAGGTCAGAGAGTGTTAACCCTTCGCGCTTGAGGTCAGTTGCAACTTGAGCCAAGAAAATTGCTGCAGAAATTCCATCCTTATCATTTACTGTCTTTGAGTCAACGCAGTATCCAATCGCCTCTTCATAGCCAAATGCTAGATTTTCAATCTTTGCAAGCCATTTAAAGCCGGTGAGAACTTCTTGGAAATCGATGCCATAGTGAGCGCTAATCTTCTTGAGCGCAGAGGAAGAGACTATGGAATTACCGAAGGTGCCCTGTGGTTTAGTGCGTGCTATCCACTCACCCAGAATGATTCCAAGCTCATCACCGCGCAGCATTCGCCATCCGAAAACAGGGTCGTTGATAGCTGCTGCACATCTATCGGCATCAGGGTCATTGGCAATAACAAGTTCAGCACCAAAGTCGCGAGCTTTCTTGAGCGCTAAATCGATTGCACCGGGCTCTTCTGGATTGGGAAATGCAACTGTTGGAAAATCTGGATCTGGCGTGCATTGCTCATCCACCAAGATTAAAGTGGCAAACCCTGCATGGTTAAAGACGCGTTGAATTACTTCAGTGCCGACTCCATGCATTGCGGTGTAGACAATCTTCATATCACCGGGGCGAGGTGCGAGAGCACTTGTCCGCTTAATGTATTCAGTGATTATCTCTTCACCAAGTACTTGCCATTTGCTTCCACGTGGAAGTGATTTGAGAGAAGTTACTGCATCAATATCACGTGCCATATATCCATCTGTAGGGCTAATAATTTGTGAAGATGCGTAATTGATTCCATCAGCGGTAGGCCCAACATAAACTTTGTATCCATTATCTTCTGGGGGATTGTGGCTAGCAGTCACCATGATTCCGATATCGCACTTCAAATGCTCGGTCGCGAAAGCTAAGACGGGAGTTGGAAGCGGTCTTGGAAGAATGTAGACATCCATTCCGGCACCGCTCATAATCTCTGCAGTCTCTTGCGTGAAATCTTCAGATCCATAACGTGCATCTCGACCAACAACTACCTTGGTCATTCCGCGCTCTTTCATGTAGTGAGCAATTCCTGCTGCGGTGCGACCAACAACGGCACGATTCATGCAGGATGGTCCCGGGCCTATTGGGCCACGAAGACCTGCTGTTCCAAATTGGAGAAAGCCGTTGAAGTACTTCTTAAGAGTTTCCTCATCAGATTTTTCAAGCAAACTTTGAAGAAGCACTGCCGTTGCAGGATCTGGGTCGTCGAGAATCCAAGCTTCTACCTCAGCTTTAAGAGCTTGATCCATGACGAAAGGCTATCTTTGCTTAGACGAGTTTAGGAATAGTGGATTTAAGAAGTGCTCCCATGCGGCTTGCTGCAGCTTTTCCGGCAGCGATTACCTCTTCGTGGTTTAACTTCTCTCCTGTTACTCCTGCAGCAGCATTTGTCACAAGTGAAATTCCAAGAACTTCAGCACCCAGTGCATGTGCCGCAATAGCTTCAGGGACTGTAGACATTCCAACTAAATCTGCACCCATTGTGCGCATCATCAAGATTTCAGCAGGAGTCTCATAAGTTGGGCCGCGCCAATGCACGTAAACGCCTTCTTGAAGTGAAGAATCTTCCTTCTTCACAATCTCTCTAATCCGCTTGCTATACAAATCTGTGAGATCGATAAATGTTGCACCTGATAGCGGTGATGCGGCGGTTAGTGAGATGTGATCACGGATGAGAACTGGTTGACCAACTTTGTATGAAGTATTGATTCCGCCGCAGGCATTAGTCAGAATGACAACTTTGCATCCTGCTTTAACTGCAGTGCGAACGCCATGAACGACAGGTTCCATACCCTTGCCCTCGTACAAGTGGGTGCGACCAAGAAATACAAGTGCGCGAATCTTCTTGCCATTTTCAACTAATTCATAAGATCGCACTTTTCCAGAGTGACCTTCAACTGCTGGTGCGAAGAAGCCTGTGATCTCATGTGCATCGCACTCGTACGCTGGCGTTCCAAGGGCATCAGCTGCTGTTACCCAACCTGAACCCATCACGAGCGCTACATCATGTGCGGATACTCCGGTGCGTTGAGCGATTTCTGCAGCTGCCTTTGTTGCGGCAGCTAGTGGGTCTGAATAGAGAAGATCAGTTGAGGTCATGCCTCAATAATGTCACAGAGAACGCTTCCGCTAGACACTGTCTCGCCGATGGTCGCCTTGAGGTTCTTAATCACACCGCTCTTATGTGCATTGAGTGGCTGCTCCATCTTCATCGCTTCTAGAACGATTATCAGATCTCCTGCTTCAACGCTCTGACCCTCTTCAACTGCAATCTTTACGACAGTGCCCTGCATGGGAGATGCAAGTCCAGTACCTGAAGCCGACCCAGCATTCGCCTGCTTTGCACGGTGGCGCTTAACAACAGGTTCTGGTGCATGAACAAGGATTTCAAATCGCTTTCCATTTACTTCGGCGACTAACTTCTCAGCTGCAACCTTTGTCTGTATCTCTGATCCCTCTGCAATAAATGCAGGTATCTCATTCTTAAATTCATTTTCGATGTAGCTTGTATAAACCTTGAAATCTTCGGTGTAGGCGGGGTCTTCAAGGATTGCTCTATGGAATGGAAGGGCTGTAGCAAGGCCACCCACTTCAAACTCTGCAAGTGCTCTGCGAGCACGTTCAATGGCTTCTTTTCGCGTTGCTCCAGTAACAATAAGTTTGGCTAGAAGTGAATCGAAGTTTCCACCGATGACATCACCATTACGGAAGCCCGCATCAACGCGTACGCCTGGACCTGTTGGAATATTCCATGAAGTAATGCGACCAGGGGCTGGCAAGAATGAACGCCCTGGATCTTCTCCATTGATTCTAAATTCAAGTGAGTGACCACGAATGGCAGGATCGTCGAATCCTAGGCTCTCACCCATTGCAATTCTGAATTGTTCACGGACAAGGTCGATTCCGGTAACTTCTTCCGAGACTGGATGTTCTACCTGCAAGCGAGTATTAACTTCTAAGAATGAGATTGTTCCATCGAGACCAATCAAGAATTCGCATGTGCCGGCGCCGACATAGCCAGCTTCTTTCATTATCGCCTTACTTGAGCGATATAGCTCTTCATTCTGCGCATTAGTGAGAAAGGGAGCAGGCGCTTCTTCAACGAGCTTTTGATGGCGTCGCTGTAAAGAGCAGTCTCGTGTTGAAACTACAACTGCATGGCCATGTTGATCGACAAGTACTTGAGTCTCGACATGTCGCGGCTTATCTAGATAGCGCTCAACGAAACATTCTCCACGGCCAAATCCTGCAATCGCTTCGCGGACAGCAGATGCATAAAGCTCTGGAATTTCTTCCATAGTGTGGGCAACCTTGAGACCTCTACCGCCGCCACCGAATGCAGCTTTAATTGCCACAGGTAGACCATGTTCTTTAGCAAAGGCGAGAACTTCTTCGTGACCAGTGACAGGATCTTTTGTTCCTGCAACGAGCGGTGCACCCGCTGCAGATGCGATTCTGCGTGCTGAGACTTTATCGCCGAGCGCGCTAATTGCAGCAGGAGATGGACCAATCCAGATTAAACCTGCATCAATAACCGCTTGGGCAAAATCTGCATTCTCTGAGAGAAATCCATATCCAGGGTGAACGGCATCTGCCTTTGATTCGATTGCCAGAGCGATAATCTTTGGAATGTTTAAGTAAGTATCTTTAGCGACCGTTCCGTTGAGTGAGTATGCGTAGTCAGCGCGTTGTACATGCAGCGCATCTCTATCTTCTTCAGCATAAATCGCAACGCTCTCAAGTCCATGATCAGAGCAGGCACGGATGACGCGGAGAGCAATCTCGCCTCTATTAGCAATCAGTACGCGCTTCATGACATCTCCTTCACCTGTGGCCAAGAGTATCCAAGTTGCTTCATCGCGCTTCGAAGAAAGGGCATCGATATTCCAACAACATTTGTGTAATCGCCTTCAATCACAGGGATAAAGGGAGAACCAAACCCATCAAGAGTAAATCCACCAGCTACGTGAAGGGGTTCCTCTGATGCGACATAGTCATGAATCTCTTCATCTGTCATATCTGTGAAGGTCACCTTGGTTGTTACACGATCTGCAATTTCAATTCCGCGCTCTGTATCAATGATGCAGTGCCCTGTGTGAAGCAACCCAGTGCGTCCACTAATTTTCTTAGCTCGCTCAACTGCAATCTCTGGAGTTCCGGGTTTGCCAAACGAGACGCCATCGACATCAAATGTTGAGTCGCAACCGATAATGATTGCAGGGTAATCAATCATCTCTCGAACTGTATGTGCCTTGGAAATTGCCAGTGCAATTACCATATCTTCAGGCGACATTGCATTGAAGAAATCAGTCTCTTCATCAACATTGCTCACGATGATGGTCGGCTTTAAGCCAGCATCTTCTAGAAGAGTGCGTCGTGACTTTGATTGTGAAGCTAAAACTATGCGCGGCATTAATCGAACTTTCTTGCACCAAATGTAATTTGATGAGGAAGCGGTTGGCGAAGTTGCGGAAGTCCAAAGACGCTGCGCTTAATGACAGGCTTTAAATCAACAGCTTTATGGTTGGCCAAGACTGCTCGAATGGCTAACAGCTCTTCGGGAGTCGGATTACCCGCAACAACAGTAAATTTCATTTTCTATAGTGGGATATTTCCGTGCTTACGTGCCGGCAAGTTATCGCGCTTAGTCTTGAGAGTGCGGAAAGCCTTTGTGATGTATTGGCGAGAATCTTCTGGCTCAATCACGCTATCGATTGTGCCGCGCTCTGCCGCTAAGTACGGATTTGAGAACTTCTCTGTGTATTCAGTAATCAATTCAGCGCGCTTTGCATCTTGATCCTTGGCTTCAGCTAAATCTTTTCTATAGAGAATATTGACGGCGCCTTGCGCTCCCATTACCGCAATCTCTGCAGATGGCCATGCGAAGTTGATATCGCTACCGAGATATTTAGAACCCATCACGATAAATGCTCCACCGTAGGCTTTACGAGTAATCAGGGTTACCAGCGGCACAGAAGCTTCTGCATATGCGTAGAGAAGCTTTGCGCCACGGCGAATAATGCCGTTCCACTCTTGTTCTGTTCCAGGCATAAATCCAGGAACATCGACAAGGGTAAGGATAGGAATATTAAATGCATCGCAGAATCGAAGGAATCGAGCCGCCTTCTCAGATGAATTAATATCGAGAGTTCCAGCAAGCTGTGATGGTTGGTTGGCAATTACACCAATTGATTGCCCCTCAATTCGCGCAAACCCGACAACGATGTTAGGCGCATATAGGGCATGAACTTCAAGGAATTCACCTTCATCAACCAGCGCCTGGATTAAGTTCTTCATATCGTATGGGTGGTTTGGACTATTAGGAATCAATGTATTGAGGGCTACATCTGATGCGCTCTTCTCGAGATTTTGTGTAGGAGGAAGAACAGGAGATCCATCCATATTATTTGAAGGAAGGTATGAAAGTAGCGCCTTCACATAATCAATGGCATCAGCTTCTGAATCTGCCATGTAATGAGCATTTCCAGATTTAGTATTGTGAGTGAATGCTCCACCGAGCTCTTCCATTCCGACATCTTCACCAGTAACGGTTTTGATGACATCGGGGCCGGTAATAAACATATTTGAAGTCTCTTTAACCATCACGGTGAAGTCGGTGAGTGCTGGAGAATATGCAGATCCACCAGCACAAGGGCCGAGGATGAGAGAAATCTGAGGGATTACGCCAGAAGAGCGGGTATTTAAACGGAAGATCTTTCCGTATCCATTGAGGGATGCAACGCCTTCTTGAATACGTGCACCACCTGAATCGTTAATTCCAATCAACGGAATTCCAGATTTCAGTGCAAATTCAGCGATCTTTACAATCTTTTCTGCGTGAACTTCTCCCAGTGATCCACCGAAAACTGTGAAGTCTTGCGAGTAGAGCGCAATTGGTCGTCCATCAACAGTTGCTGTTCCAATTACAACGCCATCGCCGTACGGACGGTTCTTCTCCATGCCAAAGTTCTGTGCACGGTGGCGAGCAAACTCATCAATCTCAGTAAATGACTCTGCATCAACGAGCATCTCAATACGTTCGCGTGCAGTTCCCTTGCCTTTAGCGTGCTGTTTTTCACGGGCTCTATCGGATCCTGCGTGTACCGCTTCATCAATTCGCTCTCGGAGATCTTCGATTTTCCCGGAAGTAGTATGCAGATCTGGACTCATGACCATAAGGTACTAGTCGTGAGCATAGATACGCCAAGACCACCGCTAGATAGCGCAGTGATCTCTCAAAAAATCTCGCAATACTGGCGAGTAAGCGTGGTCGAAGTCACCGGCTCAACTCAAGATGATTTAGCTGCCTTTGTTGCACGTAATGAAGCAATCAACGGTGAAGTTCTTGTCACGGAATATCAAAGCGCAGGTAGAGGCCGCCTCGATAGAACTTTTGATGCACCAAAAAGTTCTGCACTTCTCTTCTCGCTCTTTATTGAACCGAAACGAGAAAAGAGCGAATGGTCCTTTCTTCCTCTTCTTGCCGGACTTGTTTCAACGCTTGCAATCTCAGAACTTGATCCGCGTTTTACGGTGGAGCTCAAGTGGCCTAATGATCTACAGATAGCTGGTAAGAAGTTAGGGGGGATTATTGCTCAGGCTACAAGCAACGGAGTAATTCTCGGCATCGGAATAAATGTCGCTATGGATCAAAGTGAGCTACCTGTCGATCACGCAACTTCTCTGATGATTGAAGATTGTGCAATTCTAGATCGCAATCTACTACTTGCCTCTATTCTCAATAACTTTGAGGAGCTCCTCGAACGCTGGGAAGATGGCGAGGATCTGCGACATCTTTATCGAGAGCGAAGCGCAACCTTGAGTCAGAAGGTCCAGGTAGAACTGCCTGGTGGCGAGAAGAGAAGTGGATTTGCAGAAGATATTTCACCAGCAGGAGAGTTAATTCTTGAAGGTGGTCAGAGAATTACAGTTGGGGACATCGTTCATCTACGATAGGCCCGTGAGCGAGCGATTTCCTACCGTCGGTGTGATTGGTGCAGGACAACTTGCTCGAATGATGGTCGCTCCCGCTGCGGCTCTTGGAATAAAACTCCAACTATTTGCACAAAGTTCTCAAGACTCGGGTGCACAGATTTGCAGCCATACCGTTGGTGATTACTCAGATTTAACTGCACTTAAAGAGTTTGCTTCACAATGCGATGTCGTTACTTTCGAACATGAACTCGTTCCGATTTCGGTAATTAAGGGGCTTGAGAGCGCTGGCGTGCGCGTCTATCCATCATCGTCGGCATTTGTTTATTCACAAGATAAAGAGCAGATGCGAGAGAAGTTAACTTCTTATCCAGCCCCTGCATGGAAAGTAGCAACATCTACCGAAGGCATTGATCAATATCCACTTATTGCAAAATCTATTTCAGGTGGGTACGACGGTCGCGGAGTCTGGAGAATTAACTCTCAAGATGAATTAGCCCAGCTGTTCAAGAGCGCCCCAAAGTTGCTTATCGAAGAGCTCATTTCGTTTGATTGCGAAATCGCGGTGATGATTGCAAGGTCTCCACATGGACAAGCAACTTCATGGTCTGCCACTGAAACTATTCAAGAAGATGGAATTTGTACCTTAACAATCTCACCAGCCCAAGAGATTAGCGAAGAACTTTCGACTCGAGCACAGAAGTTGGCTCTCGATATAGCCCACGAACTCGGGGTAGTTGGCGTGATGGCTGTGGAGATGTTTGTTAAGGGTGAGCAACTATTTATCAATGAAGTTGCGATGCGCCCACATAATTCTGGCCATTGGACAATCGATGGTTCGCGCACAAGCCAATTTGAACAACATCTACGTGCAGTACTAGATCTTCCGCTTGGTGATCCTGCGATGACACACGATTTTGCAGTGATGGGAAATATTTTGGGCGGAGATAAGACAGATATGTATCGGCCATATTTGCACCTCATGGCTCGCAATCCAGATCTCAAGTTTCATCAATATATGAAGGAAGTCCGTCCAGGGCGCAAGATTGGCCATGTCACCGCAGCAGGCTCTAACCTTCTACAATTAAGAGATGATGTGCAGCATGCACGTGACTACATGAGCGGAGTAATCGATGAGTGAAGCAAAAGATGTTGCAATCATCATGGGCTCTGACTCTGATTGGCCAGTCATGGAAGAAGCTGCAAGAGTTTTAGATTCACTCGGAATTTCTTATGAAGCAGATGTAGTTTCTGCCCATCGCATGCCACTTGAAATGGTTGAGTTTTCTCAGAAAGCGAAGGCGAAAGGTTTTAAGGTAATAATCGCTGGTGCCGGGGGAGCAGCTCATCTACCTGGCATGGTTGCATCTCTTACTCCGCTGCCAGTTATTGGCGTACCTGTCCCGCTGAAGAATCTTGATGGCATGGACTCATTGCTTTCGATTGTTCAGATGCCTGCGGGAATTCCAGTTGCCACAGTTGGAGTTGGCAATGCTAAGAATGCAGGAATTCTTGCTGCGCGAATCTTGGGAATCTCTGATGCTGCAATTTCAGCAAAAGTTGAGTCAGCGCTCAAGGATATTAATGAAGAGGCGAAGGCAAAGGGCGCAGCGCTTAACGCACGACGTAACCAAAAAACTGGTTTTTAGTCGGTTCTACCTAGCGCATGGAAACGCCAACCAGCAGCGCGCCACTTATTGCGATCGAGGGCATTACGACCATCAATGATGAATTTACTCTTTACAAGTTGACCAATCACTGAAGGATCAAGCTCGCGATACTCTTTCCATTCAGTTAAGTGCAGAATTGCATCAGCGCCCTTTACCGCATCAGTAACTTTCTCCTGGTAATCGAGATTAGGGAAACGTTTGCGAGCAGGCTCAATACCTTTAGGGTCATGAACTACAACTGTTGCACCTGCTGCTTGTAATTGAGCTGCAATATCTAGCGCTGGAGAGTCACGAACATCGTCACTATCAGGCTTAAAAGTTGCACCGAGTACGGCGATTTTATATTGAGTTAAATCTTCAGAGAGATCGGCTCTGACAACATCAATTACTCGCTGGCGTGCGCGTAAGTTAATTGCATCGATCTCGCGTAGGAATTCAAGCGCTTGGTTGGCGCCAAGTTCTTGTGCACGAGCCATAAATGCTCGAATATCTTTTGGAAGGCAACCTCCACCAAATCCAATACCAGCTTGAAGGAATCGGCTTCCGATTCGTGGGTCATACCCAATTGCCTTTGCTAGAACTGTGACATCGCCGCCTGCTGCTTCGCATACTTCAGCCATCGCATTGATAAATGAGATCTTTGTCGCCAAGAAAGAGTTGGCTGCAACCTTAACAAGTTCAGCTGTTGGAAGATCAGCGCGAATCCATGGAGTTCCGAGATCGATAATCGGCTTGTAAACCTCTTTAAGGATTTCTTCTGCACGATCATTTGCTACACCCACGACGAGGCGATTTGGCGTCAAGGTATCTTCGACAGCAAATCCTTCGCGGAGAAATTCTGGGTTCCACGCCAAATCTGCTTGTGGAGCGAGAACAGCAAGTTGATCGCGCAGTAGTTGAGCGGTGCCCACAGGAACAGTGGATTTTCCAACTACAAGAGAGCCTTCTTTAAGGTGCGGAGCAATCGCGGCAACTGAAGCTTTTACATAGGTGAGATCTGCTGCCAATCCATCTTTACTTTGCGGCGTTCCTACACAGATAAAGTGGATATCTGCATCAGCAACTTCTGCGAATTCTGTTGTAAAGCGAAGGCGTCCAGTTTTAATTTCTGCTGCAAGAAGTGTGTCGAGCCCTGGTTCATAGAATGGCAATTCACCTTGTGAGAGAAGATCCACCTTGCCCTGGTCGGTATCGACTCCAATGACATCAAAGCCAAGAGATGACATACATGCTGCATGTGTAGCACCAAGGTAGCCAACGCCGATTACAGAAAGCTTCAGAGCCATGCCGATGAGTCTATTGCAGCCTCAATAAATATTTTGCACATTTGCAGACTATTGCGCTGGAGCGCATGGGTTTTCTGCCGCAGTCTTACTCTTGAATTTATCAATCTCCTCAGCCTTAGCAGTGGCTGAAGCGGTCGGTGATGGCTTCTTCTTAACCTTATCTACAAGAGCCTGATCATCACGAACGCGTGTCCATAGATCGGCGGCGAGCACTTCATCCCAAATAACGACAGATCCAACTTCAGGGTGGCGTCCATTTGGATTAGCTATCGGAACGGTCAGCGTACGAATATTTCCAGAAGAGAGATTGCGCATCTGCTTTGCAAGAGTTAATAGGTCGTTCTTATCAAGGTCTTCATCTAGCTTTACAGTTGAGATTGTGGCGTTGTAGAAATTTGCTAACTTGATTGGATTGAGAAGTATTCCCGTGCTCGTAGCTTTACGCAGTACTGCACTGACAAATTGTTGTTGACGTTCCATACGACCAATATCTCCGCGCCCATCGAAATCTCGAGTTCGTACATATTTGAGAGCTTCTAGACCGTCAAGGGTATGTGTGCCGGCGCTCATTACGAGGTGGCTCCTCGGATCATTGATCGCCACTTTGGAACAGACTTCAATTCCACCTAAAGCATCGACGACACCGGTAAACCCAGCGAAATTTACTTCTACATAGTGGTCAATCTTCAAATTGGTCTTTGCTTCAATTGTTTGAATAAGTAGTGGAGCTCCACCAAATGCAAATGATGCATTGAGTTTTCCTGGTCGCTCTGGAATATCAGTTGTTCCATCTTGGCTAATGTGGGCAGGAACTTGTACCAAGGTATCTCGCGGAAGAGAGATGATAAATGCTGCATCACGCTTCTTGCTGATGTGTACTAAGAACATAGTGTCAGAACGTCCACCTGCGGCAACTGCGGTACTTCCGACCTTCAACTTCCTGATCTCGGCACGAGTGAGACCCTCGCGGGAGTCAGAGCCAACAACGAGATAATTAAGAGCGCGAGATGTTTTCTCGGGGCGATCAGAGAGGCTCCCAAAGACATTGATTCTAGAAATTTGGCCACTGACCTGACCTAAACCAAGCCACGATAGAGATGCAACAAAGACAACACCAAGTGAGAGTGATGTCATTATCCGAATCGCACGCTTTGATTTCACTTCCGTAGGATACTTGGGTGAACGCATGGAGGGTTGATGGCGACACATACACAGGAGTTACCTGGCTCACCGCTGCCTAGCGTGAGTGTAATTCTCCCCGTCCTCAATGAAGAGTTACATCTTGAGTCAGCAGTTCTCTCAATTCTCTCTCAGGATTATCGTGGAAGCTTTGAAGTCATACTGGCGATTGGTCCATCGAGAGATAGAACTCTGGAAATCGCACGGAAGATTTCGCAATCAGATTCACGAGTGGTAATTGTTGAGAATCCAACCGGGCGTACTGCAGCAGGTTTAAATCTCGCTCTCAAAAAATCGGCTAGCCCTGTCGTTGTTCGCGTTGATGGACATGCCCAGATTCCTCATAACTACATCTCACTTGTTGTTGAAACTTTAAACGCTACCGGCGCCGTTAATGTGGGCGGAGTAATGGCTGCAGTTGGAAAAAGTAGATTTGAGAAAGCAGTTGCAGGTGCAATGCGAAGTCCATTTGGGGTTGGCGCTTCTCGTTTTCATACTGGTGGCGTTGCTGGCGTAGTAGATACCGTCTACCTAGGTGCCTTTCGACGAGAAGCGCTACTTGCTATAGGTGGATTTGATGAGAGATTTACACGCGCCCAAGATTGGGAACTTAACTTCCGGCTGAGGGAGAATGGCGGAACAATTTACTTTGATCCCCGCTTGCAAGTCATCTATCGCCCGCGGCCTAATCTGCGAGCACTTGCAAAGCAGTATTTTGAGTACGGCAGATGGCGTCGTGTTGTTTCACGTAGACATCCTGGAACAATCAATTACCGATATCTGGCGCCGCCAGTTGCGCTAGTTGGATTCACGCTCTCGGTTGTTACTGGAGCACTCATACATCCAACCTTCTTCATTCCTGCTGTGATTTACGCTCTCTTCACAGTTTTTGCATCGGTAAAGATTTCACAAACTGTTCGCGAAATCTTCATTTTGCTTCTCGTTATTCCGACAATGCATTTTGCTTGGGGAACAGGTTTCTTAACTTCGCCCAAATCGCTAGTGCCTAAGGGATAAAGTGAAAAGAATGAAGTCGATAAGGGTTCTCGTTGCGCTTGCCCTTGCAATCTCTATCTCTCCAAACCCTGCACAAGCGCAAGCACCCGCTAGCTTCTCATTTACCGGATCTGGATTTGGGCACGGCGTTGGAATGAGTCAGATTGGCGCTAAGGCGAGAGCTCTAGCTGGAGAAAGCGCCACTGCAATCCTGAACTATTACTACAAAGATGTTGTGGTTACACCAGTCGTGGATTCACACACTATCCGCGTCAATATTGGTAAAACTCTGAAGGATTTTTCAGTTGCTGGTACGAACTTAAGTACTGTCGTGCAAATCTTTGAGGGCGATCTCCCACTTAATGCTCCCGCTCTTCCTGTGCTCTCGGTGGGCGCAAGGCAGAGAGTTGATTTCATCCTTCAAGATAAGGCAATTTCCGTCGGAGCACTTAAAAGCAAAGCGCTTACTATTCGCTGGATAGGACCAGCACCGACTATCTCTGTCACTCAATCTGGAACCACAAATCGATATCGATATGGCCAGATTCAAGTAAAGCTGGTTAAAGGGCTTATGGAAGTAACAACATCTTTATCGCTTCATGATGAGTATCTCTGGGGTATCAGCGAAGTCCCATCTAATTGGCCTGCTGCAGTTCTAGAAGCCCAGGCAATTGCAGCGCGCTCGTATGCGCTCTCCAAGATTGCGACGATTAAACCTTCGTGCGACTGCCATGTGTATTCACATATTGCAGATCAAAATTTTGTGGGGTTTTCAAAAGAGGCAGAGCCAAAAATTGGAAAGCTTTGGAAGGCGGCAGTAGTACGTACCAATGTCGATACCTTCACAAGTTTGGCAATTTTAAGTAAGGGAAAGCCTATTCAGGCGTACTACTCATCCTCATCTGGCGGTGCAACTCAAACGACTCTCGATGCTTGGGGTACAGCAACGGCATATACGCAATCAGTTTCAGATACAGCAAGTGTTGAAGTGAAGAATAATCCACGATTTGCTAAGTGGAACGCATCGGCTCTTCAGGCTGTAGTTGCGACGGCATTCTTACTGCCTGACATCATCACACTGGAAATCATGTCGAGAAATACTGCCGGAGCTGTTACATACATCAAAGGAACTTCAAGTAATGGTTCTACAAAGTTATTGCGTGGGGATACATTCAGAAGTCGAGTGAAGATTCCTTCACCGTATTTCACACTTGTGGGCTAAGCGAAATTAATTAGAGTGAAGTACTGAGTTCAATCCGCCCCAAGTACCAGTGCGCATCACAACTTCGAGTCCGCCGGTTAGTGAATTACGACGGAATAGAAGATTATGCGCACCAGATAAAGTGGCAGCTTTAACGACTTCTCCATCAGGCAAGGCCACCTTTGATGCTGCAGTTATATAAGTACCGGCTTCAATCACGCAGTTATCGCCGAGTGAAATTCCCAAACCAGAGTTGGCACCCAGAAGACACTTCTGGCCAACTGAGATAACTTCTTTTCCACCACCAGAGAGCGTTCCCATAATTGATGCTCCGCCACCAACATCGGTGCCATCTCCGACAACGACGCCAGCTGAGATGCGACCTTCGACCATTGAAGTTCCGAGAGTTCCGGCATTGAAGTTGATAAAGCCTTCATGCATCACTGTTGTACCTGTTGAAAGATATGCACCGAGGCGGACTCGATCTGCATCTGCGATACGCACCCCTGTTGGAATAACGTAATCAACCATGCGTGGGAACTTATCGACGCCAAAGACTGTGACATGACCGAACTGCGCTTTCAAGCGAGCACGTGTTGATTCAAATCCTTCAACTGCACACGGTCCAGCAGATGTCCAGACTACATTTGTTAGTAATCCGAAGATCCCATCTAAAGATTGACCATGAGGCTTGACTAAACGATGCGAGAGAAGATGAAGGCGGAGATATGCATCTTTGGCATCCTCAGGT
>Ga0208225_1000214_pt1 | contig 15685 bp, 17 predicted proteins | sample LakMenEpi15Jun10_FD_150701 | JGI IMG/M metagenome (GOLD analysis project Ga0208225, IMG submission 150701) | Freshwater microbial communities from Lake Mendota, WI - 15JUN2010 deep hole epilimnion (SPAdes) | ecosystem: Environmental > Aquatic > Freshwater > Lake > Epilimnion/Euphotic zone ... | reverse complement strand
GACATTTAACTCTTGTTGCGCCTTGAGATAGAGAGCTCGAGCAGCGTTCGCCTTCGCGGTAAGTGTTCTTAGAGTTGTATTCGCTGCAGCTAATTTCTTTGCAGCAGCATCTGCCGCAGTTTTCTTTGCAGCTTCTGCTTTCTTCGCAGCTTCAATTTCAGCAAGTGTCGGTTTAGGTTTTGCTATCGCCGGAGTCGAGCTCAAAGTCAGCCCAGCAATCATGGCAAGGCTAATGAGGCGATACTTGCGAGGCATTGCTAAAGAATAATTGAGCGCGAGTTACATTTCAGCGCCATCGGCCAAGTGTCGCTAGTTAGCCACATCTCTTCGAGAGAAAAGCACTGTTGCTATGAGACTTCCGATAAATACATAGAGAGTTCCCAGGATTAACGCATGCGAATATGAAACATCTGGGCTACCACCTTGGGCAATCGTTGCGAGTTGATTACCTGGCATCCAATCGAGAGTTACTGGCTTCACAGCGCCAATCAGATTTTCGATAATCAAGAGCCAGAGAACTCCGATTGAGATTGCTGAGATTGGTGAGCGAAGTAAGAGCCCGAGGACCATGCCGACGATTCCAAAGTAAATTACTGAAATAGATACGTTGAGAAGTGACTCTCCAATTGCCTGGAGTCCTTCTGATGTGAACCAGAGATCTGTTGAGACCTTTGCTCTACCCGCAAGTGCCACAGATAGACCCACGCTGACGATTGCTGCAATGGCAACAAGCAACAGAGCAAATATCTTCATAGCTATCAATTTGCCGATGAGTAAACGGACTCGACCAGGTTGGCGAACCAAGAGATTTCTCAAAGTTCCGTATGTGTACTCCTGCGCAGTCTGAGCTGCAAAGACGCAGAGTGCGATGATTCCAAGCAGGCCACCAACAGATGCGAATCCAAATACGGAACCGCTTGCAAGATCTAATATCTCGCGACTTACCTGACGACCGCGATCTGAATTTCCTTGTTCAGAGTCAATCATTAAGTAGAGGAAAGAGGTTGTGAGGCCTGTAAAGAAAAGTGCAGCGCCTAGAGTTCCAAGGAAGAGCGTAGGGCGACGAAGTTTGCGCCACTCGGCAAGTACAACGCGCATCATGAGCGATCTCCTGTCATCTCAAAGAATGTCTCTTCTAGATTTGGAAGCTGCGGTGATAATTGAGTAAGAGTTATGCCGGCTTCAAAAGCTTTCTTATTTAAAACTCCAGCCCATTCTTCAGGACCTTCGATATGTGCGACTTCAGATCGAATGACGGCGTGATGTCCATCTGCCTGTGCAATTTCAATAATCTTCTGAAGGTCGCTCGCTTTCTCAGTTTTAACGAGAATGATTGGTTGTTGCGCCAACATAAGTTCTTGTAGAGGTCCCGCAAAAACAACTTCGCCTTTACGTAACATAACAATGTACTCGCTAATGATTTCCAGCTCGGAAAGTAAGTGTGATGAGACGAAGACTGTTGTTCCTTGAGATGCCAACTTCTTCAGTAAGTCTCGAACTTCTTGAATACCTTCTGGGTCTAAACCATTTGTTGGTTCATCCAAAACTAAAATCTTTGGATTAGGTAGAAGCGCAGCTGCAATACCTAGGCGTTGCTTCATACCCAGTGAATAAGTCTTGTATTTCGAATGTCCACGACCTTCGAGTCCAACAGTCTTGATTAATTCATCGACGCGCTCGATAGGGAATCCGCCTAGCGTTGCAAGAACTTTCAAATTCTCGGCGCCAGATAGTGCGGGATAGAAGGCAGGGCCTTCAATCATGGCGCCTACTTGGGAGAGGTACTTCTCTGGATGAGTAATTGATTGACCGAGAATTTCTGCTGTTCCACCTGTTGGTGAGATCAGACCTAAAAGCATTCGAATAGTTGTCGTCTTTCCAGCGCCATTTGGACCCACGAAACCGCAGATTGTTCCGAGGGGAACTTCAAAATTGGCGTGTGAAACTGCATATCCAGATTCATATTTCTTACTTAAATCTTTAACGGCTATTGCGAGATTAGACATATGGGCAATTTATCAGGTAAACCTTAAGCCAATCTAATATTAAGATAGGCCTATGAGTAAAGAGGTTTGGGGATACCACGAGCATCCGAAACGTCGCGAGCCTGATTGGGATATCAATCCACAGACAGCTGCAGTGCGCGAAGGATTAGCCCGTTCCGGTTTTGGTGAAACTTCAGAAGCCCTCTTTCTCACAAGTGGCTTTACCTATTCAGATTCTCAAGAAGCAGTTGATTCTTTTACAGATGAGACAGATCACTTTCTATACAGCAGATTTCATAATCCAACTGTTGCAATGTTTGAAAAGCGCCTTGCTGCAATTGAAGGCGCCGAGCATTGCATTGCCACCGGTTCTGGAATGTCTGCGATGTTTGCATCTCTTGCCTGCATAGTTGAAGCGGGTGACCACATTGTTGCCTCCGCTGCGATGTTTAGCTCTTGCCATGTCGTCATCACAGAGATACTTCCTAAGTGGGGTGTCACGTACGAATTAGTAAAGGCAAACGATAAGGCTGCATGGGAGAAGGCTCTCTCTAAGAAAGCAAAAGCTGTCTTTATCGAAACACCAAGTAATCCTCTGATGGAAATCGTTGACATCCGCTTTGTAAGTGACCTCGCGCATAAAGTTGGTGCGACGGTAATTGTTGATAATGCTATGGCATCGCCTGTATTGCAGAAGCCACTGGAACTTGGCGCAGATGTTGTTATGTATTCGGCAACAAAACATATCGACGGTCAAGGTCGCGTTCTTGCTGGTGCGCTACTTGGGTCTTTCGAATACATCTATGAAAAGTTAATTCCATTTACTCGCCATACTGGACCATCGCTGAGCGCCTTCAACGCTTGGGTCTTAGTGAAGTCTCTTGAAACTATGGATTTACGTGTTACTCGTATGGCCGAAAGTGCGCAGACAATTGCAGAATTCCTCGAGAGCCATAAGGCGATTAAATCTGTTCGATACCCAGGTCTTGATTCCCATCCAGATCGCGAAGTTATCAAGAAACAGATGAAGGCTGGCGGAACGACCTTAGGAATCGAGTTTGCGGGTTCCCAGAAAGATGCATTTAAATTTATGGATTCACTTCGCATCATTGATATCTCCAATAATTTAGGAGATAGCAAATCGCTCATTACTCATCCAGCTTCAACTACACACAGACGTTTAAGCCCCGAAGTTCAGGCAGAGATGGGCATTACGCCTTCAGTACTGCGCCTATCTGTTGGACTTGAGCATGTTGATGATCTGATTAAGGATTTAGATCAAGCGCTTAAGAGTTGAGCCACCACCAGCAAGATTGAGAATAAACTCAAATAAGTGATTGACCAATGGAAAATTCCTGCAGCTACCTTGTTGTAATTCTCTGAATTCTCTTTCAGTGCAAATAACTGGAAGGTAAATACTGCGCCGAGTAAGACATTTGCGCAGAAAGCCCAGATTGGTAAACCTGCGAGCTGAATCATCGCTGCCGATGAGACAACCATTGCAATAGTGTGAAACCACATCTGGCTGATTACATTTGATTGCGATGAGACTGACGGCAGCATAGGAATACCAGCAGCTGAGTAATCGTCTTTGTATTTAATTGCCAGCGCCCAGAAATGCGGTGGAGTCCAGAAGAAGACAACAAAGAAGAATGCGACGGGAACCAAGGTCAGTGATCCGGTGACTGCGGCCCATCCGATGAGAACTGGCATGCATCCAGCAGCTCCACCCCAGACAATATTTTGTGAAGTATTTGGTTTCAGAATGATTGTATAAATAACTACATAGTAGAAAATTGCGAGAGCGGTTAGAAGTGTTGCTAAGTGCGTTGTATAGATCTCAAAAATTGCAAGCGAGAGAATGGTAAGTAGTGAAGCAAATATTGTGGCATTTCTCTTCGAAACGGTACCAAGGACTAGTGGGCGCTTTGAAGTCCGCGCCATCAACTTATCTGTCTCTGCTTCAATCACCATATTAAATGCATTCGATGCACCGGCTGCGAGAGTTCCGCCAATCAACGTTGCTGCAACGAGACCAAAATCAGGCAAGCCTTGTTGAGCCAGAACCATCGCTGGAAGAGTCGTGATGATCAAAAGCTCAACCACGCGCAATTTCATGAGATCTATATAGGCGCAGACTAGGTTCACACACTTAGAGTACCCAGCACTGACAGCCAAATTCATCTCTATTCTCAGTTCCCTTTAAGGAAGCTGTTGCCGATATCACTCCAATTACATCCAACGTTTCTTCAACAGCTACTGCTTCTGTGGCTGCTGCTCCCCGGTAGTACTCTTGCCGGCATGCGCACAGTAAAGATCGCGGCCGGCATCTCTATCTTTGCTCTCGTTACATCTGCGACAATCTCACCAGCACACGCAAGTGATTTCGCTGAGAGCAAGATGAAATTGGTTAAGACATTTACTGGTTCTTTGACACCAAAATCGGTTGCTGCTTCACAAACTGGGTTAGTTAGCGCCCACAATATGATGTACAGCCATAGCGTTTCAATCTTTGACTCTGAATCACTGGAACTCGTGAAGAATGTGAAAGACACAGTTGATTTTGCGTCTCTTGGTATTTCAGGCTTTAGCGGCGTGCATAAAGGTTCTCCAGTGGAAGGTGCTTATTCACCTGATGGCAAATATCTCTACTTCACAAATTACGCGATGTACGGAGAGGGATTCAAGAAGGAGGGCACCGACAAGTGTTCTCCAGCTGATGGCTATGACAAGAGCTACTTATCGCGCTTAGATCTAGAGACACTCAAAATAGATGCCGTCTACCCAGTTGGATCAGTGCCTAAAGTTGTAAAGGTGACACCTGACAATAAATACATCTTGGTAAGCAATTGGTGCTCATACACTCTCTCGGTAATCTCAGTTGAGAAAGAGAAGGTTATAAAGACAATCAAGATTGGTCGCTACCCACGTGGAATCGCAATCTCTGCCGATAGCTCTTATGCCTATGTTGTTGAGATGGGTGGAAGCAATATCCACCGAATTGATCTCACCGACTTCAGCAAGACTCTCATTCCTATCGGTGTAAATCCACGCGCAGTTGAGCTCTCACCAGATAACAAGACCCTTTATGCAACTCTTAATGTTTCAGGAAGAGTCATCTCCTGGGACCTTGAAGCTAATCACGCAATAAAGAGCGTCAAGACTGGCGCTACCGCTAGAAGTTTGGCAATCAGCGGAGATGGTTCTGCACTCTTCGTTGTTAACTTCACCAGCGGGACAGTGACCAAGTTACGTTCTTCAGATTTATCAAAGGTGCAGAAAATCAAAGTGTGCAAAGAACCAATCGGAATTACTTACGATAATGAGACAAATAGAACTTGGGTTGCTTGTTACGAGGGCTCAGTTAAGGTGTTTCAGAACTAACTAGTTCTGCTTCAGTTTCAACTTCGCTATCGCCTTCGGCATCATCTAAATTAAAGAGTGCAATAAATGGCGCCGCGATTTTGCCGAGGATTCGATCAACAATCGCTCTAGCTCTCTCACCCGCTGAATAAGTGCGTGGCAACTTATCGGCGATGATGACAAAGGCATATTCATGATCTCCGGATTCAACATAACCCGCTAAATTCGCAGTTCCATTTAAGGTACCTGTCTTTGCCTTCACAAGTCCGACTGCACCCGGCGCGGTCTTCACAAATCTCTTCTCTAAGGTGCCTGAAATTCCACCAACTGGAAGACCGTTAACTACTGGCGCATATTTACCTTCATCACGAATTTTGACTAAGAGTTCTGCCACTTGCTTGGCTGTCACGCGATTCTTACGTGAAAGTCCACTTGCATCCTTTACAACTACTTTTCTTGTATCTAAATCAAAGGAAGTGAGGAGTTCATTAAATGTTGCCTCGACTCCTGATTCGGTGAGTCCATGTCCAGCGGCTGAAGATGCGAGACGCGCAATTCTCTCCGAGAGAACGTTGTCGCTCCAGACAAGTGCGAAGTTGAGCATATCTTCAAGGGTAGGAGATGTTGAATCGATTATTAAAGTAGATGAAAGCTCCACTGCTTCCTGCGCACTCACTGGCTTCATTACTGCAGTCACGCCATTTTTGCGAAAGAGTGTTTTTAGTGTTGCGACATCTCCAGCAAAGAGTCGTGAGTAATAAATAGTTGGTTTCTCTACATCTCCAGCATTGAGCTCGTTCAAAGTCTTCAGCGCGTGGTATTGAAATCTGGGAAGTGATGTCCTGCCCATTTTCTTTGCTGTGGAACTGTATTGAGAAGCCCAAGGATCACGGCTACCTTGGATTACAACAGTCTTACTATCGCTTCCGCTCCAGAGGGATGTCGTGAAGGTTTGATCCATCTGTAGGTGGTTTACAGCGGCAACCCCAGTAAACAACTTCTGCAATGAAGCCGGTTTTCTCAATGAGTTTGGATTCTTTTCAAAGACAATCTCGCCTGTCTGGCCATCAATGACTACAACCGATGGATTAGCTAAACCTTTATTCTCGATGTACTTCGTGAAGACAGATGCAACGCTCTTTGGATCAAGTGCGCTGGCTGGTGACGAGAGAAAAGTTGGGGCGGCAAGAAGAAGGCAGGCAAATACCGCAACTGACTTCTTCATAGCTTTGATTACTTCCAGAGATAAGCGAGGAGAACATTGAGAACTGTCAGTCCAAGCATTGCAGCCCACACGGAGTTCTTAAGTTCTGGCTTCTTAACATTCTTGTAGCCAAGGGCGAGTATGACCAGGATGACTAATCCCTTAACGCCAAACTTTGAATGGTTGGCAACTTCATCAACGTTAACTTTTTCGTAGAGGCCGACCATGACGACGCCTGCAACAAGGGCAGTGAGTGTCGCATGAACAACGCCAGGATTTAACTTCTTAGGGCTCTTCTTAACCTGAAGTAAGAGCAATACAAGAATTGCAAGAACGCAGAGAAGGTGAATTCCAAAAGCGATGTGATAAACGATATTCATGAGGCTCCTAGGGAGAGAAAACTTTGGTAATTACAGTGGTTTAAGTTTAGAGTGCGACCATGGAAATCAATACACCTGCCGTCATTGGACCCGGTGAATTTTTTCCTGTTGTAGGCGTTGGGCCACATGAGAAACCTTGGCCAACGGGTGATCAATATGACCCAGAGCTCCTTGAAAATGGTGACCGACGCAACGTTTTAGATCACTATCGCTATTGGAGCGTCGATGCGATTGTTGCCGACCTGGATTCAAAGAGACATAAGTTACAGATTGCAATCGAGAATTGGCAGCATGATTTAAACATTGGCTCTGTTGTCCGAACTGCAAATGCATTTAATGTTGCGATGGTTCATATCATCGGAAAACGCGACTGGAATAAGCGAGGTGCCATGGTCACCGATCGCTACCTGCATGTACTGCACCACCCGACAGTGGCGGATTTTGCACAGTGGTGCAAAGAGAATGAAATTCCAATTATCGGTATCGATAATGTGCCTTCTTCTAAGCACCTTGAGGGTGCAGCGCTGCCCGAGAAGTGCGTACTTCTATTTGGCCAAGAGGGTGCTGGAATGTCAGATGAAGGTATTGAAATCTGCGAAGTTCTCTATGCAATCGAGCAATATGGCTCTACTCGTTCTATGAACGCATCAGCTGCAGGCGCAATAGCTATGTATCACTGGGCTTTGCAGCACCTGCCTCGTAAATCTTAAAGAGGCGCTGTAAATCCATCTTCATTGGGCGCTTCATCTTCCTTAAGCGCTTCTTGAACAGATGCAAGGCGTCTCTCAACTTCATCGGCTTCATCCATGCGACCTAATTGGCGCATTACTGCAACCATGCGAGTTTCGATATCGAGAATGAATTCGAAATCCTTTGGTTCATCCTCAGCAATAATCTGAAGAACGCCATCAAGTGTTGCAAGGCCATCTTCTAGCTTGCCAAGAAGAACTTCAGCTTTGCCGTACTCGAAGAGCGCAAATGTTTCACGGCGATGATCGTGCGCGGTCTCGAAGACATCTATCGCTTTGCGAGCGGCTTCAAGAGCTTTTTCACCTTCGCCAATTTCTACATAACAAGATGCAATCTTCTGATCGCAGCGAGCGATATGAATTACTTCTTTCTCTAGCTTAAACATCTTGCGTGCTTCTTGGAAGCAGATAACTGCTTCGTTGTAATTCTTAAGCTCGCGATGTGCGCAACCGATGAGATGCATATCATTTGCTGCACCGATGGTATTTCCATCAACGAGATGCTCTTGCGAGCACTCGTACATAGTTTCAATTACCTTTTCGTAATTCTTTGATGAGTACCACCACTCGCCCAACGTGCAGGCGAGTTCAAGTGCAATGGGAGATTTGTTCTCACGCAAAATTGCAACTGCTTGGCTCATTGCAGTTGCAGCTTCATCCATGCGCTTAAGTTGATTGAGGTTATAACCAATTGCAGAGTACGCCTGTGCTAAACCTTCGCTAGGTGCTGCAGCCCCAAGTTCCGAGAAAATATCTCGCGCAGTTTCTGCGAGCGCCAACGCTTCGTCATATTGACCGCGAGCAAAGATTCGGGCAGAGAGTTCGTAATAGGTATTGGCACGTTCTTCGCCATGAACTTCTGGGATTCGATCCCAGAGCATTTCCTCAGTAACCAGCTCGTCCTGACCTTCATCATCGCTCATCAGTGACCTCCCCGTTGCTTGCCCTGGCAGATTCCTGCACTCTAGACCTAACGCTGGGGCTGGCGCCGTTATTTCCCTGTGGCTCGGCGGAGATTCCTCTCGGCCGCCTTCCTGTTGCCTAAAATATGCAGATGCAAATGATTTGCATTACCATTTATCCATGCATATTCCTGATGGCTTTATCGATATCCCTACCTCTGTCGCCTTTGCTGGCATCGCTGCAGCAGGCGTAGCCGTCTCCCTTAAGGGAGCTCGCGCATCACTCGATGAGAAGACAGCGCCTCTTGCGGGACTCACCGCAACATTTATCTTTGCGGTTCAGATGATCAACTTCCCAGTTGCTGCCGGTACTAGCGGACATTTACTCGGTGGCGCACTTGCTGCAATTTTGGTGGGGCCATGGGTTGCAACGCTCGCTCTTACAGTTGTTCTTATCCTACAAGCACTTCTATTTGCAGATGGTGGGTTAAGCGCACTCGGACTCAGCGTCTTCAATATGTCTCTGATTGGCGTCTGGATTGGCTACGGAGCATTTCTACTTGTTAAGAAAGTTTTACCTAAGAATAAATCTTCAATCTCTGTCGCTGCATTTATCGCGGGCCTAATCTCTGTTCCGGTCGCCGCGGCAGGATTTGTTCTGCAATATGCAATCGGTGGAACTGCAACCTTCTCAGTCTCAGCAGTCTTAGCTGCGATGGTGGGTACTCACATTCTTATCGGAATCGGTGAGGGAATTATTTCTGCGCTCGCTGTCGGTGCAGTCATGGCATCGCGATCAGATCTTGTATATGGATACCGCGGCGAAAAGGTAACTCTTGAGGTGAGGAAATCACAGTGAATAAAGCTAATATGAAGAATGATAAGAAGTTACTAATCGCTGGATTTGCTGTCAGTCTCTTTATTGCAGGCTTTGCTTCTTACTACGCATCTTCTAGCCCAGATGGGCTTGAAAAGGTAGCTGAAGATATTGGATTTATCGAGACTGCTAAAGAGAACACCAATGCAGACACTACGCTCGCTGATTACGGTGTGAAGGGCGTTGATAATGAACGTCTATCTACTGGTACTGCGGGTGTTATCGGTGTACTTGCGACCGCAGGAGTTTCGACAGGGTTATTCCTTGTTCTGCGACGTCGCTCGGGTGCAGAGAAATAAATACTAAAAACCCAGTAGCCGACCAAGTTCATTCACATGGTCACCATCATGGCCATGATGTTGGAGAGCGCCTCTATATCCATCGCCACTCTGTGGTGCATTCACTGCCTTCGCATTTAAAGATTGTCACCGTACTTCTCTTTATCTTCGTCGTTGTTTCCACCCCAATAACCGTATGGCCAGCATTTATCGCTTTCTTTGCCTTAGTTCTAGCAACGACAGTTGCTGCAAAGGTCTCAATCTTTACCCTCTTTAAACGTGCACTGATCGAAATTCCATTTATCTTCTTTGCAATCCTGATGCCATTCTTTGGAGAAGGCGAACGTTTCCAATTAGGTCCATTCAATCTCTACCGAGATGGACTTCTTGCAGGTGGTTCAATCGTTGCCAAGGGAACACTCGGCGTGATGATTGCCGTAGTTCTTTCAACGACAACAACGGCTCGCGAAATCCTAAGAGGGTTAGAACGCCTCAAGCTGCCATTACTCATGGTGCAGATCGCCTCTTTCATGTTGCGATATGTAAATGTCATTAGCGATGAGATGGAGAGAATGAAGATTGCTCGTGAGTCTCGAGGGTTCCATGCAACTGGAATTAAACATTGGAAGGTCATTGCCACTTCGGCTGCTGCTCTCTTTATTCGATCTTATGAAAGAGGAGAGCGAGTACACCTTGCGATGCTCTCTCGTGGATTTACTGGCGAACTTCCACATACAGAGAGCAAGAGAGTTGAGTTGAGCTCTTGGCTCCAAGCGCTTGCACTTCCATTCTTTGCACTATTGATATCTATGATTTTCCGAGTGATTGGTTAAGAAATGACTACTGCCCCAAGCCTGCTCATCAAAGATCTTGCCTTTGCATATCCCGATGGAAACCAAGCGCTCTTCGGAGTAAACCTTGAAATTAAGAAGGGTGAACGAGTCGCGCTTCTTGGACCTAATGGTGCAGGTAAGACAACGCTCGTTATGCATATGAACGGTATTCACCCAACGATGCAAGGTGAAGTTCGTATTGCTGGTGAAATTGTTGATGCAAAGGATAAAGAAGGTTTAAAGCGAATTCGCTCAAAGGTCGGAATTGTCTTTCAAGATCCCGATGACCAACTTTTTATGCCGACCGTTGGTGAAGATGTTGCATTTGGTCCTTACAACATGGGGGTTCGTGGAACAGAGTTAGATTCAGTAGTTGATGAAGCGCTATCCCAGGTTGGAATGCTTGAATTTAAAGATCGTGCACCACATCACTTATCTTTTGGGCAACGACGCAGAGTTGCTGTAGCCACAGTCCTTGCGATGAAGCCAGAAATACTTGTAATGGATGAACCTTCATCAAACCTCGATCCTGCCAGCCGTCGTGAGCTTGCAGATGTAGTTCGTTCACTTGATGTGACAATCGTGATGGTTACGCACGACCTTCCTTATGCTCTCGAGCTTTGTGAAAGAGCGGTAATCCTCTCTGGCGGAATCATCGTCGCTGATGCTGAGACCAAGAAAATCTTGAGCGACACCAAATTGCTGGCAGCGAATCGACTTGAGCTACCTGTCGGCTTTTCACTCATCCTTGAGGAAAAGGCCTAGATTAACCCCCCTGTAGCCCCTGTTGTAACGCGTTTGTTATCTAATTTCTTTGGTTTTGAGCCTTTTCCGTCATAGGGTGTCCCCACATGCGGCAACCAGGCCCCTCCAGGTACCTCATGACTTCGAAGTCACACATTAAGAGAATAGGAAGAAAATGTCAGAAGATACGAATTCGTTTTCTCGCCGTTCGTTGATCAAAGGCGCTGCAGTTGGTGGACTAGGCCTAGCCGCCGGTAGCACACTTGCAGCTGGCTCAGCGGATGCCGCATCACCTCGTCGTTTGAAGGGCAGCACAGTTCGTTGGACTACTCGCGGTGGTGGAGCAACAGGCGACAAGATTGCTAAGGCAGTCAACGACGCATTTACAAAGAAGACAGGTGCAAAGGTTATTGCTCAGCAAGTCAACTCAGATGACTTCCAGAACAACTTTGCACAAATCATGCAGGGTTCACCTGATGATGCATTTGGCTGGATGGCTGGATACCGCTCAAACCACTTCGGTGAACTGGGACTTCTAGCAGATCTCACTCGCGAAATTAACCGCCTCAAGGGATCGCTTCCTACTGCGGCAATCAAGGGTGCAACAAGCCCAGTAACTAAGAAGCCATACATCATCCCAACTACTTACTACCCATGGGCTCTGCACTACCGCAAGTCAATGGTTAAGGAAATTGGAATGAACCCAGAGAAGATTGATACCTGGGATGACTTCATTAAGTTGATGACTCTTACACAGAAGAAGGGTCTTGTTGGATACTCACTCGGCGCTAAAGGCGGCTGGGAAGCAATGGGTACATTCGACATCCTTAACGCACGCATCAACGGTTACAAGTACCACATCGACCTACTGAACGGTCGCGCAAAGTGGACTGATGCTAAGACCAAGGAAACCTTCAAGTACTTCGCACAGCTCATCCCATTCATGAACGAAAACGTCTTGGATATCTCATGGGACGGCATGCGCGACCTTCTTCTCCAGAAGAAGACCGGCGCAATGATGATGGGTTCATGGTTTGCTAACGACTTCAAGGCGAAGTCACAGGCAGATTACGACGATCTATGGGTCGTTCCATTCCCAGAAATCAACCCAAAGTGGGGTCGCGACACAATTGATGCGCCACTCGATGGTGTTTCAGTCGCTGCTAATGGTAAGAACGTAGCGGGCGGAAAGGCTCTTGCTGAATTCTGGGCATCTCCAGAAGGAATTAAAGAAGCAATCAAGGCTGGCGATACAAATATCTATGTATCGCGTTCATTTGATACTTCTTCATACGATTCATTCAACAAGCAGAAGTTGGCTGTCCTTGGTTCAGCGCAGAACATCATGTTCTTCTTGGATCGCGATGCTCGTGGAGACTTTGCAGGTCCAGTTGTTGGTCCAGCTATCCAGAGCTTCATTAAGAAGCCTTCTGATATCAACAAGATCCTCGAAAACGTACAGGCACAATGGGATGCACTTCCTAAGAACTAATTAACTGACATTTACTTTGTCAATTAATTAGAATTCTAGTAGGTTAAAGGTATGAAGACGGCGGCTGCGGGTAAAAAAACTCGTAGCCGCCGTACTCTTTCCAAGACAGATCGCTTTACGCTCTCCGCGTTTGTTGGCATCCCAACGCTCCTTCAGATTATTCTTCTCTGGGTTCCTGCCGTAGTAACAATAATTCTCTCGTTCACTTATTGGAACGGAATTCGCCTCTCTGATATTCGGTGGGCGGGTATTCAAAATTACAAGTCCATATTCTTTAATGAGCCACTTTTCTACGAAGCGCTCAAGAACAATGGAGTTTGGCTCGCTTTCTTCATACTAGTTGCTACACCTCTGGGAATTCTGCTTGCCTATCAAGTTGATCGAGGCATTAAAGGCCATGCCTTCTATGAATCCATCTTCTACCTTCCAGTTGTGCTCTCTCTCGCAGTCATCGGAATTATCTGGAACTTTATGTTCCAACCTGGTGGATTCGTTCAGGGGTTGATGGGTCTAGATATTGGCAATGCGATATCTATCTGGGGTAACCCAGATATAAATACCTGGGTAATTTTGGGCGTCGCATCATGGCGACACATTGGTTACATCATGTTGCTCTATTTATCTGGCCTTAAATCAGTTGATCCTGCGCTCAAGGAAGCGGCAGCTATCGATGGGGCTACTGAGTGGCAGATTTTCCGCAAGATTATCTTGCCGACGATGCAACCGGTAAACATCATCATCGTTGTAATTACCCTAATTGAGTCTCTGCGCGCCTTCGACTTGGTATACATCATCTACGGCAGCCCAACAATTTTCCCTCTGCTCAACCTTCTTGTCTTCCAGAATTTTGCTGGCCAAGGCATCTCTATGAAGGGCGCTGCTTATGCTGTAATCCTGCTGGTGCTCTGCATCGTGCCGATCATCACTTACCTCCGTATTGTCTTTAAGGAGGATCTCAAGTGAGCGCTGAAATCGTAAGAAACAAAAAGTATCGCGACAAGCAGAAGCGCAAGGATGCATTCATCTCAATCTTTATCGGATTCTTTGCCTTTGTTTGGATTTTCCCAATTCTGTGGACAGTATGGACCTCACTTCGCCCATATAACGAAATCATTTCTTATGGAATTTTCTCTTGGCCAAGAAGTCTTAATTTTGATAATTATGTAAATGCCGTGAAAGAGATGCAAATTGTTGGATACCTTGTCAATTCCGCAATAGTCACAATTCCGGCTGTAATCCTGACTCTCTTCTTTGGTTCTTTGATTGCATTCGTTGTTACTCGCTATAAATTTAGGTTTAATCTCACCCTCTTGTTGCTCTTCACAGCTGGAAATATGTTGCCAATCGTTCTTACCTATATCCCAGTCTTCTGGATGTTTATCTGGGTCGGAGAACTCTTCGGCAACCGCAATATGTTCTATAACAACTACGCAGGTCTGATCCTTGTCCACGTGGCATTCCAGGTGGGCTTTGCAGCTTTTGTGCTCTCTTCTTATATGAAGACGATTCCGAAGGAAATCTCTGAATCAGCCACTATCGATGGCGCCAATGTATTCCGCCACTATTGGAACGTCATTCTTCCGCTCTTGCGTCCAGCCCTTGCTGCCCTCAGCGTCTTGATGACGACCTGGATCTATAACGAATTCTTCTGGGCTCTGGTCTTGATGTCAGATGACTCAAAGCGCCCAATCACATCTGCTTTGCGCCGTCTGCAAGGACAGTATGTAACCGACTTTAACCTCTTGGCAGCTGGTGCAATCATCGCCGCGCTTCCAACAGTGATTCTCTTCTTCGTACTGCGTAAGCAATTTATTGCAGGATTAACGCTCGGTTCAACAAAAGGCTAGAGAAAGTTCTGAGAGCCTAGACGACAATTCTCAAGGAGAGCGCCCTGTCGGCTTCTCTATCTCTTAAGTTTTAAACGCTCTTGGGCAATTGCTGCACCAAGCAAAACAATGAGCGCGCCGACTGGCTCGTTCCAGGTTAACTTCTCATTGAGAAAGATGACTCCCACAATGATTGCAACTACTGGAGTTATGTAAGTTACCGAGCTCGCGATTGCACTTCCAGCAAGCGCCATAACCTTAAAGTTCCACAAATAAGCGAAACCGCTACCAAATACACCCAGTGCAATCATCGCGAGTACTGGTTCTAATTCAGGGCTATAGCTCGAGACTCCGTCAAATAAAAAGAATGGCAGCAAGGTCAGAGTTGCAAGAACGAGTTGCATCGAGACTATTGATTCCGGTTGAATTCCTAGTGGCATTACATATTTGCGCGTATACGGGAATGAGATTCCATAACAGGCGACTGCTGAGAGAAGCACAAGGATTGCCCAGAGCGGGTTATCTCCAAATCCTTTCCAAGCACCGAGCACTGTCAAGACTCCAAGGAAGCCAATAAGAAGTCCCATTACTTGGAAGGTCTTTGCCTTCTCTTCGCGGTTGACCAGGAGAATTGCAATCAAGGTCATCAGAGGAGTTACAGCGTTAATAATTCCTGCAAGCACGGACGTGACTGCTGTTTCAGCAAGTGCGAAGAAAATTCCTGGAAGGACATTGAGAAAGATCGCTACAACCCAGATATGAAGTTGTGCCTTACGATTTCTCGGTAATTTAAATCCACGAATTCGAGCGACAGCAAGAAGCGTCAGCGCACCTAAAAAGCAACGTACGAATGCGACTCCAAATGGTGTGAGGAATTCAAGACCCATCTTGATAAAGATAAATGAGCAGCCCCAGATAATTCCAAGAGTTATATACGCGGGAATCCACGAGGTACTTTTCTTCACTGAGTGAAGATACATGTGTGGGCCCAGACAGGCTCGAACTGTCGACCCACGGATTAAAAGTCCGTTGCTCTACCGACTGAGCTATAG
>Ga0208225_1000213_pt1 | contig 15692 bp, 12 predicted proteins | sample LakMenEpi15Jun10_FD_150701 | JGI IMG/M metagenome (GOLD analysis project Ga0208225, IMG submission 150701) | Freshwater microbial communities from Lake Mendota, WI - 15JUN2010 deep hole epilimnion (SPAdes) | ecosystem: Environmental > Aquatic > Freshwater > Lake > Epilimnion/Euphotic zone ... | reverse complement strand
TGACTGAACCCAACATTCCACGAAAGGAAATACGATCATGAATCGACGATTCTGCTTAGGGCTTCTACTCGCCGCAACCGCTTCGTTCTCAGCTACATTCGCTCCGATTCCATCGAGCCAAGCTGCCGAGCTGGAAAACGGGGCTTCCGCACCGAACTTTACCGCCGAAGGTGTTGACGGCAAAGAAGTTTCACTTGAGAAAAACAAAGGTGCGAAAGCTACTGTTATCGCTTTCACCTGCAATCGTTGCCCTGTCGCAATCGCTTACGAAGATCGCTTCATCGAGTTCTCGAAGAAGTACGCAGGCAAGGATGTGCAATTCATCGCTATCAATGTTAACTCTTCGGAGAACGTCGAAGCGATGAAACAACGTGCAGAGGAGAAGGGGTTCAATTTCCCATATGCTTACGACAAGTCTGGTGACTCTGCTCGCGCTTTTGGCGCTCGAGTTACTCCCCACGTTTTTGTTATCGATGCCGATGGCAAACTCGCCTATCAAGGTTCCTTTGACGATAAACAAAACGGACCTACTACTCCTCACGTGGAAAATGCGGTGAAAGCTCTCCTGCAAGGTAAGCAACCAGAAGTGAAGAATACGAAAGCCTTCGGTTGTGGAATCAAACCAAACAAAGGCTAACTGCAAACAGCGTTTTTTGGTCGAGTAGACCTTTAGAAAACGGTTGAATTTGTAGCGTCGCGGCGCGAGCCGTGACCAGCCAAATGAAAGCGGAGCGGCGCGAGCCGCCCGGCGTTTGGTTGGGAGCGGGTAAATGAAAGCGGTGCGGTGCAAACCGCCCGGTTTTTGGCGTACTCGATTCAAATCCAATTGAGCGGTGAACAAATTTGTCCCGATGCCACCGGGCCGCTTGCGCGGCTCCGCTTACAAATACCGGGCCGCTTGGAATTGAATGTAGCGATACAAGCTGGGTTCTTACTGTCGCTCTAGCACAAGCTCTCTGAAACTAGCCCTCTGCTGGAGGGCTGGTGGGGGGACTCACCGGAGCAGCTGCTTGCGGTGTCTGCGGGCATGGCAAGTGGATGCTGAATGTCGTGCCTTGACCAAGCACACTCTCCACTCTCAGGTCGCCACCATGTTCGCGTATGATCTTTTGTGTTACCGGTAACCCTAAACCGGTACCGCGATTTCCTTTCGTAGATTCGAAGAGAGAGAAGATTCGGTCGAAGTCCGCTTCGTCAATCCCAGCACCGTTATCCTCGACAGTGATCGTAAAGTCGATGCGATCTTCTTTTGCGGCTTGATGTCCCAATCGAATGGTTACGATCCGTTCTGGTTTTTCTTCCGTGGCATCGATGGCGTTGACCACCAAGTTCAGGATCGCGCGATGCAAGCCTTCAGCATCGCACCAAGCATCTGGAAGTTGATCCGGTGGATTCCAGGCCAATGTCACTTGTTGTTCGTTAGCTGAAACCGAAGCGATCGAAAGGACATCCTGGATGATTTTTCTTAAGTCGACCGCTTGGCGATTCGGCTGACGCTCTTTGCTGATCGTTAGCAAATCCAGAACGAGAGATTCGATCTTCGTATGGGTCTTTTCGCAGATGCTCCACCCGTCTCGGATGGCTTGGAGCTCTTCGCGTTTGAGCCCCTCTTGGACCATGTAGCCGCCCCCTCGCAGTCCCTGCAAGACGTTTTTCACGTGATGGGATAGCATGGCGATAGTCTCACCTACCGCGGCCAATCGCTCGGCTTGCAGGGTGCTTTGATAGAATGTTGTATCTTCGATTGCTAAGGCAGCTTGATGCCCGATGGTAATGAGCATTTTTAAATGCTCTTCGGTGAAGACGCGTTGCGAGGGATCTTGTGACCGCTGAGTGGCTTGGACAATCGTATCGATATACAAAACGCCCACCATTCCGTAACGGCCACGCATCGGAACGCAGATCGCTTCGCAAATCCCAGCAGCTTCAATGCTGGCGCTTGAACTCCACCGGCGATCATCTTTTGCGTTGCTCGTAAGCACCCCTTCTTCTTGCTTTAAAACATAATCGAGGATGGTCTTACTAATGGTGATTTGGTGGTTTGAGTTCGGTCGCCGATTTTTTCGGTAGGCGGGGCGAAGTCGCCCGTTGTGTGGATCTTGTAGCATCACACAAGCGTGGTCGCACTGAACCCATTGGAAGATCAAGTCGATGATCTGTTCGAGCAATTGGTCGATGTCGAGGGTTCGGCTCACAGCTAGGCTGGTCCGATACATGATTTCCCAAGGTGATTTATTCGTTGCACTTCGCTTGAGAATCGACGGATCGAATACTGCGGTCTCTTCGACGGGGTCTTGTAAGTCCGCTCGGCTGATGATCTGCGAAGCACCTAGCGATTCGTCGGAGACGATCGAAACGCTGCGATCTAAATACTTGCGATCCGACGATTTTGGATCGGCTCCTGCGGCGTTGAATTGCAATTCCCTTTTTCCGATGCGAATTCTATCGCCATCGCGAAGAGGATGCTCGGAAATCGTCGAGCCATTGACTTGTGTGCCATTGGAGCTGTTGAGATCCTTAAGCGTGATCCCATCGCGATCCCAAAAGATCTGAGCGTGAGATCGGGATGTTTCGGTATCATCGAGATGGATTTCGCATCGCGGGTCACGACCGATCCGCTGCAACCCGAACCTCAATGGAAAGGTAGAACCGGCATCAGGGCCTCGGATGACGACGAGCGTTGCCATAGGTGCGAGCTACAAAGGGTGTTGGCGTTGCGGGCTTTAAATGTGGCTTATCAAGTAAGCACTAGCGGGCCGTCTTGGCAATAGTTTGCGTTGCCGAAACTGCTTAGGGTGTGTCCAAAGCCATGCGCTAAGGAAAGGAGCAATCGATTGTGCGGTACGCTCTTGTATTTCAAGGAACGACCCATCTGAAAGCCTAAACCGTTACCGATGAGGACAAACGGGATGTTCTCAAGGGTATGGGAGTTGCCTTTACCGAGCTCATTGGTCCACAAGATGGTGGTATGGTCAAGCATGGAGCCTTCCCCACCTGGCTCCGGTGTTTCTGCGAGCTTTTGGGCGAGGTAAGCGATTTGTTCGCAATACCAGACGTTGATCTTGGTGAGTTTTTCAACCGCTTCTTCGTTCGTGTCGGGTTCGTGAGAAAGCCCGTGGTGGTCTTCTTCGATCCCAAGCCATCGCATTTTTGCTTGGCCTACTGAATTGGTGAACTGGAATGAGAAGACTCTCGCAAAATCAGCTTGCATCGCATGAAGCATCATGTCCATCTGCATGCGGGTAAGCTTGGGAATGTTGTCATTGCTATCTTCGATCTTTGGATCCAAGGCAGGGACGGCATGCGATTCGGAAACGTCGTGGCTCATGCGTTGTTCGAAAGCTCGCACGAGTGCTTGATGCTCATCGAGCAAGCGGCGGTCTTCGTTGCTGACTTTCGATCGCACCTTTTCAAGGTCTTCTTGAACTTCATCAAGGATGCTTCGAACACTCGCTTGGTCTGCACGCTGACCGTAGAGCTTGTTGAACATCGCGTACGGGTCATCGATCGGAGCGACGGGGCGATTAGGGCCAGAATAGACCATGCGTGTCCAAGTATCCGCCCGGTTCGGTACTCCGACTCCAAACTCGAGGGACCCGAAGCGGGTTTGTGTTTCGGATTTCGATTGAAGGTAATTCGAGATCTCTTGGTCGATAGATATCCCGCTTGCCCAACCGGCAGGTGTATCGGAGCCACCTTGGATGTTTCCTGGATAGAGCTCGATCCCGGTGAGCAGACACCCGATTCCGCGCATGTGGTTGTCGCCATCTCCCCGGATCTTATCGCTGACACCATGAAGCGTCAGCAATCGGTTTTTGAACGGCTCAAGGGGAGCCATGATCCGCTTGAGGGTAAACTCGCTCCCTTCTTCGTCAGGCCAAAACTGCGGTGGGATCACACCGTTGGGACTGAATACGATTACCAAACGTTGCTTTGGAGCTGTCGGCGAAGCTTGCACGAGACTCTGTAAGTTAAGCAAAAAGGGCAAGCTTGCGGCACCGAGTCCAAACTGTTGCGCGAAATGACGACGTGAAAGAAATCGGCTCATGGCAGGGTCGTTGGTAGGTGGGAATTTCAGTCGGTAGGAGTGGGCATTACCATTCGTATTGTACCTATCGAACCAATCCGCGTCAGGAGTTTATCGCGATTCCTGGAGGTGGGGTTGAAGGTACGGAAATTAATTCTCCGACTTTTCGCATGACTTCTCGCCACCGAAATTCACCTTCGGAGAATTTTCCGTGCAACTTTTCTGACTCTTCGATTCCGAAGGCGGGTAATGGTTGTTTTACGAAAAACTGGAACATTTGCCGGGTCATCGACCGATGGACTTCGGGGGATTTGGCCAAGTAATCAGCCAGGGTGCGAAGGCCGCGAAATTCGACCGATTGCCCGTTGGTATCGACGTAGCTTCCCATCGCATCAATCGGTTTTCCGTTTTCATCGGTCCGGAATCGCCCGATTGCATCGTAGTTTTCAAATGCGAAGCCGAGTGGGTTGATTACACGATGACAGCTCTGACACATTGCACCGGAGGTTTGCAAGGCAACTCTTTCTCGCGTGCTCAACCCCGGCGCGGCGTCTTCGGAAATCGGGATGATCGCATCGACGGGTGGACGCAAGTTTCGTCCCAGTACACGCTTGGCCAAGAATACACCGCGGTGAATCGGGGAGCTTTGGTGATGGTATGCGTAATAGGATTGCACGAAGGGATGGGAGAGGAAACCTGCGTTCAACTGCGGATCCCGTGCGGTCCTTTGAAATCCTTCAAACTGCGGCAACTCCGGACCGAAGACTTGAGCTAGCCGTGGACTGAGGTATATCGCATCCGAAGTGAACAGACCTCGCAGATCGACATCCGCCGAAGCGAAGTCGCTTAGGAACAGATCCAAGCTGGTCAGCATGTCGCTGCGAAGTCCAGCATCGAACATCGCATAACGCTGCTGATCCTTGCTGAGATCTTTGGCGAGATCCATACCAAGCCATTCGTAGTAGAAACGCAAAAGTTTGCGTTCGAAACGAACATCTTTGAGCATGTGATCGACCAATCCTCGAATCGACTCGGGGGTGTGCGTCTGCCCCTTGCCGGCTTGTTCGAGCATCCATGTTTCGGGAAGTGAATCCCAATAGACCAATGCGAGATTGGCCACGATATTTTCGTCTGCTGTACCACTTCTACCTGGGTAAAGGAATTCCGGAGATGTCAACGTCACGAGGCTTACTTTTTTAATCCCCGATTCGATAGACCCCGCATCGCTGAAATGCGAGTCGACGTATCGCAGTTTGTCTTGGTCGTTGAGAGCTCGTCGCAAAGCCAACGACACCCAACGATGACACCACTGTTTGATATGATCGACATTCGCCGGATCATTGCCTTCTTTAGGAAGCCATCGTTTGAGGTTGCCATTGAGTTTATTGCCAACTTCGATCGCGGCGGTAATCGTCGCTTCGACCCACTCGGAGGAGATATTCGTTCCTCGCTCATATCCAACGCTTCGGTCGTCGGGTGGGAAGTTCGTAGATACGATCACTTGAGGAGGAGACCAAGTCGGAGATAGATACCGAATCGGAATCGGTTGTTGGACGCCGTAGGGTGGTTTCCATTCAATGCTGAGTTTGGCTTTCGGTTCCTTCGAACGTGAAGCATCGATGGCGATGTGGTAACAATGTCCGCCGACTAAGAAGATTGTCGCGCTCTTGGCACTCTTTTCGAACGAAACGACACTCGCGTCGATCAATGGGGTGCTTTCGTCATTAACAAAGAGGTTGGAGCGAATCGTCGCGTCCAAGGTGAATTCATATTCGCCAGTTACCGGAGCGTAGAGCGAACCATTCCAGCGAAACTGCCACTTCTCGTGATCGATCTCCGGCAAAGGTTTCCCTTCACCCCAATCCCAAACAAGCTTGCCGTCGACTTTCTTTTCGATCTCTTTTCGGTCTTTGCCCCAATCCCCTTGCGCGACGACGCGTGTAAGGCCCCTTGCGTCCTGCGCATCGGGAGGTGACCAAGGAGCAGGTCGACTGACAAATGGACTCATCAGGTCGAGGACACTGCGACGGTATTGGTCGGCGGTCAAGTGGCTCAGTTCGGTTCGAGGAGGTGCATTGCGAAGTTGAGCAAAGGGTGAATAGAACTCATGATGAACGAAGATTGCGAGTCGATTAGCATCGTCGCTGCTGAGGGTGTTCGGTGCACCTTCTGGCATGGTCTCTTGGATGACTTTAGCCAACTCGGGAATCGAAAGGTCACCTGTAAGTGGGCTGTCATAGTGATCCGTGACCCCTTCCCCCTTACCACCGTGACAGCTAGCGCACGTCTTTTCGTAGAGCGCTTTGCCTTGCTCGAAGTCTTGAGCTCGGCAGACTTGCGATTCACCGGTCAAGTTGTTGATCAGGAGGATCAAGCAAACCAATAGAGATCCGAGTGTTTGCGTTCGAATGGTCATTGCGTTTCGATGTTGTGAATCGCTGGTGCGTCGCATGGGTAAAGCTGATTTCTGCTTGAGAGCGCGAAACTTCGAGGGGCGAGCAGGGATTACGGCAAGGCCGGGACACAGGGTAAGCAGGATACGGGGTGGGCGGGATACGGGGTGGGCGGGATACGGGGTGGCAGGGACACAGGGTGGGAGGGGATTCGCCCTAAGCTAAAGATACTTTAGGAAAACCAGTTAAAAATAGCAATAAACTCTTTTATGGTGCGACATTCTCGCTCTATCCGTTAAAGTCGACTCAAGTCCCCAAGGTTTGGGGGCCGATGGAGTTTGATATGGGAAATTCTCCTCGACGCACTTCCGATTCCTTGAGCAACCGGCTCAGCGCAGGCTTTGTCAAAGTGGCAAATGCTTGGGGGAACGTCGTAATCCAAGGGATCCTCACGCTCGGGGATATTTCGCTGTTCGCTTGGCGGATGCTTGTTTGGATGTTTACCGCTAGTCCCCGGCGCGAGACCCTCATGCCGAACTTCTACGCGGTAGGAGTGTTAAGCTTGCCTGTGGTCGCTCTGACCGGGACTTTTATTGGAATGGTGCTAGCGATTCAGAGCTATCATCAGTTCAAGACGATGGGTTTAGAGTCGAAGCTTGGGGCTGTGATCACGATGTCCCTCGTCCGCGAGCTTGGGCCTGTTCTCGCAGCAACGATGCTCGCGGGTCGGGTCGGTAGCGCGATGGCAGCGGTGATTGGGACGATGCGAGTTACCGAGCAGATCGATGCGTTGGTGGCCATGGGAGCAAACCCGATTCATTACCTCGTCGTCCCCCGTTTTCTAGCTTGTGTGCTGCTCATTCCGGCCTTGACCATCATGGCGGATTTCATGGGGATTGTAGGCGGATACTTTTTTAGTGTGATCGTTTTCGGTATCGATCATGCGCAGTACTTGAAGAACAGTCGCGACTTCGTTGGTGGATTTGACTTCTTCACGGGGATTTTCAAAAGCGTATTTTTTGGGGCAACCATTGCGATTGTTAGTTGTTATCGCGGGTTTCATTGCCAAGCGGGTGCGGAGGGGGTCGGTCGCGCGGCGACGGCGGCCTTCGTGCAAAGCTTCGTGATGATCCTCGCAATCGATATCGTATTGAACATGCTCCTCGACGGGATTTACTACAGCCTGTGGCCATCTTCATCGTCCAAATTGCTTTGATTGCCCAGTGATGCATAGAATCCAAAGCGAATGAGATAGTGCAAGGAAGTCCCAGAAAGACCGAGAAACAAGCGATGGTTGCCACAGTCCTAACAACCAAAAAACCAGATTCGCCGATCATCCAGACGGAAGACTTGTGCATTCAGTTCGGGCGTCAGATCGTGTTGAACGCATTGACCCTTTCGATACCTCGAGGGCAGACGGTTGCGATCATCGGTGAGAGTGGATGTGGTAAGACGATGTTGCTCAAAGCTCTCGTCGGTTTGTTGCCTGTCTCGCGCGGTTCGGTCCGCTTCGACGGACGGGATTTACGGACGATGAGCGAAGTCGAGTTAACGGGCTTGCGGAAGCGTTTCGGGTTTGTGTTTCAGAATGCAGCGTTGTTCGATAGCATGAACATCGAACAGAACATTGCATTTCCACTGAATCAACATGGTGTTCCGGAAGGCACGACGGCAAGAGCGCTGATCGAGCAGCGATTAACGGAAGTTGGGTTGCCAAGGAATGTATTGCCCAAACGACCTTCACAACTCTCCGGCGGCATGCGAAAACGAGTCGGTTTGGCTCGCGCACTGATCTTGCAACCGGAGTTGTTACTCTACGACGAGCCAACCACTGGTCTTGATCCGATCATGAGCGACGTGATCAATGAATTGATCTTGCGAACACAGAGCAAATACTCAGTCACGAGCATCGTAGTGACACATGATATGCATTCTGCCAAAAAGATCGCGGATCGGGTCATCATGCTTTATCCCTACAGCCGGCTTTTGCCGGGCGAATCGCAGATTCTCTACGATGGTCCACCTGAAGAGCTTGACCAGACAAAGGACAGGCGCGTAAGGCAGTTCGTTCGAGGCGAGGCTGGTGAGCGATTGATGGAACTACTCGCTACCCCGGCTTCGCACGTCGACGAGACACCGCACTTGCACGATACGATTGCAAGGCGCGAAGCGGATTGATTTTGTTTGCGGTATAGATGGCTTGTAATTCAAGAACGATCAAAGTGAAAAAATCATGGATGACAACGGATACCGTTTTGGTGTAGGAGTTCTGGTGCTCGCTTCGGCGATCATCGGTGTGCTACTGATCGCCTTCTTCGGTGCAGTCCCGAAGTTTTGGGTAGAACGTTACCGGTTTACCGTGAACTTTCCGAGCGCACCGAACGTCGGGATCGACACACCGGTGCGCAAGAACGGAGTTGTCATCGGTCGAGTTGCGAAAGTCGAATTGCGCAAGCAGCGAGGTGGCGGGGTTGATCTGTTGTTGGAAATCGATCGCAACTACGAACTGCTTGTCGGCGAGACTCCAAGGATCAAAACCGGTTCGCTTATCAGCGGTGATTCGATCATTGAATTTGTCGACCCCGAAGAGAAAGAGCTACTCTCACGCTTCGACGGAGCCGCCGGTACACCTCGCGATGGAGTATTGGATGAGCGAGAGAAGTTTATATCGAGCCAAGTCATCGGCGAGCAGGAATTCGTAGCTCGCGGGGAAGTGATCCCCGATCCTCTGGAAGCCTTCGGGGACATGGCCGGTCTTGCGAACTCGTTACAAAAGGTCGCTGAGAAACTTGATAACATCTTGAACGTGGCCCAAGACACCTTTGGGGGAGGGAACGCGCCGGTTCGAGAAGTGACCGATAAGCTTCAGTTGACCCTCGATAACATCAACAATACGGTCGGAACGATCAATCGAATCGGTACGCAAGTCGAGCGCGCAAACTTGCCCGATTTGGTAGCCGAAGCGCTCAATACGCTTCCAGGTTTGATGCGCAAAGCAGAGGGGACACTTACGCAGTTGCAAAGCACTCTTCGAGGGTTTGAAGAGTTCAGCAACAGTCTCGAAAGTATCGGTATGGAATTCAAAGGGGTTGGGCAGTCCGTTCGTTCGGCTATCGAGCATGCCGACGAAGCGTTGATCAACGTCGAGCAGATTACCAAGCCAATTGCTGCCAGAAGTGACCTCATTGCCGAGAACCTCACCCGTGCGCTTTCGAACGTAGAAGCCCTCGCGACAGATCTTCGTCAATTCTCACGTCGGTTGAATGCTTCTGAAGGAACCCTCGCTCGGCTGATCGACGATCCAGCCCTTTACGGCAAAGTCAACGATACAGTGGAGAGCATCCGGTTGGTCTCCGGAAATGTGGAAATACTCACCCGACGGCTACAACCGGTCATCGAAGACTTCCGGGTTACTGCGGATAAACTTGCTCGCGATCCGGCTCAAATGGGGGTTCGCGGAGTGCTAAGTCCCCGTCCAAACGGTATGGGTATCAAATGATCCTGCGGACCTGCGAAAAAAATCTCCAAATCGCTGGAATATTTTCCTCCGCTCTTCAAAATGGGAGCATTCTAGACGGGTAAAGGGTTGTTGGATTTCTGGTGGTGCTCGCTCGCCTCGGGCGGAAAGTATGAAACGTGCGAACGATGACAAAGCTGCACTGTTTGGGCACTGCCGGTTACCACCCAAGCGAATCGCGCCATACGTCCAGTTTCTTTCTCGATACTCCTTCGATTTTGCTTGATGCAGGGACGTCCGTATTTCGTCTGAAGTCCTTGTTGCGATCGAAGTCCCTTTCGATTCTTTTGTCGCACGCGCACCTCGATCATGTGATGGGGCTGACGTTCTTTTGGGACTTGCTCGCACCACACACTCCGTTGGAGACGATTCATCTTTATGCAACGGAAGCAAAGCTTAAGGCGATTCAGACACACTTGTTTCATCCCGATCTATTCCCTGTGATACCCCCGTTTGAGTTTCATCCACTTGAGGAACTCGGAACAAGGTTTCAGCTTGGGAGTTCGCAGTGCACTTGGTTTCCCGTCGAGCATCCCGGGGGGGCGATCGCCTTTCGGCTGGATATGCCGGGTGGTTCGCTAGGCTACGTAACCGACACAACATGCGAAACCGGTGCAGATTATTGGAAGGAAGTCCAAGGTGTCGATTGGCTCATACACGAATGCAATTTCACCGATGCACCGCAAGAGCGTCAGATGGCGATCCACACCGGCCACAGTTGGACTTCGGCAGTCCTCTCAGCTGCTAAAGATCATGGTGTTGATCGACTGATTCTGACCCATTTGAATCCGTTGGCGGAGGATCGCGATCCGATTGGGCTCGAAGCGAGCAAGCGTGCGTTAGGGACTCATTTTCCCGACCAGATCTATTTAGCCGAAGATGGCAAATCGTTTGACTTGTCGGTCCGTTAGGAGTCATTGGTACGACAAATGGGGGTGCTTGCGGTGCTTCGCAGCCATAGAAAACCCAACGATGATGGTCTATAATCCAGAGGACTTGGAAGGGGAAATACCGGCAAGGGTTGGAACGCTTGCCCGGTATAGATTTCTTGGAAAGACCAAGTTTGAATTCATTGAAAGACAGCGAAGATATGCATCCATACGGCTCTTTGAGCGATGATTTTTATTCGAACGTTACGCTTCAAACCGAGATGGATCTCCCGAGTGGCCGAGAATCAATCCTTCATTTCTTTGAACAGCTTCAGCGTCGCTTCCCAAAGCTGACACACTTCTATCAGCGTGAACGCGGTGAGTTCATCCTCGAGGAGGAGAAGGAGCAAGGAGCGTATCGTTGGGTAGCTGTGGAGGCTCGTCGCGTGAGCAGTGGGGTGGTTAACCCTGCGGCTTTGGAAGAAGCCACCGAGCAGCATCGCGAAATGCTTGATTTAGCTCCTTATATGTTGGCTGTAAGTCGGCTTGATTGCGAAGCGATCAGTTTGATGTACGGGTTTGATTTCACGTATCGCGGCAATCACAATCAGCTTCTCTGCGATGCGCTTGGATTGCCAGCGGCTCTTGAGCCACTTTCGCAGCGTCCTGGTTCGCAACTGATGTGCTACGAGCCAGTGGTTCAGATTTCCTTAGATGAAGAACTTCGAACACATGCGAGGATCAACTTTGAACCTCGCAATGGTTCATTGCAATCCAAGGGGCCCGAGTTTTCCGAAGAGTTACTCAGCGTATATGTCACCGTCCGCCGATTTGATTCTTTGGCACCCGACGAGTCTTTTGTCGATGAGCTTGCGCGGCTTGAGAAGCACATGCATGAGTTGATGGATAGCTACGTCATTGAGCACATTCTCAAGCCCTTGCAAAATTGCATCGCGATTCGCTAACGCACCTTCAAGCTGTTGGAAGATGAGCCGATTTTAAGCGGTGCCGCGCAAGCGGCCCGGTGACTTAAGCGGCCCGGTGTTGGGATTCGCACGATTCACCGGATGGAGTGCGCCATTCCGGTTCCAATTTAAGCGGAGCTGCGCAAGCGGCCCGGTGTGTGGCTAACGCGGCTCAATGCCATCGAAACGTCGAACCAATTAGAAACCATGACGAAAACCGCTGGCTAGCTGGGGTTGTTTATCGGCACCAACTACAGAACGTCCGCTTCACCAATGCGAAAGACCTACAGCAAGCACTTAGCAATGCGATTGATAGAGCGTCAAAGAATAAGCTTCCAAACCGTCCAGGCAGAAGATCTTCCCAATAAACCTAAAAACATCGGCTGAAATCAAGTCATTTCAAGACTAGGAAATGTTAGGGAGAAACCAACGAAGCTGCCATTTGGAAGAAGTTGGGTATCTCATCGTATCACGGGCAAGTATGCACACACTTCACTAATCCTGGGCTGTCGCACCCCTTTGATTTCTCTATTGCTACCATCGAATTGACTTTCCTATTCTTAAACATTCCGGGCGTTGCTGTCCGGGATTCGAGCTCTCGACCCATCGGGGGCGAATGGAAAATCGTATTTCAGCATTAGAGGATTTCTCCCCATGGCCAAGGTTCGCGTCCCATTCACACGTAATCTCGCTCGCGTGGTGTGCTTGAGCACCTTGCCGTTTTCTGTCGTTTTTTGCGGTTGCCAGACCAATCCTCTGACAAATACACCTTGGAATTCGGCAAGCCGAGTGCCACCACCGAATGCTCCAAGCGTTCTGCCTTCGGCACCCTATGCCCCTATGCCCGGCAACGGTGCTGCGACTCCCGGCGTCCCTGGCGTCGGCGTACAGCCTCGTCCTCAAGGTGCTACGAATTCACAAGCCGCCACAAATTCCGTTCTTGATCCGCTGAACGAAGCTCAAAATCAGCTCAAGCTAGCTAGTGATAACGCCAGACAAGCCGTGTCGCGTTCCGCACAGTCGATCAACAATGGGGTCGTGCAAGCCTCCGGCACAATTCAGTCCGCTTTTGGGGATGCTTTGCCACTTCCGCCAGTGGTCATGTCTGCCTCGGGGTCCCGCCCCGCCACGGGAAGCTTTGCTCCCGATCCTTCCGGAATACCTGGAACAGGGGGATATGCATCCTCGCCGCAATCGAATGCTAGTGGGGCTGCTTCGAATCCCCCCACTTCTGGGAGCATCGGAGATTCGGCAGCGGGGGATCCGGCTGCCCAGTTGGACCCAAATGCACAATGGCGCAAGCCGACACCTCGCTAGTGGATTCGACGACAGGTTCCGACCGAAATCAATGAGAATTTCCTGCGAACCAACCGTCGACATCAAGTCTCTTACAAGCTACACTTACCGTCCCATTCGATGGCCACTTGGTGAAATTGGCAGACACGCAAGACTTAGGATCTTGTGCCGAGAGGCGTCGGGGTTCGACTCCCCGAGTGGCCACTGCAAGGTACTCCCAGGCGTTCAGTTTTCGCAGAACGACTGGCTAGCGACGGCAGGATTGCTTACCGAGCCTGATTCTATCTGCCCGCTCCCCCGATTAGCCTGCTAACCCATCAGCCCGCTTTTCGGGGTATCCACGAGGTGCTTAAGAGTGTTTCAAGACCTCATCACCAGTTCCAGCAATCCTCGTGTGAAATTCGCTTTATCTCTTCGCGATGCGAAAGCTCGTCGCGGCGAGCGCCGCATCCTCGTCGATGGGATAGACCTGATTACGAAGGCTTTATCCAACGGAGTTGAGCTGAGTGAACTGTTTTTCCGTGAGTCCGCTCTGCAAGAGCCTTCGCTGGAATTGCGGGATTTCTTGAGGCGTCTTCCCGAAGGAATACGTTGCACCCGCTTAAGCGATGTTCCGATGGATCGCATTCAATATGGAGAGCGGCAACTCGATGCAATCGCCGTTGCAATACCACCGGAGACTTCCCTCGAAAGCTTGAGTCTTCGGCTCTCGAAGATCGCGGCTCGTAGTGCCCCTTCTCAAGTCCCCGCGTCATCTGGCAATCCTGCCACTCGCGATCTTAAAAAGTCGAGTCATGGCGAGTTATTTTTGGTTTTAGACCGCATGGAGAAACCGGGGAACCTCGGGGCCGCACTGAGGACGGCCGATGCGGCCGGTATTCGCTGTGTGCTCCTGAGTGATCCCGTAAGCGAAACCTGGAATCCCAATGCGATTCGATCAAGCTTGGGTGCGATTTTCACGGTTCCCTTGGCGATTGCATCGGCTGATGAAATCCAGGATTGGCTGGTTAAAAACCAAGTGAGCCTGTTTGCCGCACGCGCCGATGGAGGTCAATCCTATACCGACACGAATTTCCCACCGAAAACAGCATTGATAATCGGTAATGAAGCCGAAGGACTCGGGGATCGCTGGAAGACCAAGGGTATCGAGTCGGTCCATATCCCCATGTTAGGGGCCATCGATTCACTCAACGCTTCGGTCAGCGGCGCACTGCTAATGTTCGAAGTCCTACGGCAGTGGCGAAGTGCCTAAACTTCCTGTTGTCCTTGAGAACTCCGGACCGGTTTGGTAGGTTAAGGTCAGCGCACGAATCTTCTTTTCTAAAAGTACAATGATCACTCGAAAACCGATTTTCCCAAACGTCATCGAACTCAACATTCAAGCCGGGCATTTGATCGGTTGCAATGTTTACTTGGTCTACCATGGTGACGAATGGATTCTGATCGACATTGGATACGAAGATTCCGTCGACGAAATTGTGGATTTGATCCGAGATTTGGATTTCCCACTCTCGCGTTGCAAAACCCTTTTGGCTACCCACGCAGATGTCGACCATTGCCAAGGATTGGCCAAAGCGAAGGTGCTACTCAAGACGAGTGTCACTTCCCATCCCCGCGCTGCAGATCTGCTTGAATCAGGAAACCGCTTGCAGACCTTTGCCGAGATCGATGCCCAAGGCATCTCCGAGCCGATGCCAAAAGTCATCGTCGAGCACCGATTGAGCGAAGGAGACAAGCTCAGCGTTGGTGAGTTGGAGTTGGAAGTTTGGAGCACTCCCGGTCATGCCGACAGCCAGCTTGCGTTCCGCTTGGGAAACATCCTGTTCAGCGGTGATAACATTTACCGAGATGGAGGCGTAGGTGCGATCGATGCACATCATGGTAGCGACATACCTTCGTTTATCCGGTCCCTGGAACGAATCCGCGATTCAGATGTCGAATGGTTGCTTCCCAGTCACGGTCCGTATTTCCGACGCGATCCGGACATGCTCAATAAAGTCATCGAGCGACTTCAAGGCTATCTGCATTTGTCCGATTTCGGAACTTGTGCGATCGACTGGCCGTTGATGAAGCAGTGGGAGCAGGAGATCGCAGAAGGCAAGTATCCATAACCCGCCTCGCTCCCCTAAAAGCCCGTCGCCTGACGCCTCATACCGTCAAATCGACAAGTGAGCTGCTTCTAGAAATTGCGATTTTTAAGCCGCACCCCGACTGTTGAAAGCCCGGCGACTTTAGCGGAGCTGCGCAAGCAGCCCGGTGTTGGGATCTATGCAACTCACCGGATGGCTCGCGCCAATATCGCTAACAATTTCCCTAGTGGAGCCGCGCAAGCGGCCCTGTGATTGTAGCGGACCTGCGCAAGCAGCCCAGTGTATTGCGTACACGGCTCAATTCCATCCGAACGTCGAACCCATTCGCAACTATGAAGTTGTGGGGGGGTGAGTTACAGACGGATTGAGTAGATCTGACGGTCACGGGCGGAGAACATCACCGAAAACCGGTGGCTAGCGCCAATGCGGCTGATGCGGACGAAACCGCTGGCTAGCGCCAATGCGGCTAACAATTTCCCAAGCGGTGCTGCGCAAGCAGCCCTGTGATTGTAGCGGAGCTGCGCAAGCAGCCCGG
>Ga0208225_1000209_pt1 | contig 15822 bp, 14 predicted proteins | sample LakMenEpi15Jun10_FD_150701 | JGI IMG/M metagenome (GOLD analysis project Ga0208225, IMG submission 150701) | Freshwater microbial communities from Lake Mendota, WI - 15JUN2010 deep hole epilimnion (SPAdes) | ecosystem: Environmental > Aquatic > Freshwater > Lake > Epilimnion/Euphotic zone ... | reverse complement strand
GGCTGGCCGACTTTACGGTATCCACCTCAAGGATTTTGCGGAGATGAAAGAAAACACACGTGGTGTGTTGCTTGGGGAAGGTCATTTGGACTGCGGGTCAGTTTTCGATGCGTTGATCCAAGCGAAATTTCCGAGTGACGGGGCTCTTTCGTTGGAATATGAAGAGAATCCCAAGGATCCGATCGAGGACATTCGGCGATGTGTGGCGACGGCTAGAGCCGCGTTGGCCAAGGTAAATGCATGACATTTTGTCGTACATGGTTAAGTCAATTTCAAAAACCGGCGACTTCGGTCCCCGGAAGTATTTGAAGTTGGTGATTTTTACGCCATGTTATCGATACGCTCGCAGGCTTGTGCTTTCTCGCCCCTGATTTCCGGGGGCGGATGTTGTTTGGCGAAAGCATAGGCGTCCACGAAATTCGGTGCTTCCCCGTTCATCATGCAAAGAAATATGATTTGTACTTGCGGTGCGCAAGTACGTGCCGAAATTCGAGAACTCACTACCCGGGGGATCGTTTGCCCTAACTGCGGAGACATAGTACGTCTTGAAGTCGTAGCCAAGCCTAGCGGTGGTTCTGGTGGTGCTGCAGCGGTTTCTCTGGATCCAGCGCATTACGAAGCTGGGGAGCAGAAGCCCGGGGCCAAAGGGGGCGGCAGTGTTCTTGATTCCATCATTCCCTTCGAGTCATTGCAAGGGAATTGGGTTGTTGTGGCAGGTGCGATGTTTCTCACGGTTGGACTGATGTTGCTGATGGTCTATTCGTTAGACAAGTCCAAGATACTCAAGAAATTCGTTTTCGCCTCAAAGGATTCGGGGAAGAATGCGAATCAGAAGCGACCGGTGTCCAAACAACCGAAGGTTGCTTGGGAGGATTTCAACGCTTGGGAGTCCTTGCCCGCAACAACAAAGAATACGAATGCAGCGGTGGGAATCGCTGATGAATTCTGCGGATTCGCCATGCGTTCCGAGTATGACAAGTGCATAACCGTGTTCCGTTCCAAGGTAATTGCGGACATGGTTCAATATGGGCAGGATGTAGGTACTGCTGAGAAGACAGAGGATCGCAAGCAAGCCGGTGCCCGCAAGCTTGTTGCAATCTTGATCCGCGATTTCTTTGATAATTCCCAAGCCATTACGATGGGGTACCATGACTGGCGTGTGATCGGATATGGATCCGCGAGCGACGAGATTGCGGTCTTGTTGCGTTACTACCGAGAAGATCAAACGCCGGCCAGTTTCATTTCCACCGAGGAGATGATTCCCCAGCTTGCCAGTTTGCTCAGTTTCGATGATTTCAGTGCCAATTATCGATCGCTGTTTACCACGAAGTCGCTAAAGATTGAAGCGACGATGAAACGTGGTATGAAGCTTAAGGACTTCTATGCGAACAAGAATTATGGATACCTCGTCTTGGTCTTCTCGGAGAGTCGGGGCTTCCCTGCTTTGATCAATTTAATGGATTGGCAAACGAACCAATCGCTTCAACAGTTTTGTCGCTCGCAGATGGCGATTGAGGTTGAAGATCCAAAATGGATCACCAAGAAGGCTGAGTCGTCAGAGGATGAGCAGTCGCGGATAGCTTTGGATACTAATGCGATCACCTCAATTCAAACTTGGTTATCTTCGGATCAAAGCGAAACGCCGCTCCTTACCCGGGGGAAGGTTGCGGATTCCATCGATTCGATTTACAAGCAGACCAAGGACCCATTAATGCTCGATTTTCAGGCTCGGGTAGCTATTGAGCAAGATAATCGTATTATCGCTCAGCAATCGTTTTTAGAAGCTCAAGAGAAGGGGTTTCAGTCGCTTGCTTCATTCAAGTATTTTATGCTTCAGGCTATCGATCGTGGGGATGGAGAAACGCTTAGTGAGCAGATGAAGAAGTTGACGGACTACTGGCAAGTCAAATCAACTGGACTGGAAGCTAGCGAGGACCGCAACAAGTACTTGCAGTTTGAAAAATCGCTTCGACAGCGACAGTAGCGGTAGTCCGAGCTACGATCAAGCGGGATTGCCCGGACTTGGAAGTGCCGGCGGGGGCTCTTGCGCTTTTCTGAGCTCTTCTTGGACGTGTTCTAGCGTGACGTTAGAGACTTGAACAGTTCTCTCCAAGCGAACCAGTGGGTGGGTGCTTCGTTCTTGGTCAAGCACCCGATCGACTTCATCTTCGAGCATCACGAGCCAGGAAGGGATCTCGAGGCCAACACCTGTCGGTTCTCGCATCATGATGTGGGCTTCTTGTACCAACAGATCGAAAGCACGGCTGTGCTCCGAGTCGTTAGTTCGAAGTTGCCGCATGGCTGGGCGGATCAGGGCACGCATCCGATCGATGGTCATCGGTTTAATGAATCGCTCATTGAGTCGATCTGCGACCGAAGGCATCTTCATTGCATAAGCCTGTTGCAATTGCTTGAGCTTGTCCAGATACGATTCGGCTTCTTTCGATACCCGGTCGGAGAGAGCTCGCCGCCATTGGTTTGCGGACTGTTGGCAACCTGCGTGCACCAGTACTTCGTGAGTCCAGAAGACGGGTTTAAAGTTCCAGCAGACGCGATCGTAACGAACCCTCAGGCGAAGAAAGTCGAGAAACATGTAGAGCATCTCACCCCGGTCTGACTGGGTTGTGGTGCTGTTGTAGTCTTTGTACTCCGCGAAGTGATCGATGATGGCTTCGAAGACGATTGCAAGCCACTGTTCGGCTTGTGCGATAGGCAGTTCGCCGGATTCGATGGCATCGAGAAGTGGTTGGATTTCTGGGCTGTCTTGATTTTCCATCGCCAACCGCAACCAGTTTCCGACCCCTTGGTGCAGGATGGCTCGAACATGTGCGAGCCTAAGGAAGCCTTGGGTGAAGATACCTTTGCCGTAGCGTTGGATGAAGTTCGAGAGTTGCTCCCAGCGAGTCTTATGGTCGACCGATTCAAGTACGCTTAGTCGTAGCGTCCTTGAATGACTGAGCCAGTGACTGAGTAGGTTCTCTGTGAGCTGTTCGAGGAGCGGTACGAGGATTTCCGGGTCTGGTTCGGGAAGATTCAAATCGACGAGTTCGTCTAATTCGAGTGTAGCCAGATAGTCGCGCGATGGGGGCTCTTCGTTGGACTGGCAATCTCTTAATCGCTTGCTCTTTCGTTTGGTGTTGGATTTCGGTTCGAGCGCGGTGGTACCGGACCATTGGTATGCGTTGCGAATCAACGATCTTACCATGGCTTTGAAGGCATTTTGGAACAGATCGTCGAATTCGGTGACAGCACCGTGGCCGACATGGTTATGCATCTCCATGTTGCGGGCTGTACCGATCAAGTCACAAGCGTTTTGATAGAAGCCTTGGCGAGGCAACCACATCAGAAGGTGCGATAGGGTTCGGCGACGGGCTCGAGCGCTGAGGATATCGATTGGATTGCCACCGCGCGCTAGCGATACATATAGAAGCGGCTTGGGCAAGATCGCTTCTACATAAAGCGGATAGGCTTGTTGGACCCGTTCGTGATCTCCAGCCATCAGTCCTGAGTAAAGCTCAATGGCATGCTTTTCTTCGCTCGGCGGCGACTTCAATCCTGCATCGATCGTGGGCTGGGTGGCTAATAAAAAGCGGCTTGCGTCGGAGGTCTCGACGGCGGTAAGCAAGATACGTTCGAGCAACGATTCCTTGGCGACGCGTTGACGGTCGTACCGGGTCATTGAGTCCGTATCTGTACCGCCACTTGGAATAGAAAATCGGTGGACTTGATCAAGTAGCTTTACCAAGCCTGCTCGTTGCGAAAGGCAGCTTTTGATCCAGCCGGCAAACGCTTCGTTGATCTTTGCATCCTGTGATGTGTTCGTCTGTGTAGCAAAATCGGTTTTTAAAGCTACGGACATCTGTGCGACTTGTTTCCACATATGTGCCAAGCCGCTGAGGAAAATCAAATGTTCACCGATCCTTTTGGATTCTTCAATGAACTCTTCGTCGTTACCTGTATCCCCTTCATAGACAGAGCCGTCGTGTCCATCATCGGTCGAGTCGACGTAGCTTACACCTTGATAAGCCGAATCTTGTATCGATGCGTTTTCGTCGAATTCGTCCCCTTCGCGATCGCTGGGATCGAGATCGTTGGGATCAATTCCGATGGCTTCGAGTTCATTCTGACCCAAAGCGGTATCGCGATTGTTTTTGCGACGGTTGCGGCTTCCCAATTGAAAAACGGGGGGCAGCCAGAATCGTTCTGCGTTGGCTTCCAGCAAATCAAAGAAGTTCTCGATCAAAGCCCAAGTTTCTTGGGGGTCACGCTGAGCGATTTGATCCGTGGTAAGCAGTTTTTCGATCCAGCGGCGTGCCAAGTCTGAATAGGTGATCGATCCGCTGGTTAATCCCACGCGGTCGCATTGGTATAGCCAATGGATAAGCAAGGCTTTTGCGCCGACGAAGTCATCGCGATCGAGCAAGGCTTCGATGACCAATGCGTAGGCTTTAGGGGAGTCGAATAGCGATGCGTGCGGCGTCCAGAATTTTAAATCTCCGGCGGCGGCACCTCCGAGGTGCCAAAGCCGAAGGGCTCGGGCGACCAATTCCGAGGACTCAAGGGTTATTTTGGGATCGGTCGCATGGATGTCGCTGATTTCGTGCGCTGCATACTGACGCCACCATTGTGCCATCTGGCGGAATTTCTTTTCGGTGGCATTGCAGAGCTCATCCTCAGCACGAGCAGCCGCTTCACGCCAAATTCGGGAAAGCAGCGCGAAAGTCTGCTCCATGATTTGCACCAATTCGTGCACGCGATCATCGATAACGGTTGCGTCCGATCCGACGAATCGGTTGAAGTTACCGGCGAATCCAAGGATATTCCAAGGGTCGACCAGAGCTCCGCAAGCGATCCCTCGCTGGATCCACTCGTCGATCTGCTCGGGGATCTCAGCGGCTTTTTCGATCGCGCCATGTCGCAGCAACTGATTGCCGGTGGTGAGTAAGCAATCGATTCGACACAATATTCTTGCCGATGGGACTTGGACGTCATCGGATTCCTCCTTTGCCGCCTTGGCACTTCCCATCCGTGCGAAAATTCGTGCGACTTGAATTCGTTCTACTTGCGCGGCTCGCAGCCTTCCGAGCGTCGTGTTGAGCTCTTGTCTTGCACCACCGAGCGGTTGCCGACGAATCTGGGCTTCGGACTCAAGTCGGTTGCGGTGCTCGCCTTTTGGCAAACGTTGCAAGAACTCTTCGTAAAACGCATCGCGGTACTTTGCGATATGCCCCATTAAATCGCCGAGGCTTGTCGTCGAAGCAATCGCATTGGGGCTTGCACCTGATATTCCAGAAGCCATCAGCATGGTTCCAGCAAGGACCGCTGCCGCTTCGGTTACCAGTTCTTCACTGGCGATCTCACCTTCTGTGCCGTTTACTTGCCCGTTCGTTGGGTTGATTGTCGGACTGATCGTTGGACTGTGTGCCTGAGCGTGGGCTTCGCTCACACGTGCCATGAGCGCATCGACGGTGACTTGTTGAAGAATAAACCGTCTGTAATAGCCTTTGGTGTCGATCCGGTTCGGATCCCATTGACCGAAGTAGTAATTAGGGCGTTTGTTTACCGGGTGATCAAAGTCGTAGGCTCTTGGATCCAGAGCGATTTCGTCGAGCAAGTCCGGGTCGAACTGGGCTTCGCGAAGTAGCGCCGGGGAGGTTTCGAGCAAAATGGTTTTTGCGCGTTCGATCAGATCGTGATAAGGTCCATAAGCGACGCCGACGTCTCGAATGTACAGTGGGATCGTTCCCAACCATTCGTGCGGGTAGGGTTCAAGCTCGTGGCCTTCCAAGGTTGCCACGGGTCGAAAACCGACATAGTCATTTAAGTGTTCGATAGCTCGAGGAATGATACGATGCGTTTCATCCCAGTTTCCACCTTGTTGCAGGACTGCTTCAATCGCTCGACCCAAAAACAACCCGTTGAAAATCCCTTCGGGTTCTTGATGGAACAAGAGGTCTCGGTGGAAGTCTAAATAATCGGGAAGCAAAGACTTCCATACCAAACGAATTCCACCTCTGGCTTGCTCGCACTGTGCATAGATCGGATTGCTTCGTTGCAGAGAATCAAGCCGATCCACCAGCCAATGTTCAATGGTTACCCAAGCGGGTAGGCCTACATACGGGGAGCCGCGTTGAAATCGACCTGTTTTCGATCGCCCGCGAGGCCGCTTTGCCGATGGGGTTTGGGGGGGCGGAGAGCTTTGAGCGAAATCCCCACCCTCGATAGCTTTCGCATACAGCCGATTCATGGCTGTTAGAAATTTCGCATCCGGTTTGCCCGATGAAAAATTCAAATAGCCCAGAACTCGGTCGAGTTCAGAGTCCAATTCGATTTGTTTCTTTTCGGTTTCCACTCTGGGGCCCTCGGACGTTCGACGCAGTCGGACGTAAAACGCAGTGCGCTTGTCAAATCCAAGGGAAACATCGTAAATTCGAAGGGAAATTCGCGGAAGTGGTTTTTCTGCCCCCAGCGACCATTATAGATGAAGAATTTCCGCCAATACCGCTTTCAATTCAAGCGGAGCTGCGCAAGCGGCCCGGTGTTGGGATGTACACGGCTCCACCGGATGGCTCGCGCCAATACCGCTACCGATTCAAGCGGAGCTGCGCAAGCAGCCCGGTGTCGGGATTCGCATGGCTCACCGGATGGCTTGCGCCAATACCGCTACTAATTCAAGCGGAGCTGCGCAAGCGGCCTGGTGTCGGGATTTACGCGGCTGACCGGATGGCTCGCGCCAATACCGCTACCAATCGAAGCGGAGCTGCGCAAGCGGCCCGGTGTTGGGATTCACACGGCTCACCGGATGGCACGCGCCAATACCGCTACCAATGTCTGACCCCTGACCCCTAAAGCAAAAAAAATCTCCGCAGACAAAAGCCCGCGGAGATCGATCTTGTGGAATTTCAGTTGCGTTAAGAAAAGTTAATTTCCGAACGGGTCATCGCTCGCTGGAGCTGGCTTTGGGTCTGCTCCGAACGGATCGTTCCCTGGTGCTGGAGTGTTCGATGGTGCAGGATTCGCAGGTGCGTCACCAAATGGATCGTCGCCCGCTGGAGGTGCCTTCGGAATCGGTTCCGGCATCGGCTTTGGCTCGCCCTTGTTCAAATCAGCGTTGCCGCCGAATGGATCGTTGACGTTGGGAACAGGACGAGGAGGAGCATCAGAAGGCGAAGCAGGGATTTTGGCTCCATTGCCGATTCCTTGTTCGTAACGCATACGTTGCATTTCAAGGTACTTGCTGCGAGAAGCCAGCCGTGCTTTGCGACGGATGGATTCGATTTGGCATCGCACTGGGCCTTGGATTCGCTCGAGCGCCTTGCCGACGTTGACTACCTTCTTGCCGTCGATTTCCAGCTGTGCGGCTTCTTCAAAGTCGCTCGCACCCGCTTCTGGGTCACCCGACAAGGCGGCTTCGCAAAGTCCACGGAAGTAGAATGCTCGTGGATCTTGGCTTCCGGCGCCGATGGCTTCGTTGAGCCATTGCTGAGCGGTGGCTGCATCTCCGCGGAAGTAAGCGTGGACCGCATGACCGTAAACGTCATCGAGCGGGTCTTGCGCGAAGGCAGGCAACGAAGCGAAGGTGGCTAAAGCCAAAGTACTGAGGAAAGAGAATCGCAGACGCATGTCAATTTTACCTATTAGAAACACCCAAAAATGAAACATTCGAAAGGAAGCATCCATAGCGATTTTTCGTTATGGTTGCTTGCCTCGAAGCACCCTCGCCATCCTAATTCCGAAAGGCGAGTGTGCAAATAAAATGAGTAATTCCAAGTAAATTGGCGGATAGCTTTCCACGCTTGGGCAACTTGGATCGAATATACGGGTTATGCGTGCTGGCTTTGCCCCAAGCCCGGCTTCGTCACCGAGATAATCGATCACTGTACTAATCGAACACTGTACTGATTAACCACCGAACTAATTGGATTTGCTCATGATCTTGCGCTGCTTGCGATTCTCTACCCGTGCGATCTGGCTCGCGGCCTGCGCAGTTGGGGGAGTCTTGAGCATGGTGCTTGTGTTAAGTCTTGTTGCGACCATACCTGTTTTGCAATTCGCAAGCTTGGGTTACATGCTTGAGTGTTCGGGGCGTGTGGCGCGTGGCCTTCCGCTTCGAGCTTGCTTTCCTGGCTTTCGAAGGTTTGGTCAATGCGTGCGATGTGGCTTGTGGGTCTTCCTGACGTGGCTGCCGATTTGGTTTTTAACCGACCTGGGTTATTCCTCGGAGTTGATTCAACCGGGGAGCATTCAAGCGGCGCGGTTGCGAGGGATCGCTCGGTTCCTCTCGATCCTGTGGGTTCTGTGGGTGGCTTGGGCGATCGCGCGTGGGGGCAAGTGGCATCAATTTCTCTGGCCGCAGCCGATTCGTTTTGTTCGGACGATTCTGAGCTTGGGATTCTGGCGTGATCTTGAGGATCGATGGTGGAATTTTTTGACGGGGTTGCACCTTTGGCGATTGATCAAGCTTGGTTTCAAAGCCAGCTTCGGCGCGCTGCTTTGGCTAGGACTTCCCGCAACTGCAATTCTAGTAGCTTTAAACGGTTCGTCGGATGCTGCGCCGGCGCAACAAGGTGCCCTTGGGGTGCTTGGTCTGCTGGGGGCTTTGAGCATGGGCTGGGTGTTGCAGTACCTACCCTGTTTGCAGATTCTGCTCGCCCGTGAACCTTCGCCGAGCGAACAGAAGTTCGCGCTGATGTGGCGGCGCGGTGCGGTCAGACAAGTCTTCCGGCGTGTGCCATGGACCTTTACCTTGACGCATATCTTGTTCTTCGCCTTGGCATTGCCCCTTTATCCTTTGCGGATAGAAGAAATCCCGCAGCAGCTTTGGTTCGCTCTATCGATAGTTTTTGTTTTAGCGATGTTTCCTGCGAAGTTGCTGATCGCTTGGGGTGTCAGGAGAAGCAACCGAGTGTCGAGAGATACGCACTGGTTCTTGCGATGGCTGGCTTGGATCCCGATGATGGCAGCGATCGCGATTTATGTCGGGTTTCTTTACTTGGGCAAATTCACACTTTGGCAGGGAGGCATAAGCGTGCTTTTGCAACACGCTTTTTTACCCCCCGTACCGTTCTATCTTGAGTAGCTTGTTTTATCTCAAAAAACCAGTCTGCTGTTGTTCGTTATGGAATGACCCCAGCGAACAACGCAACAAAGACCGGCGAGACTAGCGTCCCTTCGAGTCCCGTTTGGCTTGAACGCGCTTTCCTTTGCCGGAAACGTGACCGGCGATGTTGCTGGACTTATTCGAAAGTGCAACTCGGTTTGCTTTGGCTTTACCAGCAAGGGTAGCGGCGGCCGAGGCGGTTGGGCGAGCGACACCCTTTTTCGCTGTGGTCTTAACGGCCTTTGGTGCAGCGGCGGTGCTTGCGGCCGTCGGTCGCTTGGCAGCTCGCTTCGCGGCAGCTTTGACTAGCTTGTCCTTGGCTGCGACGCTCTTGGTAACGGTTCCCTTGGTCGCTGCCTTCTTGGCTGCTGGCTTGGCTTTGGTTCGCTTGACCGCAGGAGCGGCTGCCGCCGTGGGCTTAGAAGCTGCAGGGGCGGCGGCTTTGGCACTTGCTGCCTTGTTGATGGTCTTCTTTTCTGAATGCAATTCTTTTCGGGTCGTCTGGCGAGTGACTCGCGCTCCGGCAGTTCGCTTGGCCGCCGAAACTTTGGTCGAAGCTGGCTGGACGCTCGCTACTGAGGACATCTTAGCTAGCTGGGTTTCGAATGCCCCTAGAGCTTCGTGAAACGCTTGCTGCTTTGTGTAGGATTTCGAATCGAGGTTTGGCGAGCCGGTCGCCTTGCTCTGGGTTCGGCTCTGGCCACGAGAGAGCTTTTGCCATTTGTCGGACAACTTGCGTGCATTGGCTGCATGCTTCTTGAGCTCCGCCAAGCTCAACTTTTCGATCGAAGGGGATCGACTGGCCAACACGATTGCATATTCAGCAGCGGTACAAGCGGAACGGATTTCTTCAAGCGGCAAGGACATATCAAAACCTACCCATCAGGTAAAACAAAGAAGCGAATATCAACTAATGAACTTGAACTTCTAGTGTAAATCACAAATCGGTGCAATGTTAGTAGCCATCGAGTTTTGAAGGATGGCTCCCGGAGATATTTCCTTTCAATTTTGAGGGTGCCAATCGGAGGAAAGCGGTTAAACTACAAACCACACCATCAAGCGGAAACGGTGGGCTCCCTCCGAATCGCTCCGGTCCTTTTTTATTCACGTCGCCATGGCCGAAGACTATTACAAAACGCTCGGGATTGAACGGACTGCGAATTCAGATGAAATCGCCAAGTCCTACCGTCAACTCGCCCGCAAATATCACCCCGATCTAAACCCTGACGATGCAAAAGCGAAGAATCGCTTTCAGAGGATCCAAGCTGCGTATGACACGCTCAGCGATCCGGAAAAGCGCAAGCTCTACGATCAGTATGGAGATGACTACGAGAAATATCGCGGTCAGCCCTTTGGTCAAGATCCATTCGGTCGATCTTCGCCCGGTAGCGGTTTCGATTTCAGAGATGCTTTTAACTCCGAAAGCGGTTTCGAATTTCAGGATTTCTTTCGCCCAGGTGGGAAAGGGGCCGGCGGACGCTCCTCGCGTTCGCGTTCGCGTCGAAATCACGACCAAGTCGAGTCTGCATTCAGCGCAGATGTCGCCGCAGAAATTCCCGTTCCCCTGCGGATTATGCTCGATGGTGGAGAAGTCCAATTCAAACTCAATCGCGGTAACGGTCGCATCGAAGATCTCCGCGTAAAAATACCGGCCGATATTTCCCCGGGCAAAAAAGTCCGACTTCGCGGCATGGGAGACCTCCTACCCGATGGCAGCAAAGGGGATTTGATACTTACGGTCCAACTCCAACCTCATCCATCGATCAAAATCCAAGGCGATAACATTGAACTGAAGCTTCCTGTCACACTCGGGGAAGCCATCCACGGGACGAGAGTCGACATCCCCACCCGTAGTGGTACGGTCACTTTGAAGATCCCTTCGATGTCCGACAGCGGCAAGCGTTTGCGAGTCAAAGGTCAAGGGCTTCGAGGTGAGAATGATTCTCGCGGTGACCTGATCGTTGAACTCCAAATCCACCTTCCAGAGGAAATCCCTGAGAAGCTTGGCGATGACCTTAAGGCATTCGATACTCACTATTCGAGAACCTTCCGCGATTCGATCAAATGGTAAACCCAATGGTAAATCCGATGGTGATTCGCGATACTTGAAGCTTGATCAGTTGGCATTGAGTTCATCGTCAATACAAGAACACTCGCTCCCTATCCACGAAGCCCCCCGGAGACTCGCTTGAATATCCTGCTAGCTAACGATGATGGAATCCATGCTCCTGGAATCCGAGCCCTTCGTGTTGCATTGGAGTCGATCGGACGCGTTACCGTCGTTGCACCCGCTACGGAGCAAAGTGGCGTCGGCCACTCGATCACCTATCTGACCCCCCTGACCTGCAAACAAATCTACGATGGAGAGATCTTCCGTGGCTGGGCCGTCGACGGTTCACCCGCTGATTGTGTGAAGCTAGGGATCTCGGAACTGACCCCAAAACCCACGGACTTGATCGTCTCTGGAATCAACGGCGGCCTGAACGCGGGCATTAATGTCCTCTACTCTGGCACGGTTGCGGCTGCCATCGAAGGTGCTTTCTTTCGTATTCCAAGCATTGCAGTTTCGCTCGAAGAAGACCCCCACGCGGATTTCGAAGCCGCCGCTTCCATCGCTGTCCAACTCATCCAACGGATCCTGCATCATCAAGGCTCCGCAGCAAGGCTTTATAACATCAATATTCCCACCAAAGCCACACGCGACTACCGAGCTGGACTCGCTCCAGAAATTCACGTGCTCCCCATGGGGGTAGCTCGCTACGGTGATCACTACATCAAACGACAAGATCCCAAAGGACGCAACTACTACTGGTCGACAAACGATCCACCACCACAACCTACTGAACACCCCACCGACGTCATGGCTTTGGCAAACGGACATGTCACCATCACTCCGCTTCATTTCGACATGACCCATCAACAGCAACTCAGCGAGATGCAATCGTGGAGTCTTGCTCTCGACTCTCAAGCCATCTAGAACGCTAACTTGCTAGACAACTATCACTCTAGAAAAATATCGGGATGACTACCCCCTCGATCCAACTCGAAAATCAACGCATCGGCTTCCTCGGCAAGCTCGGTGCGATGTCTCGCAAAGAAGCTTGCCAGTGGCTCAAACAATACTCCGCGAGCCTTGCGGAAAAACTCCAAGGTGAACTTGATCTGGTCATCATCGGTGCGGACGAGCTGCCCGATGAGGACATCCAAGCCATGTTGTCGGCTTCGCTAAAAGAACGTATCCGTTCGGGTGCAACCCGCTTGATCCACGAACATGAACTGTGGATGGAGCTTGGACTGATCGATTCCCCCACCCACAAACAACTCTATACCCCAGCTATGGTCGCGGGCCTAGTTAAAACTCGAGTCAACGCGATTCGACGCTGGCACCGCTGCGGGCTGCTTCCCTGCGTTAAAGTCACTCACAAACTCCCCTACTTCGACTTTGAACAAGTCCAATCTGCCAAGCAGATCGCGGCTTGGGTCGCTCAAGGTGCGAAGGTAGGTGAACTGAAACGACAGCTCGATGCCTTCGGTCCACGGATCGCCGATCGCAGCCTTACCGAACTCGATCTTCAGTTCGACGGTCGAAGAATACTTTTAAAGGACGAGGGTGTGCTGGTCGGTGCTCACGGACAACTCTTTCTAGATTTCGATTCCGATGAGCAAATATCCAGCGAACAAAACGGGTCAAACGCTCCTGATGTAGCACCGAAGATACTCAAGCTAGAGGCTCCCCTTGCTACTGGTCAGCAATCAACTTCCGAACAGCCGCAGCCTCTGAGCCGTGAAGCGATGATCTTAGCGGCCGAGGAACTTGAAGATGCCGGGCAGTTTGACGAAGCCATCGAATGGTATCGCGTAATTCTCGCGCAATTCGGCCAGCATCCGGAAATCGTCTTTACCCTCGCAGAGTTACTTCTGCGGGTCGGCGAAGTCCACGCGGCCCGCGAAAGATTCTACAACGCCATCGAGCTCGACGAGGATTTTGTCGAAGCCCGTGCAAGTCTCGGCTGTGTGCTGGTGGAGACTGGCCAAGTCGACCTTGCTGTCGCAGCTTTCGAAGGTGCTCTGGCTCGCGATGACCATTACCCAGATGTCCACTACCACCTCGCATCCGCTCTCGATGAACTCAACCGGGGGGAAGAAGCCACGAAGCACTGGCTGCGTTTCCTGCAACTCTCCCCGCAAAGCCCTTGGGCGGACGAAGCTCTCGAACGACTTGGCCGGATTTAGGCCACCGGATCGCGTATAATCGATTCGGATTTTTATTCTTATCGCCGCCGCAGTCGATTCGACGGAAAAAGTCGTTGGGCCAACAACATGCTTCTACCTACAGCACGCTATCCGCTCAACGCTTCGCTAACCAGCTCAGCTTTCGTGCTCTACTTTTGCTTGCAGTGCTTGTTCGGTATCGCCCAAGCGGACTTTGTGGTCTATCGGCTTCCAGGTTCTCAGAGCACGGTACTGCTCGAAGGGAAAACCAAAAGTGTCGGTCCGAACACTTTTGAATATACGCACCCGACGATGGGTACCATTATCCTCAGTCGCGAAAGCGCGTTGGTGATCAAAGCCCCTACGCGTCAGGAGGAATATCGCCGACTCGTCGCTCGGGCGAAGCAGACTCAAGCTTTCGATGATTACATTCAAGCGGCTCGGTTTGCCTTGCGCAGTGGGATGCTCGAAGCTTTTCGCGACTGCTGCAACGCAGCTTATAAAATAGACCCCAAGCACCCAACAATGCTGCGTTTGCTCGAAGCTCGAAAGAGAATCGAGCAGCCGATCGAAGCTACGGAATCTTCGCAGTCCGAGTTGCAAGCGGCGGTTCCTACGCAAGGGATGCAAGTTGTACGCAGTCCACATTACATCATGCTGCATGATACCGGTGAGACCAAGTCGGGACGCAAACGCTTGCCTCGCTGGCAAAGCCGTCTTGATCTGCTTGAGAATGTCTACGAAGCGTACTTTATGAAATTCGCTCTTGAAGGCCGCGTGCTCGATCCACCCACCGAGCCACTTAAAGTGGTGCTGTTCGGTCAAGAAGCTGATTACATGCGATACACAAGGCAACGTGATGAAAGCCTCGCGAACGCTTTAGGATACTGGTCAGCAGAAGACAACATCGCGGTATTCTTCGATCAAGGTACCACAGAGAAAATGCGGATGCTCGATGCTCATGCTAAGGAGCTTGCAAAAAACAAACTTCGAGCTCGAGGCACTGCGCAATCGCGCGACGCAGCTTACTTAGCCAATACCGTTGAGCTTCTTGTGAAAATGACTCGCGAAGCCGATGATGTCGAAGTCGTATCGCACGAAGCGACCCACCAGCTTGCTGGAAACACAGGCTTGATGCCCCGCAATCAAATCGCACTTCGCTGGGCGCACGAAGGGCTCGCAACCTACTTTGAAACTTCAAGCGATAGCGGTTGGGGTGGGATCGGTGCAGTCAACGAAGGGCGATTGAAAAGCTACCAGCGACTCAGCGCCGATCCTAACCGCGCAAGAATCGAACCTCTTGTTACCGACGCACTGTTCGATCTTGCACGCAACTCTCGCGAAGCGGCGGATGCCTACGGATACGCTTGGGCTCTGACTCACTTCCTCATGGAAAATCATTTCGATGAGTTGATGGAGTATTATCATCAAGTCTCGTTGCTTGTGCCCAAGCAGCATCGTACGCTTCTCGGTTCGGTACCGATCGGGCAACCAGGAAGTAATTCAGCACCCGCCACCGGACTCGATCGCAGGGAGCTTCTCAAGTGCTTTCGTGCTGCATTCGGAGATCTCGACACCCTTGAACAAGCTTGGCATACCCACATGAGATCGCTCGAAACTGACCTTGATCGCGCAAGGCGAGAGTTCGAAACTCCTTGAGGTCCTTACACCGTCGTGTTTCTTGAAGTACGATGAAGTACCGAGCGAAAACCGAGCAAGTGATCGGTGCGAATAATCGATGCGAATGATCGTTGCGCTCAAGCTTAAGTCAGCATCAAACTCTCCTTTAGATTTGTTATTCCTTCGAGGTGTATCATCGATATCGTCATTCAACCTGATCGGCCCCGCATGGGTGCTTACTCGGCCAAACTCGCCGCGATGATTCTTCGAAGTAGCATCGCTCAACAGGGTGAAGCGCGCATGATTGTTGCGACAGGTTCAAGCCAATTCGAAGTCTTAGAGAGCTTGATCAAAGAACCCGGGATCGATTGGACCAAGATCGATGCGTTTCATCTCGATGAATATGTTGGGATAGGTAAGGATCATCCGGCGTCGTTTTGCGGTTATTTGAAAGAGCGATTCGTCGATCGTTTACCATTGCGATCGTTCCACTACCTCGATGGTTTGGCTGATCCAAATCAAGTTTGCGCCGAAGCGACCGATAAGCTTCTTGCGGGCCCTATCGATGTGGCGATGATCGGGATTGGAGAGAATGCGCATCTCGCGTTCAACGACCCACCGGCTGATTTCGAGACAGAAGCTTCTTATCATGTGGTCAAGCTCGATGAAGCTTGTCGCAAACAACAAGTTGGTGAGGGATGGTTCGGGTCGATGGATGAAGTCCCGACGCATGCGATCAGCATGACGATCCATCGCATCTTGCAATCGAGGAAGATTATTTGCAGCGTGCCTGATGAGCGCAAAGCCGTGGCGGTACGAGATAGCGTCGACGGAGCGGTCAACCCGATGGTGCCCGGTTCGATTCTCAAACGGCATCCGAACGCTACGTT
>Ga0208225_1000197_pt1 | contig 16561 bp, 13 predicted proteins | sample LakMenEpi15Jun10_FD_150701 | JGI IMG/M metagenome (GOLD analysis project Ga0208225, IMG submission 150701) | Freshwater microbial communities from Lake Mendota, WI - 15JUN2010 deep hole epilimnion (SPAdes) | ecosystem: Environmental > Aquatic > Freshwater > Lake > Epilimnion/Euphotic zone ... | reverse complement strand
ACGCCAGAGAGCCACCGCCCGTGAACAACAACGCCAACAGCCACCAGTCGTCGAGGAAACCGTCGCGCCCATCCAGCCAGTACCAGCAGTCGAAGAGACGGGTGCGCCTGTTGAAACTAAAGTCAAAAAATCCAAGACCAAGCCAAAGACAGTCGAACAAGCCCAAGCCCGTATTGCAGAGCAGCAGGCGGCAAGTGAGTTCGTGAGTGAGTTGCGTGCTGAAAAAGCTCAAGAAGAGCTACGCAACAAGAAAGGTAAGTTTATTTCCGACAATGCCGCAGACAACAAAGAGAGTACCTTCTTGTCTGACCTTCTAAAAGGCGGATGGGACAAATCTTTGGATGATGTCCAAGCCGGACGAGTCACCCCACAGAGAGCAGCAACTTTAGCGCAAGCAGCCGCAGACGCTGGATTGATTGATACCTTCACAGCCAAACGATTCACACCGGAACAAGTTCCGAATGTCGAAAATGTGATTGACGAGCCGGGGGCTGCGGAGGTAGGTTCGGGGATGGAAGTGCCACCAAAAGTCGGAAATACCGGAGCAATACCAACAGCCGAAGAGTCAGCGCGATGGGACGCTGTGAACGCTTACACTACACCCATCGTTAAAAGCAAAACTGACGAGGATTTGGATGCTCTTGGCTTCGCGCTAGGTGTGAAACGTCAAGGTCTTGGCGACTCAGCTTACCAAGATAAAATACTGGCAAATACCCACCCCGACGACCTTCTTGATGCGTTGAATCCACCTGCTGTCGAAGCTCCAGCGCCCGCGCCAATCGTCCAGCGTGACGTGACGAAGCCTGAAATACCCGCAGAATTGAAAGCAAAAGGTATAGTGAATATCGTCGGTGGCAGCAAAGATGCGAAGACATTCGACAAATGGCTCGCAGACCAAGGAGTATCTGATTCACAGATCAACCCCGAGAACGGTGACGGTGGAGCGGGCTACTTATATCTAGATAGAGGCACCGAAAAAGCGGGGCAGTTTTCGTGGAGTTCAAAATCCAGAACTGGCGTTGACTCGCGTCTAGTATTCAAGCTCCCAGACGGCAGGAACGTCGTTTGGCTGATCGAGACGCAGAGCATTTACGAGGTTGACCCTACTAAGATCGACCCGAACCCATATTTCAAAGAGGAGACTGCTTTCGAGAAGCCTCCAGAGCAGATGTCTCCCGACGAGGCTTGGGCAGATGAGCAAGCAGTGATGGGTAAAGCAGCCTCGAAAGAGGACACGCGCATGGTTCACGAAATGGACGTAAACACTGCTCTCGGGAAGAACAAACCAGTCTCCGCCGCAGCCGTTGACGCCTACAAAATCACCCTCCCCGAAGGCTACGTCCGTCAAGGCGACCTCTACGTGTTCCAGCCGAGCGGCACGGTTGAGGTTGTGACGGATGAGGCTGAAACCTACACACAGTTTAGAAACAGAATCGAACGGGAGAATGCGGAAGAGTTTCAAGGTCTGACAGCCTCAGAAAAATCAGACATCTTAGACGACTTCGCAGACTTAGGTAAGTGGGGAGAAGCGTTGGTAAAAAGGGCTGAAACAGAGCAACTTAGTGATGATGTGTTGGACGACTATGTGGACAGATTTGGTTTAGATACCTACGCTATCCGTTTTCGCGGAAAAGCGGAACAACGTCAGTATGTGCCTAAAGTAGTACGCCAACAACCAGGTAAAGAGTCTTTGGATGTCAGAACCAGAGGACAAAAAGCTGCGGACACACGCAAGGCTAGAGAGAAGGCTCCAGCTAAACCAAAAAATATGGCTGGGGAAGTGCGTCCTGAACGCGCTAAACCGACACCCGCTCCTGAGTTCACAACTATTCACCCAAAAACACAGGAGAAGTTTAACACTGCTTTCGAGGCGAAAGACGCAGGAGCGATGAACTCGCTTCTCGACCCGATGAATAAAGGCAGTCGTGCGGAGTTTGAAAGACGGACTGGTGTGAAGCTACCCACCACTCAGAAAGGCACTCGGGACAGTGTCGAAACCTGGGCAGCGACAACTCCGGTAGCTGACCTGACGGATACAGAACTTGATAGGGATCTCCTTCGCCTTGGTGAATACTCCAAAAAGACGTACGCCTCCGATGCTTTGAAAGCTCGGGCACTGGAACTAGCTAAAGAGTTTCAAAAACGCCAAGACGTAGTAGCTACCAAGCCAGCCGAAACAGAACTCGCCCAAGTGGGTGACGAAGTGACATGGATGGCGGCTGGTAGAGAAGCCAGAGGCACGGTTTACGCAGTCCGTGGGGATTCTGCGGACATCGACTATTTCGGCCCAAAGACAGTGCCGTTGTCAGAATTGAGTATTGTCCGCAAGTCAGGCCGCAGGCTTGCTCAAGAAAAACGTGATGCCGAAGCCGCTGCTTCCACAGCGCAGAAAAAACCTCAAGAACCAAAACAGCCGAAGCCAAAAAGCAAATTCACCAAAGCTGAAGTAGCTTCTTTAGAGCAAGGTAAAACTCCAGAAGGATGGACTTTGTCCGTTGGCGAGCCTGTCACCGTCACCGACACGAAAGGTAAAACGTGGCAAGTCAAAATACAATATTCGCCTACTAGAACGATGACTTTGGTCAACGGAGGTGAAATACAAATATTCGACGTTCAAATTGCTCCACAGCCCAAGCCAGCCGCCGAAGTCGAGACTCCGGTCGCGGAGGTGCCTGCGGAAAAAACCGAGTTACCTGCTATCGAGCGCAGGAAAATTGACTCAGTGTTCGAGCGCATTCTGAAACGCAAATCCACCATTCCGGTGGCAAACGGAATTTTCCAAATTCCTTATGCAGTAGCTCTCAAATACCCTAGTTTGCGTCCTATAGATTGGAACGAGCGAAGTCTGCGCTATCGCACCAGCACGAAAGGAGAAGTTACTGGAGATTTCAATGCTCGGGATTCCCGAGACACCATTATTTTTGACAACAGTATGCTTGGAGCTAGAGCCGCACAAAGAACACGTCCACAAAAGGACTTCGGCTCCACCAACACCGTCGTCACCAAGGAGGCCAAAGACCAGGCTGCTAAAAGTCTCCGAGAAAGTTTAGGTCAGACGAATGTAGGCTTAAATCCAGCGACCCTCAAATACGCGATCACTGTCGGCACCTATTACCTCGAAGGCGGGGTGCGTAGCTTCGCAGACTTCTCTGCCAAGATGGTCGAAGAGTTCGGAGAAGGTGTGCGTAAATACCTCCAGCCTGCCTACGAAGCTCTGCGTAAACGCACAGACATCGACACGACGGGGATGGACCCTGTGGAAGGTGTTGAAACCGCTCCTGTAGCCGAAGCACCGACAGCGCCTGCTGCGGCCCCTGCTGCTAGAGTAGAGGCAGAGACACCAAAAGCGGCTACGACACAGGCAGCTCCGAAACCTGCGACGGAATCTTTTCCCACAGAAATCAGCTTAACTGAGCAGCCAGAACGCCCTCAAGCATCTGTAGTGCCCCCCGACAATAAACCAGTTGGCTTCTCAAACGCTGAGATGGATGTTGAGGCGGCTCGCATTGTCGGACGTGAACTTGTCCGTCCTGTTCAAGAGGCTATCTCAGATGATGCTTTGTGGGCACAAGCTACCGCCGAGTTCAAACGTGATTCTGACTCAGGCCGACGTTTAGTTACTAGCCTGGTGGCTACGCCGCGAGTAGTCAGCTCCAAGGAACAGGCGATGCTTGGTATGGAGCTTGTCCGCCGTAAGAACGTGCTGAATGCTGCGGCGACTAAGTTTCTAGCAAGTCCTGAAGGCGACGTAGGAGCTAAGAGTGAGTACGAGACAGCTCAACGTGATTATGATGACGCTCTTTACGCAAACAGCATTGCGGGAAGTGACATCGGTCGTGCGCTTCGTTTTCGCCGTTTGACGGCAAACATGGACATGGAGCTTGAGAGCATGTTGAGCAATCTCAAAGCCGTTGGAAACAAAGCTGACATTTCCAAGGAGCAAGTAGCCGAAGCCTCTAAAATAGCTAAGGAATATGAAGCTAATGCCAAAGCTGTCGATGCGCTTCGTAAGCAAGCTGAATCTACTGAAGCTGACCGTATTGCCGAAGCTGAGAAGATCGCTTTTGAAGCTGGCCGTCAGGAAGTGCTGAAAGACATAGAAGAACGAGCCAAGAACGAAGCTGCGAAGGTCGCTGAGATGCAGAAACGTAAGGCCGAGCACCTAGCGAAGAAAAAGGAGGCTGAAAAGAAACCGAGCGTCCTTGATGACTTTGAGAAGTCCATCGAGCAGCGTATCGCTTCTCGTCGCGGCAAACTCTACAGTGACGTGCTCTTGTTGAACGCGGCGGCAGACGCTGCGGACTACGTTCTCCTTGGCGCTGTCAAAATTGCCAAAGGCATCACAAAACTCGGAGACTGGGTGGCTTCGATGCGCGGAAGCGGTATCGAACTCAACGACGACGAGATGCAACAGCTCTTCAAAGAGTCCAAAGCCTTCGATGCTGGTGAGGACTTGCCTGCTTCAGAAGCACCTTTGAAAGTGAAAAAGGCGAAAGCTCCGGCTATCGACAAAGTCAAAGCTATTGCTGCTGACGAAGAAGCTCTCGACTCCCGCACGGTTTACAACCTGGTGGTAGAGAAGATGAAGGCTCGGGTTGAGGCAAACCCAGCCTTAGAAAAGGTGGAGATGAGCACGGATGACCTCACTAGCGTCATCAGTGAAGTCACTGCTGACGTTCAAGAGTTCTTCCCAGACATCACTGAGCGTGAAATTCGCAATTTATTCTCTGGATACGGGATTATTTTGAAGCCCTCCAAAGACGATCTTGCCAAGCAGATTCGCCAGTTGAGTGCTCTCGGGAAACTGCAATCAGCTATCGAAGATGCTGAAGCAAAACGCGCTCCGTTGAAATCCGGGCCTCAGCGTGACAAAGCTACCCAAGCCATCCGTCTCCAACAAAAGAAACTCGCTCGCGAGCTTCGCATGATGGGCCGCGATTACGAGGCTGGTGAAGAACAGCTTCGCTCTCCGCTCGACGCCATCAAAGCGCGTCTGAACAACCAGATCGACGATCTGGCAATGGAGATTAACACTCGGAAAAAAGCTCCACGGCGTCCATCTGTTGATTACGACAAAGACACCCAAGAGCTTGCCGACCTCCGTGACGAACTGAAACGCATCTCCGACTTCATCAACGCGCCTGCTGGCCCTACTTTCACGGAGTTGGTGAACGAGGAGATGAAGAAGATCGACGCCCGTATTGCGGAACTCCAGAAAACTCTGGCTGAAGGTAACTTCGCCAAGAAAGAAGATGAACTTCTCCATACAGCCGAGTTAGATGCGAAAAGAGCTGTTCGTGACGCTCTTAATAATACTTTGCAGAAAAAGCGCAGAGAGGCAGCAGACAAACTTCGCACACAGGAAGACATCGACAAAGAAGCCCTTGAAGCTGTCGAAGAGGCCATCACAGAACTAAATCGCAAGATTGAAGCGGAAGACTATGCTCTCCCACAACGTAGAACACCGACTCAGACAGCCCAATACGAAGCTCGGGTGAATGAGAAGAAAAGATTGCAACAGAAAGTCCGAGACGCTCGGGCCAACCTGTTCGGTCGCAAAGGACTGACCGACGAGCAGCGCGTCAAGCAGGCTACCGCAGCCGTTGACAAGTCGATTGAGCGTATGCAGAAAATGCTCACTTCAGGCAACTACGACGTTCCAAAGCGGACATCGAAGACGCCGGAGACGCCCGAGCTTGCACAAAAACGTGAAACTCGCGACAAGCTCCGCAAACAACTGCTCGAACTGCGCAAGCTGAAGAGAGATGCTTTGATCGACCCAATCGCCAAGCAGCTCAAAACGGACAAGAAGCGCATCCAGACACGGATGGATAAACTCAAGAAGCGCATGGAGACGGGCGACTTCAGCAAGCCTGTGAAACGCGAAAAACCTACTGATCCTGAACTCCTTGAACTGTTAGCTAAAGAAGAAAAACTGAAAGAGCGATGGGGAGAAATGCTGCTTAATCATAAATTGTCGCAGCGTTCTAGAGCCAAAAGATACTGGGACAACGTCTTTGACTTGTTCTCGATGGGGCGGTTCTTAAAAGCCTCGACAGACCTTTCTGCTATTGCCAACCAAGGTAATTTTGCTTTGTTCTCCCACCCAGTTTTGTCCATGAGGCAGCTTGGCGGTATGTGGAAAGCCATGCAGTCTGATACAAATCAGAAGATCATTAACGCCAAGATTCGTGAACTACCGGAATACAAGAGTGGCGAGATGAAAAGAGCCGGACTCTATCTATCCTTAGATGCTGGGCCTAATGACCCGCTTCAAAGGCAGGAGGAGGCGATGGCTAGTCGCTGGGTCGATAAAATACCAAAAAGATATGGCGGGGGTATCCTCCGAGCCACTTCCAGGGCCTACACAACCTATCTCGATTTGATCCGTGTAGCTACTTACCTATCTCTCAAAAACAATCTAGTCGAAGGGGGATGGTTTATGCAGCCGCAAGAAACCACTCCTGAACGACTTCAATCTGTAGCCAATCTAATCAACAACGGCACAGGGCGAGGCAGTCTTGGATCTGGAAGATTCGGTGCTGGTATGAGCCAGGCCGCTCCATTCTTAAACACCTTTCTGTTCGCACCACGTTTCGGAGTGAGCCGTTTTGCTATGGCGCTCGGCATCCCGCTTTGGACAGCCAGCAAAGGCACCAAAGTATTGATCGCCAAGGAATACACTAAATATTTAGCTGGTCTTACCACAGCTATGATTCTCTATTCTATGTTCCAAGACGAGGATGATAAAGAGATGGAGTTTGATCCTACCTCATCGGATTTTGGAAAAGTTCTCTTCGACAACCAACGTGTCGATGTGATGGGTGGATTTCAACAGCCTCTAGTGTTTTTGCTTCGTCTCCTATTTGGGGAGTATAAAAACAGCAAAGGTCTGATAAAACCTCTTCGCGAAGGGGATAGGCCCTTGAACCTTTTCCGTGAGACACCACTTACGGACAAACCTAAATTCACAGATCGAAGCGGAGCCGTTGTAGTTGGTGATTTCCTCCGCTACAAACTGTCTCCTACGGCTTCTCTCTTGCTTAATACGATTCAAGGCAAAACTCCTGTAGGTGAGAGAACAGATTTGATGAGTGAAGTTATCACTATGCCTGTTCCGCTTATCATAGATCAGATGTATGAAACTGCTAAAGCTCAACAAGATGATCCTTTTATGGCGGCTCTGCTTATGGGTAGCGGCGTTGTTGGCGTTCGCACCAGTAACCAAGATCCGAAAGAGGATCGCTCCAAAGCTAAAACGGCTTGGGAACAGTTGATTGATTACACCAAATACTACTCTGGAGTAAAATGAAGCAGCTACTCGACACCTCGCGACCAGTCTCAGGCATGTGGACCTACACGCAGCCGGAGACAGGAGTCTCGTTTAAGGACATCCATTGGAACGGGTTCATCAAGCGAATCCGCGCCCATAGACTAGCCAATGACCTTCCATTACAAGGAGGCTGGGTTGAGGAGCTACAAGACACTCTTTGTCGGGAAAACCCGGATCTGCCATGTAAAGAGGTCGGTGAGATAGAGAGATACTTCACGCAAGACGACGTTCAGCGGTTCGTCTCCACCATGCTTGAGCTGAACTCGTCGAATGAATTGGTGAGTGAGGAAGAGCAAAAACGCCGGATCGACATCTGCGCGACCTGTCCCAAGAACGTCAATATGGGCGGCTGTAAGTTCTGCGTGTGGATCGCCCAAAAGACTACTGAGCTTCTATCAGGTCGTAAACTTTACCGAGTATCGGAGACGCACAAACGGGCCTGCGGAGCCTGTGGATGCGACATCACCGCCAAGACAGCAGTGCCGTTGGCGGTGTTGAAGGTTGTGGATGAGAAGCTAGGAACTACGCCGGACTATGCTCCGGGGTGCTGGATGCTTGAAGCTACTTGAGTGGATAGTTGTTTCTGCCACACTTCTTGAGTTACTTCGGCTCCTAACCCATCGACACTCTCAGCTATAGTAGGTAATTTAACTGTCCATACGGTAGGTTTGGTTGCGTACACGAAGCATTCGTCATTGTCTTCGTCGTGGGGAGGCCATTCTAGAGGTTCAAAGAAGAGCTTTTTCATACTTTACCATTTTGCGGAAAGTACCGCAGAAGCGTGGCGAAACGATGGTAAGTTCCATCACTGTCTCTGAGTGTGTGAGTTATCTTTATTTCGTCTCCGTTCGGAAGTTTGATCGCTCCAAGCTCTTCTGACAACAAGCGTAATAGCTCGCAAGCACCCGTAACGGTCACACCGTCTGGAAAAGGTAAACTTTTTGAGTAAATAGATTTCGACACGTAGTTCGGGCCTTGATCTTCTTTCATAAAGTAGAACGCTTTCGTTTGTTTACCCCTTCACCTCTCAGTTTGTAAACTGCGATTTTCATAACGTGATAATGTGTTTCTCCAGTTTCGCGTGTGCTTGATACCCTTCCTCGGTGACGAGGATCTTGAAATGTAGTTTCCCATGCACGCCGGGAATGTCTTCGAGGCTGTTGAGAGCCTGTTCGATTCCATAGGCCGTGCGCTTTTCTAACTGCGCGTCCTCTGCTTTGCGAGCGAGGAGCTTCTGCATGGGAGTTTTGACCTGCTCCAAGAACGGATGCTTGGCGATAGGTGGGTGAGACGAGTTGGTGGTGGCGGTTTGTGACATAGTAAGCAATATCAAGGTTTTATCTGTTTGACGAAAACTAAAGTGTAGCGACCCCAAATTAAAATACAAGATAGCGTCACCTCATCGGTTGAAGGTACTCCAGAGTAGATCAAGAATCTCTTCAGTTTTAAGTAGGTAGGCTTAGTTATCGACTGATCTTTTACGAAGCGACTAAAACGCCAAAGGATTAGAGATGAAATAAAAGCACGCATTAGCAAAAATCTGGCTGTTTAATTTGGGTTTTTAACGTGCGTAATTGCAAGTCTTGTGTGAAATCAATATAGGTATTAAAAACAATAGCCTCTATCTGTTCAGGATCAGTGACTCCAGCGGAGTAAGCGGTAAGCCGTGCTTTGTTAGCTAAGACTGAACTTATAACACCGACATCAATCGAGTATTGCTCGGGATTAACGAACTTCGATAAGATTTTGTCCCACCAATAGGCATATTCGTTTTCCCGCTGATTTTTAATGCAACAAGCTATAACTTCTTGTAGGTAGGCCGTTTCTTGTTCTCTCTGTCGTGACACGGTGATTATTCCTCTGGGAGTTTCCTGATCCATCCTGCATGAAGCACCTCGTAACCGAGTGTCGGCAGGATCTTTTTGACGGTCACTTTGTCCAGTTTGCTCATCTCGACGATAGCGCCGACGCGAGGCTGGTCCATCGTATTGAGAGCTTCGAGGACACGTTGTTCCTTGGTGGGTTTTGGGGGAGTAAGCGTCACGACAAGGGTGTCCTCCACTGAAGGAGCTGTTGCAAACCCGACAGCTTTGATCTCCCTAGGTGTCTGAACGAGTGGAACTTCATCAAGGATGAAGAGCCTTTTAGGCGCGTCCCTACCAATCACCAACCGATGAAGCGACCCGTCTTTGCAGCCATGCACAATCACAGCTTCGTCAGGGATGATGCCGCCTTCTGCGTGTTTCTCTTCAGGCAACGGCTCGCAGAGGATCTCCTCGAAGTCGCCTCTGATGTAATTGCAGGTTCTCCAGCGGTCGTAGATGATACGAGCACCATGGACTCCTTTGCGGAAGAACGCCCAGCGAAGGTAGATGTCCCAAGGCACGGGTGGGTGGGATACTGGGTCGGGAAGACTGAGATCGTTTAGCAGTGGAGCCAGCTCTTGATCCTTGTGCATGTGCGGCGGGTAGATTGCCACACCAAGCAGCATGTTATCACCTTCGATAGGTGTGAGATTGCCTTCCTTGTCACGCCATGCGGTAGGACGAGTGAAACCGAAATAAGGTTTCCCAGCAGCGTGATACTCGTTTCGTAGCGTCACGTCCCATCCTGCTTTGATTGGGCAGGCGTCTGGTTCGAGCCACAACCAAGGCTGGTTGTTACCGATTTCACCGAGATGGCGAATGGTCCAGATGAACATGCGGTCAGGGCCGACAGGCCAGCCGTTCGCAAACTCGTCCTCGGTGAAGGCTACCGTTGCATTGAGCTTATTTGCCGCTGCCTCAGCCTCCGCACGTAACGAAGGAACTGAGACGATGAGAATCGGAGCCTCGACGACTCCAAGGCGATTGATCGCCTGAGTCAGGAGGTGGAGATTTTGGGCGTCGGACGGGCCGACAGGGATGACGATTAACATATCAAGCGAGCTTCCCTCCATGTTTGTGTGAGCGTGTCAGATTGTATTCGTGCTTCGCTTTGATGGCGTCTCCGATGCGCAGTCCTAAAGCTGCGGAGGTATCGAGAGCACGGATGATGATGTCCGCCAGTTCCTCTTCTACGCATACGAGAGATCGTGGGCCACCGAGATCTTGCACGACAGCATCTTTGTCGCAGGGGTCGTGGAGTTGACCTCTACGAGCGGCTTCCCAAAGCTCGCTGACCTCTCCGTGGAGATTGGCGGTCCAACGTGCGAGCCGTTGAGTTTCTGTTTCAGAAGCGTCTGTGTCGTGGAAGCCTTTGGCTACAGCGTTTTGATAGACGACGTGTGAGAGTCGATTGATATTTTGATAGTCGATGTCGATCATAGGTTTTCAGTATATCGAAACTACACCGCTTCGTCAACCTGCATTTTGTTTTGCACGTTTGAATCTTTCCAGATGGGCTTTTTCCGCAGCGAAGAACTCAGGCAACCGAGCACACTGGTATTCGTAAACCATCTCTCGGGCCTGCTGGAACGAGACGCCTGTCAGCTTGACTACCTCAGAAGCAACTGGGTTGATCGAAAGGCTTCTCTTCACGCCTGGGTATTGCCAGAAACCGGGAGGCGAGGTCGTAAGATCCAGAGGTTTGAAAATCGGATCGCAGGAAGCCAAAGACAAAGCTGTTCGGTCGCCAATGGCAGGCAGCACGACTTCGCCATTCGCGACGTGTTGAACTTCGGGCAGTCCGGTAGCTTGAGGAAAGACGCAGTCAGGAAAGATGAGACTGGTCTCTTGGATTCGACGGTGCTTGAGTCCTTCAGCAATCGCTCCTGCGCTGCTCTGGTTTCCGATGAACAGTTCCGATCCCGCGATCAACTCAGCGACTTGGAGGAGGTTGTCAGTTTTGACGTGCTCCACTTTGCCATAGTCACGACAGAAGTAGTGGTGTTCGTGCTCTAGACCGACGAACAGAATCAAGTCTCGATAGTGGTCGGCAATTTTCTGCCACGGGAAGGAGGCGTTCCGGTAGCGTTCTGTCAGGTTCACCACGACTCGACCTTTGGACTCCTTCGAGGGTTTGGCCTTCAACCACGGTGTCGCTCCAGTTATCGTCAACCGAGACTGCTTGACTGTGTTGTAGTGGTTCAGGTGAGCTTGCATCAGCGTCTCGCCTTCAGTGAAGTGCTTCAACCTGCGGAAGTCTTCGCTCTCCCAGTCAATCTTGTCATTAGCATCGAGGATCTTGAACTCCTTGATGTAGTCCTGTTGAGCGACGAGCGGCTCCAGCAGCTTGAACAGTAGAACAGCTTTGTCGGCTGTCTTCGCTTTGGTCATCGTCGAGTGACGAATGCCGAGCGAGTGCGGTCCTCCGGGAATGTGCTTCAGCAGATTCAGGAGGAAAATTACGTCGCCGCAATCACCTACAGAGGAGACCCACATATATTCACGCCTTGAAGAAGATGAACGTCACTTGGGCCAGAGCATTCTGCATGGTCTGGTCGAGCGTCAAATCGTTGGTTTTGTTCAGCTTGTAGTGGTCTAGTTCGAGTCTGGCATCGACAAGCGTGAGTCCACAAGACAGACCCAGTTTCCGCATTTCACGCATCCCATAGAACGGGTGAGCTGGACGAACTTCAGGATCGACCAGATCGAAGCTGGCTTTGTGATCTCCGTTGTAAGGTGAAGGCCACTGACGACGCTCGTAAAAAGTCCAAGATGGGACGTAGATGAGCATGTAGCCGCCTTCTTTCAAGACACGACTCCAGTTTTTCAAAGCGGTCGGGACATCGACCATGTGTTCCAGGCAGTGACTGGATACGACCGCATCAAATTTAGCGTCTTGAAGTGACTCCAGATACTGAGCATCCCCATCCCCTAGATCCCATCCGACTACTTTAGTCGGATGAGGCAGCTTGATAGGGTCGGGGCCGCAGCCGATGTCGAGCACGTCACCTCGAAGGAAACTGTAGTCATCGTTGCGAAGTCGGGTGATGTGAGATTTAGATTGTTCGTTCATTGGTCAAAGTTTAGTAGCAGTTTTCCTTCTTCATTATAAACCTAAACGTAACACAGGTTTCTGAAAACAGGGAATATGACGACCTCTGCAACCGCCCTATCGTCTTTTTCTGAGTAAATAACTTTTTTATGATAACCAATTAAGTCTATAGGTACGTACGGCTCCCAATCATGCTGAGTCAAGGTGTAACCTTTGCATACTCGGACATGCGCTTCGCCTCCTACTTCTTCCCGAATTTCTTGTAAGCGTTTGATTACTGAGTCTAGAGAGGTGTCCATTGTCTTTCAGATTATCGAAGCTACCCCGTTTCGTCAATGTTATTCTCCCCATCCGCTGCCGTTTCCTCCGGTAGCCCAGCCAGCATCCCCGACAAGGTCGTCTCGGAACGAAGGTTTCGGAGGCGGCGGCGGTTCCCACCAAGGTAACTGTGGACTAGCTGCTTTTGGTCGTGCTGCAGCCCTAGATGCCGCTATGAACTTATGTCTGCGTCGGCAAATTTCGATGAGCCCTACCCATGAGTCAGCTCGGTCGGGACTGTGAACGCCTGTGCGCTTCTTCATGTCGTCCTTCGGCTCGACCTGAACTTTATTCCCTCGCTCTGAGTAGGTGCGATCACACATCTCAGCCATTGTCTCGGCATCCAGACCGCGAATTTGCCCGCTGGCGACAAACTCTTTCCCAACATACCAAAGCTCGGAGACACGGTTCACGAAGCGCTCTTTGCCTTTCCGTTTGTCAGTTGCGCTGACGACCATATCAGAAGCAGCCCCTCCGAAAGACACAAGCTGGAAGCCGTGACCCATCTTCATAGCAAGGATCGTGGCAAACGGATCTCCGCCACCAGTAGCGTCAGTGCCTCGATCCTCGACGGCGACGTTTCTTTTCACGCACTCCGCAATGAACGCTTCCGCGAGTTGCTCGTTTCGATCTTTGGTCTTGTGTCGTGCATCTACCTGCTTCATCAGGTCCAACGTGTCAGTCTTCAGGAGTATCTGGCGGTTGCTTCCATTGATCTGAGCAATACCGAAAAGTCCGAAACTGGCTGCGGCGGCATCTCCACCTTTGGAGAAAGATGGGTCTAAGAAAGCTACGGGGGTAGGTTTGTAGAGCCACTGGTTGACCCCGTGAGCGCACAGATTCGCTGTCAGTTCAGGCTCCGAATAGATGGTGTCGGTGGCTCCTGTTGGACACGGGAAAGACTTCACCATTCGGTAGTAGCCTGGAGAGCGAGGACCAAAACGAGCTTTGATTTCATCTAATCCTTCTCGAGTCAAAAGACCGGGATAGACCTGTTTTCCTGCTCGCACGTTCGGCGAAAGCTCTCCATCGAAGCGAATGCAGAAGCCATTGACTTTGGTTCTCCACTCGAAGGTATTCTCATCGACGCTATTCCACCCTTCTTTGGGTTCACAGAAAAGCCCCATCGGGTCAAACTGGGAACTGAAGTTGCCAGAAGCCAGCATTTTGAAGCCGTCATTCGCCATCAAGTTCGAGGTGGCGTCGTAAAGAGCGTGAGTCAGGAGCGGAAGCTCATCAGCCAGCAGCAAGAGGTTTTTAGCTTTGAAGCCGATCAGACTGCTGACATCGTCATTACCTTTACCGCCAGCTACCAGAGCTATGCCGACGAGGTCGTTGGCTTTTCCTTCAGGTGTGAGACCTGTGATCTTACCTGCGGATGATACCAGTTTGCCTGGCATTACCGGAGGTAGTTTCAAAGCGGTGTATAGAGATAGGAAGTAGCGGTTCGCTTCATTCCACATCCGTTCTACCTCACCCCAGACTCGGTTTCGAGAGTCTTTGAGCGAGGTCGAAGTGATTAAGACTTTTGTGCTCTCTGGGAATATCAGGAACATGCAGACTGCATACATGGAGAGGAACGCCGACTTACCGGAACTGGCGTGACCGGAAATAGCCATGAGTTTCTCGTCCCTTACGTGTCGGAGAATGGTCTCTGAGTATGGGTTCCAATGCCACTTGAAAGGCCAGTCTTGTCTTCCTAGAACATGGTTGACGAACAGCTTAAAATGCTCCTCCCAAGGCATCAGATCACTTTCTGGGATGCGAAGGATCTTGTCGTAATCCCTGAGAATTTGCATCTCGATTAAGACATCTGGCAACCTAGCCTGTATCTTACCTGTGTTTAAATCACAGATAGGATTCCATTTGATTCCATACTTCAGTCGTTTGGCTGAATCAGGAATTGGCGGTCGCTTGGGAGGAGTTTTTAGCATTAGCTCAATTTAATAGGCCCACTTAGCATCGCCAAGAATTTCGTCGGAGTCGAGCCAACTTTCATCCCATTGCGCATTGGTAGCGGCGTCCCAATCTGGAATAGCTGATGCAGCGTCTTTCCCAGTCAGCGAAACTGGTAGCCATTTGATGCGGTTGTTTGGGTAGATGGCTAACTGCCCATTCTCCAGTTTGATCACGTTGGCTTCTTTGTGTTCTTCGAGCAGCTCGGCATCCCCAATGTCGAACAACCCGGAGGATTGACCTTCTGGGAGGTAGTCGATAGTGAACCAGTAATGGCCTCTAGCTGGAGCGAAGCCCTTTCCTAGATTGATAAGCACCGGAACATCAGCCAGTTGGTCTTTGCGCCAGACTTCGATAGCGCCGGAAAGGCACTCCCACATCTGGACTTTGTGCAAAGGCAGATTGCGTTTGTCGTCTTCGTCTGGTTCAAACCAGAACACGCAATGTGGAGGCACTTTGTCGAAACAAGCAGCATACTTGTCCACCCACACTTGAAAACAAAGTGGTCGGTTTCGCATAGCTCGCACTGATACCAGCCAAGCTGGTTCATATTCAGATTCTGATCCTCCGAAGGCATCGCAACGGATATAGACTCGGGTTTTGGGACAGTTTACATTTCTCATACGTCAGTTTTTTCAGTAGTTGATTCAAGTTCAGATCCCAGCGCAGCATAACCAATAATATCCACCCAGTTGTCGTGTTTAGGACTGGTGACGCTACGTGAGATTTTCAAGAGGATCATCATATCCGCCACGTCTTTTGCTGTGATGGTCACTCCTTTATAGATACTCCAGAGCGCCGCAATACGTTCAAAACTAGCTCGGGCCTCTCCGTAGCTCTCAGCTCGGTCTCCGCGAATCAAGTCTCTGGCCTCCTCCAATATGTCTGTTGTCGTCTCTGGGGATTTGTAGTTTGGCGGCAGCGTGACGTTAATCGGGATGGCATAGTAGGATCCTTTGCCTGGAATAGCAGTAGTGATGCCGCCAGCCCATACTTCGTTTGAAGATGACCAGAACAGTGATCCTGGCGGCAGGGTTTGCCACTTTTTTGGTCCGGTGTAAATAATGTGGGTTGCGGGCGGCGTGGGTATTTTTTCTTCGGTCATAAATATCAAAATGGTTCGTTTTCTTCTTGCTCCTGCTGACGTTTGAGATCAGCAACATTTTTCTTTTTGTGGCATTTGTGGCGACAGAGTAACTGGAGATTACCTTCGCGGTGTTGGTGTCGGTAAAAACTGATTCGTCTCGCTGTGTCCAATCGGTGATGAGCGTCTCCTTGGGGCAGGATGCAGTCGAAGTCGAGATTCTTGTCTGTTCCGCACTCAAAACAAGCGCCGCCCAGCTTGAACATAAGTTCAAACTTAGCTTTCTTGGCCCACTCTTTCTGTCTCTTAGCCATTGACTACTTTGAGTAAGGCTCTGGCTTCTGAAGGTTTCAGCGTGGCGGTGTTGTAGGTGACAGACACCACTCTGGACATTTTCATCTTGGCTTTAGCTGCCAGTTCGCGAATCAGCATTTCTTTCTTGCCTCGTCCTAGGTTGACCCGGTTGACGATCTCCTTTTGGAGTTTTTCAATTTCAGCGAGAAGGGTGTCGTATTCGTGATAGCGTTTGGTAAAGGTTTCGAGTAGTTTTTGGTCAGTCATAGGTTAGCAAAAGTCCTCTTCGTGTTTTATTGTTAGGGGTTTTTTCGCAACCGTACCTTCGCGATACGATTCCAAAAGTTGTAGCGCCGTGAGGAGTCGGTCTTCTGTGACTTTCTTCTCCTCGATTACTGTAGCGACGGCAAAATCGACTGTATCAGGAACCATAAGACGATACACCGTAACGACGGTGTCCTGTCCTCGACGGTCTAGACGTGCGATCATCTGCTCGTAGTCCTCACGGCTGTAGGTGAGCGTCATCCAGACGAGCGTGTTTCCACCATGCTGAAGATTGAGTCCGTGCCCGACACTCTTGGGATGCGCTACGAGGACGGGGATTTTCTTGTTGTTCCAGTCCTCCAACAACTGTTTCTGTGAGGTCTGGTTCTTGGCGT